>Ga0214917_10004435_pt1 | contig 15595 bp, 12 predicted proteins | sample LL_1208_BB_MetaG_FD_177983 | JGI IMG/M metagenome (GOLD analysis project Ga0214917, IMG submission 177983) | Freshwater microbial communities from Lake Lanier, Atlanta, Georgia, United States - LL_1208_BB | ecosystem: Environmental > Aquatic > Freshwater > Lake | place: USA: Georgia | collected... | reverse complement strand
GAAGCCGATAAACAAGCTTTTGTTAAATTATTTGGCGAATATTTGCAAATAGAAAATGTGCTACAAAATTACGATGAATTTGCCAGCCTTAAAGCAATACAAACCCTCAATATAAATGATGCTGTGGCGGTTGAAAATTTCAAAGTGCAATATCGTTTAAGTGATGAAGATTTGGTTACTTTTAAGGCAATCAAAATTCCATCAGAACGAAAAATGCAAGATTATTGCTCAACTTATAACGACATAAGAGATTGGTTAAGAAAAGAAAAAGCCAGCAATGAACAAGCAAAATCAACGATAGATTGGAGCGAAGTGGTATTTGAAGTTGATTTGCTAAAATCGCAAGAAATCAATTTAGATTATATTTTAGAGCAGATTTTTGAGAGCAACAAAAAAATTAAAGACAAAACTGCCTTAATTGAAAATGCGCAAAGAATGATTAGAGCAAGCTTTGGTAACCGAGCAAAAGAGAGCTTGGTGGTTGAGTTTATCAATCAAACCAATCTCGATAAAATTGGCGATAAAGCTAGTGTGATTGAGGCTTTCTATGAATTTGCTAAAGCAAAGCAATTACAAGAGGCCGAAGAGTTAATTAATGCCGAAAATTTAAACAAAGAATCTGCAAGGCGTTATATTTTGGCTTCAATTAAAAAAGAATATGCTAGCGATAACGGAACCGATCTTGACGATATTTTGCCGAAAATGAGCCCTTTAAACCCACAATATCTAACTAAAAAACAAAGTGTTTTGCAAAAAATCTCTGCTTTTGTAGAAAAATTTAAAGGTATTGGTGGCAAAATTTAGAAAGTTAGTTGAAACTGCTTTATAGAGCAGTAATGGCACTATTTATTTCGCTGATAAAATTGCTAATTTCTGGGGTGAGGTTTTGGCAATCGCTTGGCAGTTGAGCGATTTTTTCAACCAGTGCCGAGCCAATAACTATGCCGTTTGCTCCAATATTAGCAAAATCTTGGGCTTGCTGTGCATTTTTAATGCCAAAACCTACCACAATTGGTAAATTAGTGATTTCTTGCAGTTGTTTGATTTGTAAAATATTATCGGTTGCTTGGGCTTGTTTGGTGCCAGTAATGCCAGCAAGTGAAATCAGATACACAAAACCGCTAGTGTTTTGTAAAATTTGTTTTGCTCTGGCAATTGGGGTAGCAGGAGAGATTAAATTGATAAAATCTAATTGTACCATTTTGATACAATCAAGCACCTCAACCTGCTCTTCAAATGGTAAATCTACAATTAAAACTCCATCTGCTCCTGCTTTTTTGATATCAAAAAAAACTTGCTCTAAACCATATTTTAAAAGCGGGTTAAAATAACTCATCACCACAATTGGGGTATGTTGATTTTGCTTGCGAAAATCGGCAATTAAATTGAGAGTTTTTGATAAAGTTGCCCCATTTACAACCGCTCTTTTGCTGGCCATTTCAATGATGGGGCCATCGCCAGAAGGGTCTAAGAATGGCACTCCAACTTCTATGATATCTACTCCGAGTTTTGGCATAGCTAGCATAGTGGTAAGAGTTGTTTGGTAAGAAGGGTCGCCAGCACATAAATAGGCAACAAAAGCTGGTTTATTTTGTAGTTTTTGAAAAGTTTGGGCAATTCTCATAATTTTACTCCTAAAAAGTTGGCTACAGTGTTGATGTCTTTATCGCCTCTGCCCGAAAGATTAACAATAATTGATTGATCGGGCTTCATAGTTTTGGCGAGTTTGCAAGCAAAAGCAATGCCGTGGGCAGATTCTAGGGCAGGAATAATGCCTTCGGTTTTACAAAGCAACTGAAAGCAGTCTAGGGCTTCGCTATCTGTGGCAGAAACATACTGCACTCTGCCAATTGAATGCAAATAAGCATGCTCAGGGCCAATACCAGGGTAATCGAGGCCGGCCGAAATAGAGTGAGTATCGTGAATTTGCCCATCTTGGTTTTGTAAGAAAAAAGTTTTGTTGCCGTGCAAAACCGCCTTGGTGCCTTTGGTGATAGATGCCGAATGCAAGCCAGTTTCAACACCTTTGCCACCTGCCTCTACTCCATACATTGCCACTTGGCTATCGTTAATAAAATCGTAAAACAAACCAAGAGCATTTGAGCCACCGCCAATGCAGGCAACCAAAGCATCGGGAAGCTTTTGCTGTAGGGCTAAAATTTGTTGTTTTGCTTCTTTACCAATGATAGAATGAAAATCTCGTACCATTTGCGGGTAAGGGTGCGGGCCAGTGACGGTGCCGAGTAAATAGTAGGTTTCAGCAGGGTTAGCAACCCAATCGCGCATAGCTTCGTTGATAGCATTTTTGAGGCTTTTTGAGCCAGTTTCTACTGCCTTTACTTCGGCTCCTAGAAGTTTCATACGAAACACATTGGGAGCTTGCCTAGCAATATCTTTGGCACCCATATAGATTGTGCAAGGCAACGAAAACAAAGCGCAAACCGTAGCGGTGGCTACTCCGTGCTGCCCCGCTCCTGTTTCGGCGATGATTCTTTTTTTGCCCATTTTTTTAGCAAGTAAAATTTGACCCAAACAATTGTTGATTTTATGTGAGCCGGTGTGGTTTAGCTCATCTCTCTTTAAATATATTTTCGCTCCGCCACAATGTTGAGTAAGTTTGCTTGCCAAATATAGCGGGCTTGGTCTGCCAATGTAGTGAGTGAAATAGTAGTTTAGTTCTTGTAAAAATTCTTGATCGTTTTTAATTTTTTCATAAGCTTGTTGAAGCTCTAAAACCGCAGGCATTAAGGTTTCGGCAACATAAGCTCCGCCAAATTCGCCAAATTTACCTTGTTTGTTGGGTTGTTGATAAGAAGAATTAAGCATATTAAACCGCCAATAATTTAACTATTTTTGTTGTGGCAAAAGTAGTTGTAGTTAAAATAAAACAAGAAATTGCCAGCAAAACTTGGTAATTTTGCCAAAAATCATCACTAAAAGCTAAATAAGATAACAATAAAATGGGTAAAATCAGCGGTAAAGCAATAATCGCCATATAACCTAACGAGCGAAAATTATTTGCCAAAGCCCCCGACATTGCCGAAATAAAGCTAATAGTTAAGGTAGAAATAGTAATAATCGCCAAGATTTTAGCAATATTTAGCAGGCTAAAATTTTGCAACATCGCTAAAAAACCTGCTCCTACAATCATAGGAAAAGCCACGCCAAGCCAACTGGCTAAAATTTTTGCTAAAATAAATTTTTCGAAATTGCCAAACAGCAACAGCATTTGCTCAATTGTGCCATCAAAAATATCGGTTTGGCAAAAGTTTTGAAAAAAACCTAAAATAACCAATAAAGAAGATAAAATAACCGCAAGTAAAAACAAGCTTTGTTGATTAACATTGGTTGCTTGATGTAAAAATTGAAAAATCACTAAAAAAACCACAAAAAATAACAAGCTCACCATAAATTGCTGAGATTTAAACCATAAATTGTTTATTTCATAGGCAATTATGGTAAAAAACATAGTTAAATAGTAGTTAAGATTGATTCGAGATATTTGCGATAATCGGAGCTGGTTTTATATTTTTGACAGAGTTTGATAAATTGCTCTTGGTTGATAAAATTTTGTTGATAAGCAATTTCTTCGAGGCAAGCAATTTTTAGGCCTTGCCGTTTTTCGATAGTTTGAATAAAGCTTGCCGATTCTAGCAAAGAATCGGGGGTGCCAGCATCTAGCCAAGCAAAACCTCGACCTAACTTTACTACTCCCAAAGCTTGTTGTTGCAAATAAACATTATTAACATCGGTAATTTCTAGCTCGCCTCGAGCCGAGGGCTGAAGATTTTTAGCAATATCAACCACTTGATTATCGTACACATAAAAACCAGTTACCGCCCAGTTTGATTTTGGCTCGGTTGGTTTTTCAACAATAGAAACCGCCATATTGCCAGATAATTCTACTACTCCGTAGCGATGAGGGTCGGAAACTTGATAAGCAAAAATCATAGCCTTGCATTGATTAGAGCTGAAAGGTAAAATATGTTGCTGAAAGTTTTTGAAGTAAAAATCGGAGCCGTAAAAAATATTGTCGCCCAAAATTAAGCAAACCGAACTTTTGCCAATAAATTTTTCGCCCAAAATAAAGGCTTCGGCAATGCCTGCTGGTTTTTCTTGCACCACATATTGCAGTTGTAGCCCCAGCTCCGAGCCGTTGCCTAAAAATTTGGCAATGTTTGGAGTATCGGCAGGAGTGCTGATGATTAAAATTTCGGTGATACCAATATTCATGAGGTTGGCAAGTGGGTAGCAGATCATGGGTTTATCATAAACTGGCAAAAGTTGCTTGCTAATAATGTTAGTGAGTGGTGCTAACCTAGTGCCACTGCCTCCTGCTAAAATTATGCCTTTCATAGTTTGATTTTATTATTTTCATCAACCAGCACTACTTTTGGTTGATAGTTTTTGGCTTCGTGCTCTGGTAAAGAGCAGTAAGCAATGATAATTACCAAATCGCCCACACAAGCCTTTCGTGCTGCCGCCCCGTTAATTTGGATGATGCCCGAGTTTTTTGGAGCAGAAATTACATAAGTGGTGAATCTTTCGCCGTTATTGATATTTACTACATCAACTTGCTCGTAAGGTAAGATATTGGCTTCTTGCAACAAGGCAGAATCAATAGAAATAGAGCCTTCATAATATAAATCGGCTCCATTTACTGTTGCTTTATGAATTTTGGCTTTTAGTAAATTTAGTTGCATAAATTAAGTATTTTTAATGGTAGCAATTTTTAGCTCTTTTAGTTGTTTTTCGGCCACCACAGCAGGAGCATTCATCATTAAATCTTGGGCTTTGCCATTCATAGGAAATGGAATAACTTCTCGAATGTTTGGCTCATCGGCTAACAACATAATAATACGATCGATGCCCGGAGCAAGCCCACCGTGAGGCGGGGCTCCATATTTAAAGGCGGTAAGCATAGCTCCAAATTGTTTTTCAACCACCTCTTTGCCATAGCCTGCCAAGGCAAAAGCCTGATACATAATTTCGGGTTTGTGGTTTCTGATGGCACCTGAGCACAACTCAACTCCGTTGCAAACGATATCGTATTGGTGGGCTTTAATGCTGAGTGGATCGCTATTTAGCAATGCTTCTAAACCGCCTTGAGGCATAGAAAAAGGGTTGTGAGAAAAATCTATTTTGCCAGTTTCGGAGTTTAGTTCATACATAGGAAAATCGGTGATCCAGCAAAATTTATAAACTGATTCGTCGATTAATTTTAGCTCATGGCCGAGTTTGATTCGAACAAGTCCGGCAAGTTTGGTGGCAAAATCTGGAGTTCCGCAGGCAAAAAATACCGCATCGCCTGCTTGTAAATTGGCGATAGTTTGTAGGTTTTGTAGTTGCTGTTGGCTTAAAAACTTGGCAATTGGGCCTTTGGCTTCGTTGTTTTCATCAAAAACAATATAGGCCAAGCCTTTTGCCCCTTGTTGTTGGGCAAATTCTATGGTTTTATCAAAAAAAGATCGAGGCTGGGCACTGCATTTTGGAGTAGGGATGGCTTTTATAACTTCGCCACTAGCAATTGCTTTGGTGAAAATGCTAAAACCAGAATCTATAAAAACACTGGTGGCATCAGATAAAATAAGCGGATTTCGTAAATCTGGTTTATCGATGCCATATTTTTGCATAGCTTCTTGGTAAGGAATTTGCACAAAAGTTTTTTCGGTGAGTTTTTTGGTGCCAAATTGGGTAAAAATACTATACATTACAGGCTCAATTGCCGAAAAAACATCGGATTGAGTGGCAAAAGCCATTTCAATATCGAGCTGATAAAATTCAGGAGAACGATCGGAGCGAAGATCTTCGTCGCGAAAACAAGGAGCAATCTGAAAATATCTATCAAAGCCCGAAACCATCAGAAGTTGTTTAAATTGCTGTGGAGCTTGTGGCAAAGCATAAAACTTGCCAGGGTGCAACCGAGCAGGAACCAAGTAATCTCTAGCGCCTTCGGGTGAAGAAGCGGTGAGAATTGGGGTTTGGATTTCTAAAAAACCTTGTTTGGTCATTTCAAACCTTAAAGCCTGAATAACTTGTGAGCGAAGCACAATATTTTGGTGGGTTTTTTGTTTTCTTAAATCAAGAAAGCGATATTTTAGCCTTAGTTCTTCGGGGTAATTTTGGCTTTCGTCGTTTATTTGAAAAGGAATTTGCTCGGCTAAAGATTCGATGTGTAAAGTTTCAACCTTAACCTCAATTTCGCCAGTGCTGATTTTGCTATTAACCAACTCGGGTTGCCGAGCTACCACTAACCCAGAAATGATGATAACCGATTCTAGCTTGATGGTGGCAATGCTTTGTAAATTTAGCTTAGGATTTTGTTGATCGATAACCAATTGAGTAATGCCGTAGTGATCGCGAAGATCGATAAAAATTAGGCTACCGTGATCTCTTTTAGAATGCACCCAGCCCGATAGCTTGATGTGGTTATTAAGGTGAGTAATGTTAAGTTGAGAGCAATTATGAGAGCGATATTGATGCATTTTACTGAAAAATTACATTGATAGATTATGAAAATGCTATAAATTATAAAAATAACCATTAGTATTTGCAATATAAATTTGCCAAAAATTGCTTGCTTATTTTGCCTGCTGGTTTTAAAATTTTTATCAAAAAAAATTATTTTTATATGGATATCGAACTTTACGATTTAATCAAAATCTTGCATATTGTAGCGGTTATTTCGTGGCTGGCCGCCTTGCTTTACTTGCCTCGAATTTTTGTTTATCATTGTCGGGTGCCTTTTGATTGCGAAAGTTGCAAGCTTTTTCAAGAGATGGAAAAAAAGCTCTACCGCTACATCGCTACTCCTGCTATGGTTTTAACCTTGCTTTTTGGCTTTTACTTGGCTTTACAAATTGGCTTTGAAGGCAGTATTTGGTTGCATATCAAAATTACCTTGGTGTTTTTGCTGGTTGGCTTTCATTTTTATTTAAATGTTTATCGTAAAAAATTCGCCTCGGGCAAAAACAACAAATCACATAAATTTTTTCGCCTCATCAACGAAGTGCCAACAGTGCTGATGATTATCATTGTTGCCCTGGTCGTGCTAAAACCTTTTTGAAAACAAAAAACAAAATGACCAAACAAAGTTATTTTAAAGAAAAAAAATTTTCAACAATCGATTTTAATTAAAAATTTTACATAGCATTATATTTGATGCAAGCTATTATACAATTTCTACTTGAAAATGAATTATAAAATTGCTTGCAATATCTGTAAAATTAATCAAGGGCGTAGGTTTGTTGCCAATTTTCTTGGTCGGCAAAATTTGGTTGATTTTCTTTTAAAAGTATAAAATTTTCTATGGCCAAAACATCCATTTCGGTTCTCATAAAGCATTTATAAGAATCTTGCGGAGAGCAAACAATTGGCTCGCCCCTCACATTAAAAGAAGTATTAATTAAAACTGGGCAGTTTGTTGTTTGATAAAATTGTTGCAATAAAGCATAAAATTTAGGGTTAGTTTTTTGATGCACTGTTTGAATGCGAGCAGAATAATCGATGTGAGTTACCGCAGGAATGGTTGATTTGGCAACATTTAACTTGGCTATGCCAAATAAATTTTGTTGCTCTTGACTAATTGGCAAACGATGTTTTGGTAAAACCGAAGCCACCATCAGCATATAAGGGCTATCAATATCTGGAATATCAAAATATTCGGTAAGGTGTTCTCGCAATATTGCTGGGGCAAAGGGCCGAAAAGATTCGCGGTATTTGATTTTTAAATTCATAATTGATTGCATCTTTTGGCTTCTAGCATCGCCAATAATGCTTCTGGCCCCAAGTGCTCTTGGACCAAATTCTGATCTGCCCTGATGCCAACCAATCACTTTTTCTTGACAAAGCAACTCGGTTAAATAATTATTAAATTGCTGTTGATCGTTCAAATATAAATAGTTTGCCCCAATGCTATCGAGGTATTGCTTTACTTCGTTATTGGTGTAACTTTTACCAAGATAAGAGCCTTGCATACTATCGGTATTTGGTTGTGTTTCTCTTTGATTATTAAGATGATCGTAGTAAATAGCATATGCCACACCAAGGGCGCCACCAGCATCGCCAGAAGCTGGCTGAAGCCAGATATTTTCAAAGATTTTTTCTTGTAAAAGCTTACCATTTGCCACACAATTTAAAGCTACACCGCCTGCCATAGTGAGATTTTTTGAGCCAGTAAGTTTTTGTGCAGTTTTTGCTAGTTTTATTACTACTTCTTCGGTTACATCTTGTAAAGATCTAGCTAAATCCATTTCGAATTGAGTGATTTCACTTTCGGGTTTTCTTGGTTCTCTGTTGAATAATTTGTTAAAGTTTTGGTTGGTCATAGTTAAGCCAACAGTGTAGTTAAAATACTTCATATTGAGGCGAAACGAACCATCTGGCTTGATATCGATTAAATTATTTTTAATAATATCGGTATAAATAGGTTTGCCATAAGGAGCTAAGCCCATAACCTTGTATTCGCCTGAATTAACCTTAAAACCAGTAAAATAAGTAATTGCCGAATAAAGCAAGCCAAGAGAATGCGGAAAATGAATTTCTTGCAAGAACTCAATTTTATTATTTTTGCCGTAGCCAATTGCGGTAGTAACCCACTCGCCAACTCCATCGAGAGTAAGAATTGCTGATTCTTGGTAAGGGGAAGGGTAAAAACAACTACCGGCATGCGATAAATGATGCTCGGCAAATAATAATTTGCTGGCGATGATTTTTTTTGTCTCTGTTAAAGAAATTGATTGTTCTGCCACATATAAAGAAGCAAGTTCTTTGATGAGGGTATCTTTTAAAAATAATTTTTCTTTTAGCCAAGTTGGCATTGCCAACACAAAAGATTTAAAACCAAGCGGGGCTTCTGCTAAATAGGTTTCGAGCAATCTTTCGAATTTTAAAAATGGTTTATCGTAAAAACCAATGTAATCAACCTCGCTAAGCTTGATATTGGCTTCTTGCAGGCAGTATTTTAAAGATTCTTTTGGAAAAGAGCTATCGTGTTTTTTTCGGGTGAATCGCTCTTCTTGAGAAGCTGCAACGATGTTTTGATTATGCAGTAAAACAACTGCGGAATCGTGATAATAGGCAGAAATACCAAGAATATAAGACATATTTTTTATTTGTTTTCATTAAGCCAATTAAAAATTGTATCGGCAACAAACCGATGACCTTTTTGATTCCAGTGGTTTCCTTGCTTTGGGAAGCGAAAATCATTTTTTAATCTAATGAAAGTGATATTTTGTTGCTTTAAAAAATTTTCCAAGCCTTCATCAGAATCAATGATGCCAACAATAAATTGAGTATTTTTTTCTTGTAAAAATTGATTGATATTTTTTAAAATTGCAAAAGTAGGATCGGGCAGAGACTTTTTTTTAGCTAAATTATGTTGTGCTCGATAAAATAATTTAACTCCCCATTGAGCCAAATGCGACTTTGCCAAAACAGGATGATCAGAAGTAAAATTTAGCATTTTATAATTGCCTGAAACTGGCACTGGAACTCCTTGCACATAAATTTCACCCGAGCTATTTTGTAAAAAATATGGCTTGTGATAACCGCCATAAACCACATTATTACTGTTATTATAATAATCGTTAGCACAAAAAATTAGAAAAACTTTTTGCGGTTTAATTTTATCATAAAATTGCTTTAACAATAAAAACTCTTGGTCGGTGCCGTAGCCACTCACTCCTAGATTATAAATAGAATATTGCTGTTGTAGTTTTTCTTGTAGTAAAGTGGTAAAGATTTGATGATTTTCTACATCGTAGCCCCACACAAAAGAATCGCCTAAAAACATTAAGGCAGGAGAATTAGGATGATTATTTGTATCGCGAAAACCTTGCTCGTTATGTAAAACAGTGATTTCTTGGCTACCGATAAATTTTTGTTGTAGATTTGGTTTTGGAAACCAGCCTAAAGTTTGATGATGGTTGTAAGATAAATTTCGCTCATCTTGTTTTAAAGAAAAAGGGAGGATTTTTCTGATTGAAAGTTCGGCAACAAGTAAAGAAATAGCCGTTACTATTAGCAACAGCAATAAATTAATAAAAAATGGTTTTATTTTGTGGTGACTTAGCATAATTGGTGAAAATTGTGGTTAAAAAAGGGTTTAAAATAAAGTATAAATAAAAGGTGCAACGGCAGAGCCTTGGGCAAAAACCAACAAAACTCCGAGTAGTAGCATAATTAAAATTATTGGTAATAGCCAAAATTTTTTGCGAGTTTTAAGAAAACTCCATAATTCTTGCAAGAAAGACATATTAAAATTGATTAATCATTGAGCCAGGCTGAGTTTTTCGAGCAACAAAATAACTATTAGCATTGGGCTGTAGTTTTTTTTGTAATAGATCTTTGCCAAATAATTTTAGAACAAAACCGATTGGCATAAACAAAATAAAAAACAATAAAAACATAATGATTATTGAATTTATTTTGCCAATAAAATTGCCAAAAATCACCCAATAGTGAATAATTTTTGTTTTAACAAAAAAAGTAGGAAAAAAAGAAGATAAAGCAAAGAAAATAAAGGCAATAAACCAAAAAAACTGATGAAATTTAATGGCAAAAATAACAAAAATTACAGACCAAATATAACCAAAAACCATACAGTTATATTTAGAATGAAGTGTTTGATTATTTTCGTTGCTATTGTGATGATTAAGCATAAAAATATTTAAGAAATTATGAAAAACCTAACAAATAGGCTCGTTAAATAAAATTTTATTGTGACTTTTTATAAATGCAAGTATAGTTTTGAAAAAAAATAAAAATAGTATTTTTCCTTAAAAATGTAGTTGCAATTAACTTATGAATTTTATTATAATTTATACTTCACAACAACATCACCAATATATACAATGCTTGATAATCACTCAAAAATCAAAAACTGGCACCCCGCTTCTTGGAGAAACTTTCCTATTAAGCAACAGCCAACTTATCAAAATTTAGCTCATTTAGCACAAGTAGAGCAAGAATTATCTAGCTTTCCGCCTTTGGTTTCGTGCGATGAAATCCATCAGCTGCAACAACAACTTTCTTTGGTTGAAAAAGGAGAGGCATTTTTACTGCAAGGTGGCGATTGTGCCGAGAGTTTTTTAGAGTTTTCTGCTAATAATTTAAAAAATTATTTTCGCACCATTATGCAAATGACTGTTGCTTTAATGTATGGCTTAAAAAAGCCTGTGGTTAAAGTTGGCAGAATCGCAGGGCAATATGCCAAGCCTCGCTCTGCCGATAACGAAACTATCAATAGCCAAACCTTTCCTGCTTATCGTGGCGACATTGTGAATGCTATCGATTTTACTGCTGATGCTAGAAATGCTAACCCTGCCAGATTAACCCAGGCTTATTTTTATTCTGCCGCTTCGCTTAATTTTTTACGATCTTTGGCTCTTGGTGGCTACGGCAATCTCGAAAAAATCAATCAATGGAACCAAGAATTTAGCCACACTTTAAATAGTCAGCAAAATATCAATAACATAACTGGCAAAATTAACGATATTTTAAATTTTTTAAATTCTTGTGGCATTAAATACAGTGAAGTTCCGCAATTTACCACAGCTAGTTTTTTTACCTCTCACGAGGCTTTACTGTTAAATTATGAGCAATGTTTTACTCGATTTGTAAGCGAATACAATAAATTTTACAATCTTGGTGCTCATATGCTCTGGATTGGCGATAGAACCCGTTGCCCTAAAGGTGCCCATGTTGAATTTGCCCTAGGTATTGCTAACCCGATAGCCTTTAAAGTGGGGCCTACCATTACCGAAAAAGAACTCTTAGAATTGCTTGAAATTCTTAACCCAAATAATATTTCTGGTCGAATTACCCTTATTTCTAGAATGGGCAAAGATTCAATAAATCAGCATTTACCTAAGTTGGTGAAGGCAGTAAAAAATAATGGCAATAAAGTTATTTGGTCTTGCGATCCGATGCATGGCAATACTATAAAATCTTCTAACGGCTATAAAACTCGTGATTTTAACCATATTTTACAAGAAGTAAAGTCTTTCTTCCAAATTCATCAACAGCTTGGCACTATTGCAGGCGGAGTGCATTTTGAGCTTACTGGGCAAGATGTAACCGAGTGCTTGGGTGGCAATCAAAATATTTCAGAATTAAATTTATCTGATCGCTATCATACCCATTGCGACCCTCGATTAAACTCTTCACAAAGCATTGAAATGGCTTTTACCATTGCTTCTGAGCTTTCTAAAACTTAAAATGCATATCATAAATGCACAATATAGAAGCATCTAAACCACAAATAGAAGCATCTGATCCTGCAATAAATTGCTGGTTGATGGCCTCTGCTGGCTCTGGCAAAACCAAGGTTTTAGTTGATCGTTTTATTCGATTATTGCTTTCTTCGGTTTTGCCCCAAGAAATTTTATGCCTCACCTTCACCGAAAAAGCTTCTAAAGAAATGGAAAAGCGAATTTTTGATAAACTCGAAGAGTTGGCTGTGGCTAATGAGCAAGATTTAAATATAAAACTAGAAAATATTTTAGGCAAAAAACCATCGCTAGCTCAAGTTAAAAAGGCTCAAATACTTTTTGCCGAAATGATTGATTGCGAATATCCTATTAAAATACAAACTTTTCATAGTTTTTGCAAAACAATTTTACAGCTTTTTCCGATAGAGGCTAATATTCCTATTCATTTTGAAATTATCGAAGCTAATCAAGAAGAGTATATTTTGCAAAATATTTGGCAAGAAGTTTTGCAAGATAAGCAAAATCACCAGTTGCTAACCGCCATTTTAAGCAAAACCAACGAATACACTTTACATAAAATTATTGATTCTTTTATTAAAAGCCAAGATAAAATGAAAGATTGGCAATTTTATGGCAGTTTAACATCAAAAAAAATTCAACAAAGATTGCAAAAAATTTTTGGTATCGATAATCAAAATATTGCAGATTTTTGCCTATCAACACTACAAAATCTTGATTTTGATCAATTTTATCAAATAATTAAAAAAAATTCTCATAAAAAATCCTACCACAAAATCTTTGCTTTTTTACACAAAAATAATTTTACCAATAATCTTAACAAGCAAAATTGCCAACCTTTGCATCTTGAAGAGCTTTATAATTTAATGTCAACAAATGAAGAAACACTTTATGACACGCTAGCAAAACTTAACGAAGATTGTATTATAAAATTTTTTGATGAACTAAAAAATTTTTTGGCAAATAAAAATATTTTTGCCGAAATCAACCACACAACAATTATTGTAGAACTGGTCTGTTTATTGATGCAAAAATATCAGCAATATAAAAATCAGCATAATTTACTAGATTTTAGCGACCTTATTTATTATAGCAAAGAGCTTTTAAAAAAAGATGCCGATTGGGTTAAAATGAAGCTCGATAGTAATATTAATCATATTTTACTTGATGAAGCTCAAGATACCAGCCCTTGGCAGTGGGAAATTATCAAGGCTCTCACCGAAGAATTTGAAGTAGGAGAATCGGCAAACACAAGGCCAAGAAGTTTTTTTGTGGTAGGAGATGAAAAGCAATCTATTTATGCTTTTCAAGGAGCCGATATTGATAATACAAGCCAACAATTTAATTATTTTCAACAAAAACTAACTCTTAAAACTATTAATCTCACCCATTCTTTTCGTTCTGGTCAAGAAATTTTACAAACAATAGATAATATTTTTTGCCACAACAACATTACTTCATCTTTGGTAAAAAATACCGAGTATAATCGGCATTTAGCGGTAAAAAATATTAAATCAAAATTTGTGTTGCTAGATACTATGCCAAAGCCGAATTCTGAAAATGCCTATCAAGAAAACATGAAGTTTGCCCGAAAAATAGCCAATGATATTAAAAATTGGGTAGAAAATGGCAGAACATTATCAAATAATCAAGCCATAAAATATGGCGATATTTTATTGTTATTTCAAAAAAAAAAGCAAGCATATTATCTTGAAAAAGCTTTTTACGAAGAAAAAATTCTGTTTACAAGTGTCGATAAAGAATATTGCTTAGAGTCGCTTTTGATTAACGATATTCTTGCTTTGGCAGAGTTTGTTTTAAATCAAGAAAACGATTTTAACTTGGCCTGCTTACTTAAATCACCATTTTGCAACCAAACAGAAGAGGCGATACAGGGCTTTATTTTTGCTAGCCATAATGCTAAAAGTAGCTTATACGCAATAACAAAAAATATTTCAGAATTACAATGTTTAAATGATTTTTTAACCATATTTCAAGAAAATAATTTGTTTGATTTTTTTTATAAAATACTCAAAAACCCCAATTATAGCAATAATTTTATTACAAGATTTGGCAACAAAGCCTCTTTAATGCTTGATGAATTCTTGCTTTTATTGCATAATTTTATTAGTAAAAATAACTCAAATTTATGGCAGTTTATTGAATATCTTTACAACACCAACCCCGAAATAGCGATTAAAAATCAACAACAAAATGCAGTAAGAATGATGACTGTTCATTCTGCCAAAGGTTTACAAGCTCCAATTGTTATAATTCCTTATGCTGTGCAACAGCAAAATCTAAAAAACCAAGATGAAATTTTATGGATCAACGACCAAGAAAATGAATTATTTTTACCTATTATCTTGACTACAAAAGGTTATCAATCTTATTATGGTAAGGCAGAAAAATATTTACAGCAAAAACTTAGCCAAGAAGAGCAAGAAAATCATAGGTTACTCTATGTGGCTCTTACTAGAGCGGAAGAAGAAATTTACTTAACTGGTATCGAAAAAAAATCTGCAAAAATAACACAAAAAGACAAAGTAAATTGGTATGAAATGAGTAATACCAATTCCATAAATAAAAGCTATATTTAGGCAAAATATTTTTGCTTTAAAATTTAAATAAATTATGAATTTAAACGATCTTACTTGTTTAAGTGATATTGTTAGTTATCATAAACAAAATTTTAATAATCCGAAATTACTTAATTGTTTAGGTAGTGGCAAAACCATTTCTAGCCAAGAATTTTGCCAAGAAGTCAATAATATTGCTTGGGGGTTAAAACAATTGCCAGCGATTTTGCAAAATAACATTGTGGTAATTTATTGTTATCAGGGTTGGCAGTGGTTGGTGTGCGATTTAGCGATCGCTTCGGCTGGCTTGGTGAGTTCGCCGATGTTTCATAATGTCAGTAAGCAAAATTTACAATACCAGCTAGAACTGCTTCAAACAAAGGTTGTTATCACCGATAAGCCAGATTTTGCCAAAGAAAATTGCCATTTTTACACTGTTATTACTATTGGGTTTAGTCATCCAAATTGTCTTAGTTTTGCAGAATTAAGCAAAATGGGCGAGCAACAAAATAAAACATACAGCGAATTGCCAAAAAGTTCAAGCAATGATCTTGCTACCATCATTTTTACCTCTGGCACTACTGGTTTGCCAAAAGGAGTAATGCTAAGTGGCGGCAACTTAATTAGTCAAATTATTGATTCTTCGGTATTTTTTATACTTTCTTTAGAGCAAAAAGTGCTTTCTTACTTACCGCTAGCTCATATTTTTGAAAGAATGGTGATGCTTTTTTACCTCACTCAAGGGGTAAGTATTTATTTTGTTGACGATATCTCAAAAATACCGCA
>Ga0214917_10004434_pt1 | contig 15599 bp, 18 predicted proteins | sample LL_1208_BB_MetaG_FD_177983 | JGI IMG/M metagenome (GOLD analysis project Ga0214917, IMG submission 177983) | Freshwater microbial communities from Lake Lanier, Atlanta, Georgia, United States - LL_1208_BB | ecosystem: Environmental > Aquatic > Freshwater > Lake | place: USA: Georgia | collected... | reverse complement strand
TGGAATTGGGGGTTGGGTTGTTATCCAGTGGGGCGGGTTTTGACTACTACCTGACCAATCCCGGTGAGGGTCGATTCGCCTTCCATACAGGGCTTTATGGCGGATACATTTATGAATCCTATCCGATCTTTCATATTCCAGTGGGGGTTTCCTATTTCAGCAATTCTAATTTCCAATACAGCCTGAACTATGGACTTCTTTATGAACAATTAAGGCCCGGCTCCGATCCGAATTCCAGTAAATATTCGTCTTGGCTTGTCGATAAGCAAACGATTTGGTCAAGAAACGGGATACTCGATGAGTGAATCAGCCACAGATGAAAAGAATATCGTCAGTGCAAGGGCTGGTTTTGTGTTTCATTTGGCGGGTCTAGGTTACGAAAGATTACTTAGCCCAAATCTTGGCCTGGAAGCAACGATCGGATTCATTGGAGCATCGGCCGGAGCCAATGTCTATTTGCCGGCGATGAGACCGGGAAAATTGGGATTCAAAACGGGCTTTTCCTATGGGGTGATGGTCATTCCTATGATTGCTGTAATGACTTCAGCCTATGTGCCCATCGGTTTGAACTACCTCAGCAGGAGCAACTTTGTTCTAAGCGTGGATGCCGGCCCGCAATATTGGCCCAATGACAGGGACTATTTACTTGGTTTTTCCGTTAAGGTTGGTAAAGCTTTCTAAAAGGACAGGAATTCCATGCTGGTTTTTCAATCCTCCACCACCGCTAGGAGGGGGCCCAAGTTGCGGCCTTTGCCAAAGTGGCCAAGGCGGGGGCAGTGCATGGCCGAAATGCCGCCATCGAGGTAAAGGGCGTTGACGCAACCTTGTTGCTGCATGTACAGGGCGAATTCATGAAAATTGACGGGTCGATTGGAAATTGCCATCACAACACGACCGTCCTTCCGTATGCCGACCCCGTTACGGATTGTTTTGCTGGATGACGTCGAGGCAAACGCCTTGGCTCGGTTGATTTGCCCGTTGACCAGCAGCATGGGCCCGGACTGCGTTGCCCATTGAATCTCCCTTGCCCTGCTGAATTCCGTGGACTTGCAAACGCCGGCCTTGCCCGATTTGGTGATGTAGAAAACCCCGTTGGGCTGCACATAGAAATTTGAATTTCGAGCGGCCCCTTGCTTCAATATCAATTTACCGTGGCTCGAGGCTTTGCAGCAGCCTTGACGACCGTTGACTATCAAGAGCCCCATGGGATGACCGTTGGGCGTTGCGAGGTACATGCCGGCATTCATGCCCAATACCATTTTTCTGCGGCCCTTGGCACCGCTAGAGTTTTCCACGTAATTTTTGAATCGTCCCAAATCCCCCAACAGGTCTCCGTTCCGATCTTTCCAATGCACTTCGATGCGGTAACGCGCCGGATCGACCGCGAGAGACGAAAAAGGGTAGGCCATAACCCATCCCACGCCAAGAAGGATCAGGAGAATTAGGGCCACTAATGCAAAGGGGTGTCTATTTAACATCTCATTTAGTGCGGATATTTATTAGAAAATGATTACTTTTGATATTATGAGGACAGGTTCGTTGCTTAAAATCTAAAATTATTAATTACCAAGCATACATGACCTTTTTAGAATTTGTTGCAATTCACGATAAGCCCGGTGCCGTTGTTTTACTGGAGGGCAAGAGGGAGGTGCCGGCAGAGGATCAGGACCGTTTGCGGGCTTTGGGACGATTGGTGGCTGCGCGTACCAAGCATATAACATTCAGGAGTGGGAATGCCGAGGGTTCGGATCATTTCTTTTCGGAGGGGGTGGCCGGCGTGGACCCCAAGCGACTGCAGGTGATTACCCCGTACAGTGGACACCGCTCCAAAGCCAATTTGGCGCACGAGACAGTTGCCTTGGACCAAATCAACTTACTCGCCGAGCAGGAGGTGGTTTATCAGTCCAAGGCCAACAAGAAAACCGAGAAGCTTATTGACCGCTTTGTGGCCGGGGACCATGATCGTTTTACTATCAAGGCGGCTTATATCCTGCGGGATACTGTCAAGGTCATCGGCACCAAAGACGTGAAGCCCGCCACCTTTGGGATTTTCTACGATGATTTGGCCAATCCACTATCGGGTGGCACCGGCCATACCATGCAAGTCTGCGAAGCCAACGGCATCCACTTCATCGACCAACGGGTCTGGATGGGGTGGTTGTAGGAAAGCCTATAAAGTATGGAGTGCCTATTTTAAACTAAATCCAAACATGAATAATATTTTTGATATTCTGTCTGTAGCTGACAAGGAGTTAGTTCATTCAGCCATGCTTAAATTTTTTATTAAATCCGATAATTGGAAGGAAGTTTTTTTTGATTTTTTTGATTTATCCAAGCATAAAAAAGATATTTTTTATCCTAAACTTGAGTATAGTTGTGAATTTAAAGGAGCCAAAAACACTAAGAAAAAGCGAATTCGTTTTGATTTAGTGTTATTTGAGGATAAAGATCAGAAAAAACCAATTTTGGTAATCGAAAATAAATTTAAGGCAACCCCTACTGTAGAACAGTTAAAATTATATGATGAATTTATTAGCAGTGAACAAAATTCATTTAATTGTGTTACAAAAATTCTCTTTGTATTTTCTATGGACTCTGTTTCGGGCCCTGTAATTGAATATTGTAAAGATAATTGGGAAATTATCCCTTATGTCAAGGTAATTGATAATAAACCAACATTGTTGGAATTTTTAGACTCTAAAATTAAAGAGATACAATACTGCCCAACAGAAGAAAGGGAAAAATTCTTAGTTCATGATTATATAAAACATTTAAATGAACATCAACAAAAATTAAGTGAATTAATTAAAAATGATATTTCTAAATTTCCAGTTTATAATGAAGATGAAATAAAGCGATTTCATTACCTACAATTTTTATTATTTATTCAAAAAGAAATATTTAAAAAAATTCAAAAAACAAATTTTGAATCTTCAACTCTCTCGTTATACAATGACGGTGGCAAGAATAACTTGCCAAGTGTGAATTTTTGGTTAAAAATAGACGAAGATTCACAAGGTTATATTTATCAAATAGGAATTAGAGCGGCGTACGCTTCTATTGATGGAGATGTTTTTAGATTAGGTTTTTATTACGATAAAGAACAAATTGTAAAAGAAGATTATAAAAATCAGAGGGATGAATTTTTTTCACACCTAATAAAATCTTTGGTTCCTTTATTTGATGAAGCAGTAAAATTTCGTGAATTTCATTCGAATAAAATAAGTAATAACAAAGGCGAATCTGTTTTTTCAGTCATGACTTGTAATTTATCTAGATTAGAACGGGATGATGTTGTTGAAGAAATTTCTGAAATGACAATTTCATTTTTTAATCATTTTTAATTATAGTAATTAACCTTATTACCTCTTCTATTTGATGGAGTGTAAGGACCCCTTTTTTGAGACAGGTTTAATTGTTAGGTTAAGGTTGAATCAGTTGTTTCCATTCAGTGGTTGTTCAGTTCTGAATGTTTTTGTGTGGTCCTCGCTCTTTGTATACTTTGATTCTTTCTTCTATGATGGCTCTGACCTCGCGGATATAGTTAAGTAGGTAGGCGTCTAGGATGGCTTGACGGTACACACGGTTAAATCTTTCGATAGTTCTGTTCTGCATAGACCTGCCACTTCTGTACCCTCCCAACCGATAGGGCGTTGATTGCTGAATCCGCAACGGCCTATGCGATTTTTGATAAGTTCCCGGTGAGCAAGGGCCATGCCTTGCTGATCCCCACCAGGCATGTTTCCAATTACTTCGATTTGACCCTCCAGGAACAAATGGACTGCCTCATCCTGCTGAACGAGGTCAAAACCATCCTCCAAAAGCAATTCAACCCCGATGGGTTCAATGTAGGGATCAACATCCACGCCGCCGCAGGCCAGACCGTGCCTCATGCCCATATCCACCTCATCCCCCGCTACCAAGACGATGTCCAGGAACCCCGCGGCGGGGTCCGAGGCGTCATCCCCGGAAAGCAGAGCTATTAGGTTGTGCCGAAAGGCCCTGAAAGGCCCTGAAAGGACTCTACAAACCCCCACAGGCTCCCACAGATTCCCAAAGGCCCAGAAAAAAGGATTTGGGCTTGCTTTGACCTTACATGTCAATTTTAGTCCAGCATTGACTGTATGGGGTATATTGCCGTAAATTCAAACCAAATCACTAAGCAATAACGGTCCATTTACCGTAGAAACCTATGAAACGAAATAAGGAGTACAAAAACTGCCTAAAGCAACCATCCATAGGGTGTATTGGGGAAGTTTGAGCAGGCCTATAAGTAAGTTGGGTGCAAGCCTAAAAGAAAACGACAGTGGAAGTAAAAACGACCCAACATAGAACAAAAAAATGCCCACGCACAAATGGCACATTTGGTTTTGCCCGACACACAAATCCGACCCTTCGCAAAACAAAAAGAGCCATTTTTTGCCAACCCACCGACTAATTAATGTGACATTGTTAATAATAAAATCAACTTTTACTTGGAACAAAATTTTCGATTCCATAAATTTGTCAAAATTTGACAAGTCATATGAGAGAAACGTTTGGACAATATATAAGAACCCTAAGAAATGACAAGGGCTGGACTCTTACTCAACTTGCTGCAAAGCTTGATATTGATTCTGCTAACTTGAGCAAAATTGAAAATGGCAAGAGAGAACTAGATGAAAAAAAACTAACCAAACTTTGTAAAATCTTTAAACTCGATAAATCCGAAATGGAAAAAGAGTTAGTAAGTGAAAAAATTGCACGAGCAATTTGCGACAAAGAATTAGACCAATCTATCTTGAAACTTGCAGAAGAAAAAATCAAATACATAAAGTACGGTTACAAATCAGACCAAATTGATTATTCAATTGCAGCCGAACCTGACTTGTTTGGTGAGGATGACTGGAGATTAAAAGAATTTTCTAATCCGACAGCAGAAATAAGAATTGGGACATTGTTTAGTGGTATTGGAGCTATTGAACACGCTTTTAGACGGCTTAACTTAAACCAATCAATAACATTTGCTGGGGACATTGACCCACACGTTAGACAAAGCTATTTCGCAAACTATGAAATAGCTGCAAGTGACTGGCACAATGACGTTACAGAATTTTCAGCTAAGAAATATAAAGGAAAACTTGACTTATTGGTTGGTGGTAGTCCTTGCCAAGCATTCTCAATGGTTGGTAAACGATTAGGACTAGAAGATATTCGTGGAACTTTATTCTACGACTTTGCTCGTATAGTAAAAGAAACACAACCAAAGGTATTTATCTATGAAAACGTGAAAGGTTTAACAAATCACGACAATGGTAGAACCTGGAAAGTAGTTCAAGATGTTTTTCACGACTTAGGTTATCAAATTAATTCCAAAATTCTAAACAGTAAAGATTACGGCATTCCACAGCACCGTGAACGGATTTTTGTTGTTGGCTTTAAGGATAAAGATGTTGAGTTTTCATTTCCTCAAAAAATCCAACTTGAAAGAACAATGCAGGACTTTCTTGAAGATTACACAGACTCAAAATACTATCTCAAAGAAAAAGGGGTAAAATTCGTTACAAGTTCTAAAAACAAAACAAAGCGATATACTCAAATAAATGGTGACGTAATGCTTTGCCAAAAAGCTAACCAACAATTTAATTGGCACGGTGATTTTATTTTCGAATCAGTAGATGAAAATGATTTTGATGAGTTCATTTTTGATGTAAATAAAGTTGAAGAAAAATACTACTTATCTGACAAGGTTCGTGATTACGTATTAGCAGGTGGAACAAAAAACTTTAGAACCAGCACCAAAACAGATTTGGAAATTGCTCGACCACTTTTACAATCAATGCACAAAATGCACCGTGCTGGAGTTGACAATTATGTAACTCATAATAAGGGTAAAATTCGTAAATTAACTCCAAGAGAATGTTTAAGATTAATGGGCTTTAGAGATGATTTTAAAATTGCAATCAGCGACACTCAAATGTATCGTCAAGCAGGTAATAGCATAGTTGTCGATGTTTTAATTGCTTTGCTAAAACAAATGGACATTACTCAATTCGGTAAATAAAAAAATGGAAATTCAAATAGGCAAAAGCAATTACAAAGTAATTGACGCAAAAGAAAAAATAACAATAGCTGATTCATTTGTAGTTCGCCAAAACAAAATTGGTGGTGGAAATGGCGAAGCAAAACTTTATGTTGGTAATGACAATCCTGAAGTAAGAAGCTTTTTTGGTAATACTGGTTTCACAATCCCTTGCTTTCTATTAAAAAAAGATTTACTGCAATACTTAGAAGAAACGAAAACTGAGTATTTAAAGCCTGAACAACCGTATGTAAATCGAGAACTTTTACCTAACCTTTGGAATGAAAGGAAAAAGAAAATTGAAGCATTACCTGATGTAATCGAGTTTGAAGTTAGAGAACAAACTCAAATAGCAGGACCAAGAGTTTATGTAAATTCAACAGACCAAGCATATAAACTTATCAGAGATTTATCACTGCCAAACATAACCTACATATCGGTTATAAAAATCGTTGACAGTAAAGGGAAACTTTTTTACTACTTCCGACTATTTGCGGACTATTTTGGTGAAGTTCAACACCCTTACATTATCAAAAAGGAAGAAGAAGCAATCGAACAAATAGAAAACGAAACAGAAAAACTCACTTTATCAAAGGCAAGAGTCGGACAGGGTGAATACAGAAAGAAACTTTTAGAGCTTTGTCCCTTCTGCCCTATTACTTTAATATCAGACGACAGACTTTTAATAGCAAGTCATATCAAGCCTTGGGCAGCATCAAATGACTTTGAAAAAACAGACCCGAAAAACGGTTTTATGTTAACACCAACTTTTGACTTCTTATTTGACCGTGGTTTTTTATCGTTCACAGACGATAGAAAAACTATTTTATCACCATTCCTTTCAAATATGACGTATTCAAAACTTGGTATTTCAGACAACAAAATAATTCCACACTTGCCAACAGACGGTAGAGAAATATATTTGGATTATCACAGAACAACAATATTGAAAAAATAAGCCTATGCACAACAGCCACACCCATTGCCAAGTCGCACAAGCCAACACACAGACCAAAACTTGGCAAAGAGTGTGTCTGTCTCAACACACAACTAACAGACAATCAACACGCAAGACAGAAGGCCAGCACCCAACAGCCGTTTTGCGTAATGACGGGTTCAGTGCTTCATATGACAGTTTTGTGGTGGGTTTAAGTGCTGTTCTTCGATTAAACTTTTGGGCTAAAAATCCGCCACTACGCAAAGCGGCCAACCGTTATAGGCAAGCGTAAAGACCGACTCAACAACAATTAATCTGACAGAAAATTATCGAAACATCCGGACGACATATAAACGTAACAAGGGACTTTATTCTGACACGATAGCCCAGCGCTTCGTGTTTTATTTATTTGCCGCCCCGCTTTTTTATAATACAATTTTAGTGTAAGTACCCCTTTTTCTAGACAGATATAAAATGTTAAGTTAAGCTTGAATTTGTTGTTTCCATTCGGAGGGTGTTCGGTGCCGTAGTGCTTCATGGGGTCTTGGTTCGTTGTATTCCTTAATCCATTATTCGGTGAGGGCTCTGAATCCCGGATATCGGTAAACAGGTAGGCGTCTAGAATGGCTTCGCGGTACACGCTGTTGAATCTTTCGATAGTACCGTTCTGCATAGTCCTGCAGGGTTGAATAAATTGAATCTCGATTTCATGTTCCTTGCACCACCACTCAAAACTTTGGAAGTGAATTCAGGGCCGTTGTCCGTTCGGATAACTTAGGCTTGCCTCGCCATGCGATAACGCTTTCTAGGGTCCTTATAATGCGCTTGGAGGACAGCGAAGTATCGATCTCAATGGCCAAAGCTTTCCGGGCACAATCGTCCATAAATTTGAAGGTTTGGAATTTGCGTACCCACATGATGCTATCGCTCATAAAATCCATGCTCCAGCTATGATTGACGGCTATTTGCCGTTTGGTTGCAGGGCCTAGCTTTTTTTTGAGAACAGGTCCCTCAAAAGTTGGTTATCCATCGCAAGATCCGCGTACATCCTCTTGAGGCGGGAATGCTTCTCTTCCTTTTTTTAGTTTCTGCATATCGGACACATCCCCCCCCCGTATTTGGCCATCCATTGTAAAAGGTGGCGGGTGCGATGCCCATTTCTCGGCAGATGACCTCTGTGGCTATACCGGATTCATGCTTTTGAAGGGCCTGTACGAATGAACTTCGGTAAATCGTGATTTTTATGTGGTTTTTGAAATTAAAGGAATTTCTCTACTTTCAATAGTCTGCATTTTAGGGGTACTTACACCCTTTGTCCTGCGCGAAGCCCGTCGAATCATCGACGATCGCTACCAGCCCGATGCCTACCATATCGAAATGAACTGCGGAGAAGCCGCCGGCCAAAGCATCCCGCATTTCCACTGCCACCTGATCCCCCGCTACCAAGGCGACAGCATCCAAGCGGAAACAACCCATAGAAACCTTACCTAACTCGTTAGCCCTGTCTGGAAAATGGGGTACTTGTGTATTTCACTACCAACTGACCACCCCATTTCACTGCGAACTGACCACCCCATTTCACTGCGAACTGACCACCCCATTTCACTGCGAACTGACCACCCCCATTTCACTGTGAACTGACCACCCCCATTTGATGGTTATGGACTTGTTCTATTGAGGTTGAAAACGGTGCTTTGTAGAAATTCAAAGCAACGTTATGGCAAATCAACCCAAAAACATGTACCAGATTAGGCAGATTTTAGAACATCTTTCTCGAGGCACCAGCATCAAAAGGATTGCGGGTTTGATGGGTATGTCTCGCAATACGGTTAAAGACTACCGTGACAAGTTCCTGTTGACCGGAACGACGTTTCATCAGTTACTGGAGCACAGTGATGTAGAGTTATCCCATTTGATCAAGACGAAGGTTCCTGTTGGCATAAGCGAAACGGAGGAGAGGCGGATGCGAGAGCTTGCCTCCTTGCTTCCTCATTATCGGACAGAGCTTGGGAAAACAGGCGTTACCAAGCTCATTCTGTGGAATGAGTACCTGAAGGATTTTCCGGATGGTTACCGATATACGAGGTTCTGTCATTTTCTTTCCACGCATCAAAGGTTGGGGGATGCTGTTATGCGTCAGGTCCATCTTCCGGGAGAGGAGTTGCAGATCGACTTTGCTGGTGATAGGCTACACTATATCGACAGGGAAACCGCAGAGGTGATTTCTTGTGAAATTCTGGTCAGTACGATGCCTTACAGTCATTTTACGCATGCGGTGGCCGTTCGTAGCCAGAAACAGCCCGATTTAATAGAGGGGCTTGTTCAAGCCATGAACTATTTGGGAGCTGTTCCGCATTTGATCAAGTGCGATAATATGAAAAGTGCCGTCGCTCGGGTTGACCGGTACACTCCTGAGTTTACAGATGCTATGGAATACTTTGCGCAGTATTATGGAACTACGGTCGTAACGGCTCGTGTTCGCAAGCCACGTGACAAAGCCAGTGTGGAATCGGCCGTTCGAATTTGTTACCTAAGAATCTATGCTCCATTGCGTCATAGGACGTTTTATAGCCTAAATGAGCTCAATCATGCTATTGCCCGCCAACTAGAGATCCACAACGACCAGGTATTGCAAGGCAGGGAATACTCTCGTCGCCAACGTTATACGCAAGAGGAGTTTGGCCAAATGAAGCCCCTTCCCCCTCAAGAGTATCAATTCAAGAAAAGTACATGGAGCAAAGTAGGTAAGGGCTATCATGTTATTCTCGGTGAGGATCGTCACAGCTATAGCGTTCCCTTTGGACTGATTGGCAAAAGGCTCAAATTGATCTATACAAGCGACTACGTGGAGATTTACAACGGCTCAAATCGCGTTGCGATTCACCGGCGTTCCTATCGCCAATACGGCAATACGACCCTAAAAGAACATATGCCGAGCCATCATCAGCACATGTTAGAAACCCGTGGGTATGACGGCACTGATTTTATGCAGGAAGCTCAAAGCGTAGGCCCTTATGCGGTTGAAGCGGTAAAAAAGATGATCCATAAGGCGCATTATGTTCAGCATACCTATCCACTGTGGCAAGCCTTCAAGCGTATGAAGAAAACCTACGGCCATGAAAGATTAGAAGCCGCCTGCGCACGCCTGAGCACCTTACACCAAGTGACCTGCAGCGCATTGGCCAATGTCCTCAAAAACAGGCTGGACCTCGAACAAACGCCCGAACAGGCCTACATTCCACCGATCCTCCATGACAATATCCGTGGACCACAGGCTTACAATAACGTTCCGTAAACCCTTTTTAAACCCAACAAACATGAATACAACAGCAACACTCAAAGAGCTTCAGCAACTTAAACTGACGGGAATGGCCAGCCACTATGAAGGTATTTTATCGCTCGCTTCCCATCAGCAGCCCGATAGCCACACCCTGCTTGCGCAATTAACCCAAGCCGAACTGCAATCCAGGTCACAACAGAAAACGACAATGCTTCTCAAACTAAGCAAAATCCGATTCGGAAGCACCCTGGAAGATATCAAATGCAGCACAACACGCAATCTCTTTCCAGAACAGCTTCAGGCTTTATCCGACGGCAATTATATCCATCGAACCGAAAACGTGCTCATTACCGGACCTACGGGCTCTGGTAAAAGCTTCTTGGCTTGTGCTCTCGGGAATCAGGCTTGCATGCTGGGGATGAAGACCTACTATGCCAACATGAATCGCCTAAGCGAGAAAATCATGTTGGCCAGAATGGACGGGACATTTGTAAAGCTGTTGAACCAATTCGGAAAGGTATCCTTGCTTATCCTGGATGACTTCGGACTGCAACCACTTGATCAAAACACGCGTTTGGCCCTGTTACAAATCCTTGAAGACCGTTATGGTGAGAAATCAACGATGCTGGTCTCCCAATTGCCCATCGCAAAATGGCACGAAGCAATCGGAGAACCCACCTTGGCCGACGCCATCATGGACCGGATTACATCTTCTGCGCATCGCATTGAACTCAAAGGCGAATCCCTGAGAAAAAGAACCACCAAAACCCCCTAACTTAACACCCTCGATTGAACCCCCATAACCATGCCAAACAGGGGGTGGTCAGTTGGTAGTGAAACGGGGTGGTCAGTTTGTGTGAAATATGCAGTACTTACACAATTAGGCAAAATCAAATTATATTTCGTATCATTGCAGTCAGTTTTAAACTGACTAAGGTGCTATGAAAAAAAAGAATATTTCGACTCAATCGAGCGGACTTCTTACTTATTTGGATGAAAAGAACAAGAAGTGCTTTGATATTTCTATGGCATACAGCGCACTGCCAGAATCCAAAGCAAGTGCGGTTAGGGAACTACTTAGCGACATGACCAAGCGGGGCCTGTTGATGCGATTGAAAGAAGGCGTTTATTATGTCATTCCCTATGAGCAAAATGCCGAAACCTTTATGCCGGACTGGCATTTGATTCCTGAATATTTAGTGAATGATTCAATGCATTACATAGGTTATTACTCAGCATTGCAAATCCACAACCTAATCACACAACCATCTCTGAAAGAACAAACGGTGGTATCAAAACAAATTCGACCATCGGAACTAAAAATTAACGATGTTACGTTTCAATTTATTTACCACAATGAGAAACATTTTTTTGGTTCAAAGAAAATTTGGATTGATAGTTTTAATAAAGTACATTGCTCAGACTTAGAAAAAACCTTGATAGACTGCCTATTCAAACCTAATTACGCTGGTGGAATTGTTGAAGTTTCAAGAGCAATCTATGCTTCAAAAGACAGAATTAACTTCCATACACTACTCGAATACGTTAAGAAATTTGATTCGCAAGCCGTTCTCAAGAGATTGGGTTTTCTCTTAGAAACTTTGAATATCAACACTCTAGTCGTTGATGACCTCCAAAAAATGAAAAGTCCATCCTATGTTTTGCTCGATACGGAATTACCCAAAACAGGCAAGCGGAATAGCCGTTGGAGTATTCAGGAAAATTTAGAAACGGACACCATTCAATCGGCGCTATTCACATGATAAGACCTGGCGAAATACAACAAAAAGCGAGAGCTATGGGGGTTCGTGACCAGCAGATTGAGAAGGATTATGTTCTTTCATGGATATTGTATGGCATCGCCTGTCATACGCAATTCTCCAGGGCAATCGTATTTAAGGGTGGAACGGTTTTGAAGAAAGTCTATTTTCAGGATTATCGTTTTTCGGAAGATCTTGATTTTACCTTGCTTAATCGCGAAATATTCAATAACCAAATTTTTATATGGTGTAGGGAAGTTTTCGATTTTATTAAAGAAGAAGCCAATATTCCACTTGAGATCATTGAGAATACCGAGCATGAGGATGGCGGAATGAATTTTTACATCAACTACATTGGGCCGCTTGGCGGATACGGTAATAATAAAAGGGTCAAAGTTGACATTACTCGTCAGGAGCAATTGGTCTTTGAACCGTTAATCAAAAAAGCATTTGTTGAATACACCGATTTGGAGGCATACCCATTGCTTTGCTATTCATTGGAAGAAGTCTTGCTAGAAAAAATGCGTTGTGTGATGCAACGAATGCAAGCACGCGATTTTTATGACATCTGGTATTTAATTGTAGAATACGGTATGGATCCTAATTTTTACTTAAATGAATTTGAAAACAAATGCAAAAAGAAGGGTTTAACGCATTCCGATTTTCTTCAAAAATTAATGGAACGATTGCCTCAATACAAAGGCAGGTGGAAAAGCTCGCTGAGTGATCAGATAAAAGATTTACCGGATTTTGACCAAGTGGAACGTGAGGTTCTACGTATCCTCAAAAAATTGAATTTAACCAATCAAAAACCCCCATGAAAATCCTCCTCACCGGCGTTACGGGGTATATCGCGCAGCGTTTGTTGCCGGTTTTGTTGGACCAGGGCCACGAGGTGGTTTGTTGCGTCCGGGACAAGGACCGTTTTAACGCCAAGAAATACGCGGGGCAACGCCTGACCGTGCTCGAAGTGGATTTTCTCAACGAAGCCAGTTTGGGCGTCCTCCCCGAGGATATCGAGGTGGCCTATTACCTGATTCATTCCATGGCCACCCAGGGAGGGGATTTTGGGGCGATGGAGGAGATCTGCGCGACTCATTTCCGCAAACGTTTGGAACAAACCCAGGTCCAACAAGTCATTTACCTCAGCGGGATTAGCAATTCCGAGGAGCTCTCCAAACACCTGAGCTCCCGCAAAAACGTCGAAACCCTCTTGTCGGGGGCTTCCTTTGCCTTGACGACGCTGAGGGCGGGGATCATCGTGGGCTCGGGTTCGGCTTCCTTTGAAATCATCCGGGATTTGGTCGAAAAATTGCCTTTCATGATCACCCCCCAATGGCTCAAGACCCGATGCCAGCCCATTGCTATCCGCAATGCCTTGGATTTTCTGACGGGGGTGATTGGCCGCAGCGAAACCTACAACCTTAGCTACGATATCGGGGGACCGGATATCCTGACCTACAAAGAAATGCTTTTGCGCGTTGCCAAAATCCGCGGTCTCAAAAGGCATATTCTCATCGTCCCGGTGATGACCCCCAAACTCTCGTCGTATTGGCTGTATTTTGTTACATCCACATCCTACGCGCTGGCCCAGAACCTGGTGAACAGCATGAAAATCGAAGTCATTTGCAAACCGAATAACCTGGCCCAAATGCTAGGCATCCCCTTGATTGACTACGACACGGCCATTCGCCTCGCCTTTGACAAAATTGAGCAAAACCAGGTCCTGTCCTCTTGGAAAGACGCCCAAACCAGCAATGTCCTGGGCAAGGGGATTGCCAATTACATCGAAGTCCCTACCAACGGTTGTTTTGTGGAGGTGCGGCAACGCCAACTCCAGGATCCCGACGCCGCGCTGGAACGAATCTGGCGCATTGGCGGCAAAACCGGTTGGTATTACGGCACCTGGCTTTGGAAATTGCGGGGCTTCATCGATCAGCTCTTTGGGGGGGTGGGGATGCGCCGGGGTCGTCGCAGCGATACCGACCTCCTCACCGGCGAAGCCCTGGACTTTTGGCGGGTAATTTTGGCCCAAAAAGACCAAAAACGCTTGCTCCTCTACGCCGAAATGAAATTGCCGGGCGAAGCCTGGCTGGAATTCAAAATCGACGACCAAAACCGCCTCACCCAAACCGCCACCTTCCGCCCCCTGGGCGTTTACGGCCGCCTCTACTGGTACGCCGTCCTCCCCTTCCACGGCTTCATCTTCAACGGCATGATCCACAAAATCGCCGGTGAGTAAGGATGCCCTGCAAGGAGCGACCTTATCTTTCGAACATGAAATCCATCGAAGTCGTTGCGGCGGTCATTGCCTGCGGTGATCGAATTCTGGCTGTTCAGCGCGGACCTGGGAAATTCCCCTACATTTCTTACAAGTTTGAGTTCCCTGGGGGCAAGGTCGAGGCAGGGGAAGAACCCGAAGAGGCCCTATGCCGCGAAATCCAAGAGGAATTGGGTATGACGATAGCGGTCAACGAGTTTTTGATGACGGTGGAGCATCCGTATTCTGATTTTGAGCTGCGAATGCACTGTTACCGTTGTACGGTACCCGAACCGACCTTGCAATTGACCGAGCATGTCCAAGCCTTGTGGTGCCTGCCCTCCGAGCTCAGGGCCTTGGATTGGGCCGCCGCCGATATTCCCGTGGTGGATAGGCTGCTTGCCGATGGAACGCTGAATTCCTAACCTCATCGTATTTTGGGATCGTGAGCCAAGAACACCCCCACCTGGAACAAGGACTGCGCGCCGGCTTCGTCAACCGGACCTACCCGGCTTTGAACGAATTCCTGCCCCAATTTTTGGTGAATGACGCGGCCAAGCACAAAAAAGTCCTTTCCTCCATCCTCTCAGGCCTGCGTTCCTGCGATGAGTTTTGGTTTTCGGTGGCCTTTGTTACCACCAGCGGGGTGGCGACTTTGATTCAAACCTTGGTGGCCTTGGAAGCCGCTGGAATACGTGGCAAAATTTTGGTTTCTCAATACCTGTACTTTACCCAGCCCGAGGCCCTGCGCCGACTTCTTCAGTTCCGCAACCTTGAACTGCGAATCGCGGTGGACGGGGATTTTCATTCCAAGGGTTACCTCTTTCAACGCAAGGGCAACCTCTACGACCTGATCATAGGCAGCAGCAATTTGACCGCGGCGGCCCTGAGCACCAACACAGAGTGGAACCTCAAGGTATCGGCGACCAACGAAAGCTATCTAATCCAAAGCGCCCTTCGGGAGTTTCAAGTCGAATTCCAGAAGGCCAAGCCCGTGAACGAGGCCTATATCTTGCTTTACCAGACGCTTTACCTACAGCAGCTTCAACAAGCAGCTCGTTTTCGACAGGAAAGCCCTTTGGCCGAACCACCCAAACCGACTCCCAATCTGATGCAGACGGAGGCGATGGCCAGCCTGGGGCAACTCCGTCAACAAGGGGTGCGCAAGGCACTCCTCATATCGGCGACCGGTACGGGCAAGACCTACCTTTCGGCTTTTGACACCATGGCCTGCAAGGCCAAACGTTTGCTTTTTGTGGTGCACCGCAGCCGCATCGCAGCCACGGCGATGGAGACGTTTC
>Ga0214917_10004432_pt1 | contig 15600 bp, 12 predicted proteins | sample LL_1208_BB_MetaG_FD_177983 | JGI IMG/M metagenome (GOLD analysis project Ga0214917, IMG submission 177983) | Freshwater microbial communities from Lake Lanier, Atlanta, Georgia, United States - LL_1208_BB | ecosystem: Environmental > Aquatic > Freshwater > Lake | place: USA: Georgia | collected... | reverse complement strand
GAGGCGGATGTTCTGGAAGGTCCGGGCGATCCCCCGCTCGGTCAGGTGGAAAGGCTTGGCTCCCGCGGTGCCTGCGCCGGCGAAATCGATGCGCCCCTCGGTCGGCTGGTAGACGCCGGTGATCAGATTGAAAAGGGTGGTCTTGCCGGCCCCGTTGGGCCCAATGAGTCCGGCCAACTCCCCTTCCCGGACATCGACCGTGACCGAAGAAACGGCCGTCAGGCCACCAAAGCGAATGGTCACATCGGTCAGTTGCAGCAAGGAAGTGCTCATGCGCCCCGCCTCCGACGTTCACTCCGATGGAACAATCCCTGCGGCCGCAGCAGCATCAGCAGAATGAGCAACAGGGAGTACAGGATCATCCGCATTTCCTTGATCCAGTCGAGCGACCAAGGCGCGCCTCCGAAGGGATTGGGCACCGAACGACTGCCCAATTCGCGGAGGCCCTCCGGCAGCAAGGTCAACAAGATCGCCGCAAAGACCACGCCAGCATGACGGCCCATGCCCCCCAGGATCACCATCACCACAATTTCGATGCTCTTGTCGAAGGAGAACCCACTCGGATTGAGATAGCCCTTGAGATGGGCGTACAAACCACCGGCCACACCGGCAAAGAAGGATCCGATGCCGAAGGCCGTGATCTTGTAGCGGGTGGTGTCGAGGCCCATGGCTTCGGCGGCCACCTCGTCGTCGGCCACCGCCAAGAATCCACGCCCATGGGTGGAGTTGAGGAGCGCCCAGACCGTGTACACGGTTAAAGCCGCGGTGCCGAAGGTCCAAAACAAGTTGGTGTAGGTGGGCACACCCGTCAGCCCGCGGGCTCCGCCCACCGCGTCCAGGTTCTGCAGAACCACACGGATGATCTCCCCGAAACCCAGGGTCACGATGGCCAAGTAATCGCCCTTGAGCCGGAGCGAGGGCGCTCCGACCGCCAGCCCGGCCAACGCGGCGAGCAGACCTGCAGCGATGAGGCTCATCGGGAAGAACACCCACTGGAGGAGAACGGGATTCCAACCCAACCGGGGAGCCACCACCGTGGTCAGCATGGCCGAGGCGTACGCACCCACGGCCATGAAACCGGCGTGTCCCAGGGAGAATTGCCCGGTGAAGCCATTGATGAGATTGAGGCTGGAGGCCAACACCACGCTGACACCCACCCCCATCACCACGTCCAGAAAGTAGGGATCAATGGAGCCGGAAACGGCCGAGGCCACCCCTGCCAGGATCAGGGCTGCGAGCAACCAGCGTTGGGCGATGGGAAACGCCATGGTCAGACCTTCTCCACCTTGAGTTTGCCCAGCAGACCGGCGGGCCGGAACAGCAAGATGGCGATGAGGATGCCGAAGGCGATGGCATCGCGGAAGGTGGAGAGCCGCGTTCCCGATACGAAGGTCTCCACCAAACCGATGAGCAACCCGCCCAGCGCCGCTCCCGGCAGGTTGCCGATGCCGCCCAGCACCGCGGCCACGAAGGCCTTGAGGCCCGGCAAGGTGCCCATCAAGGGATCGATGCTCGGGTAGTTCATGGCATAAAGGACTCCGCCGGCACCCGCGAGAGCCGATCCCAGACCGAAGGTGAAGGAGATGATCCGGTCATTGTTGATGCCCACCAACGAGGCGGCCGTGGCATTGAAGGACAAGGCACGCATGGCGGTGCCGATGCGGGTGTGGTGTACGATCCAGTAGAGCAAGCCCAGGAGACTGAGGGCGACAGCCAACACCACCAGCTGGTGGGTCGAGACGGTCAACGCGCCGAAGTGGAGCTGCTGGGAAGGAAAGAGAGCCGGAAAGGCCCTGGGGTTGGGACCAAAACCGAGCCGCGAATTCTGCGCCACGTTCTGGATGAGCAACGAGACGCCGATGGCGGTGATCAACACAGTGAGGGTGGATCGCTGACGCAACGGCTTGTAGGCGAGCTTTTCAATCACGACACCCAAGACGGCGCATACCGACATCGACAACAACAAGGCCGCCAACCCACCGCCAATGGACTGGGTGGGCAACCCGAGTTTCTCCACCGAATACCAGGCGACAAACGCTCCCAACATGAACACATCGCTGTGGGCAAAATTAATGAAGCGGAGGACGCCGTAGACCATGGTATACCCCAGGGCAATGAGGGCGTAAATAGCCCCCAGGAGCACTCCATTGAGCAGTTGTTGCAGGAACTCGGTCATCGGGTTCCGCGGGCCCCGCCCCGCGGACAAGCCTTCAAGAAAACCCCAGTCGCGCTCAATGTCGAGCGTGGGTGACAAGCACGGCGCAGGAGCAGACGAGACGCAGGCAGGCTGGACCTCATCGCTGCAAGGAGGCCTGAGTGGTGACCATGACCCGTCGGGCGAGCATTTGAAGGGCTTCATCTCCGGTCATTCTTTCCGGACGGATATAGCCCAACCGGCCGAAGCGCAGGACCTTTTCCATGGCACCCTTGAGGTCACCCGCTCTCAGGTCGGCATCGATCAATCGGGCCATCATGCCCGCTGGGCACCCGGGATCCTCCGAGAAATCCAACGTGCCAAACCGCTGTTCATCCAGATCGAGCGCTTCCTCGAAGAGCACCCGGGCACGGGCATCATTGCCCCGGTCCCAATTCACCTCGGCCAACCGCATGCGGTGTATTCGCTGACGGGCAGGATCCAATTGGATGAGCGCTCCCAGGAACACCTCCAACCGGACCGAATCGGGCAAATGGAAGGCCGAGCGCCGAGTGCGGTGCTGCAGCAAGAGCAGGTCGGCCAACTGGCGCATGAGGTTCAGATCGCCCAATTGCTTTTCACTGGAGAAGGCCGGATGACTGACCAGAGAGGCCACCTCGCCGTCCGGCGCGGGATTCTGGATGGCGTACGTGGAAAGCAACCGGAGCACCGTTGGATCGTTCGGTTGCAGTTCCTGCCAACGGCGCAGAACGGAGCGGAAGATCGGGAGTTGAGGAATGCCGATCTTGGCAAATTGCCGGGCCAAGGCTCGGCAATCTTCGGCCGTGAGCGGAGCACCCGCCAGGTGTTCACCGAGGAGCGTCCGGGGCCGGGGGCGCTGAACCTCGTTGAGCCGATAAGGCACCACCGCCATGCCGCGGACGAAAAAGGCCCGCTGGGCCCGATACTCGAGCACCGGATGAAAATCGCTGTGGATCGTCGTGCCGTCCGGGGCCAGAAAGTACGCATCCCCGAAGGCCACCATTTGCAACGCCAGCACATTGACGGGTCGGGTGATCTCAATGCGCCCGAGGTCGGCCGCGACGGCAGGTTCGGCTAGGCGACGAGCCATGGCCTGCAAGTCCGGACGGTAGGGTTGGGCGGCCCCGATGAGAAGCAGGTCGCTGGTGGATGTCTGCCACAAGCTCAGGTGCGGGAAGACAGATCCGAAAGTGGCCACGACAGTGGCGAAGGTCTCGTCGTCGGTCTCGTAGGTTTGGACCCACTGAGCACAAAGCCCCCCGGGCTTCAGGCGCGAGAGGCAGTCCCGATAATACTCCTGACTGAACACGGCCGCGACACCCGCCATCCAGGGATTCGAGGGCTCGGTGACGATGACATCGAAGGACTCCGGCGTGGTCTGAAGGAAGGTCTTGGCGTCCTCGATGTGGGTGCGGCACCGGGGATTGCGAAGGGCATCGTGGTTGAAGGGAGCGAAATGCTCACGGGCGACCTCGGTCACCTCCGGAGAAATCTCGACCAAGTCCACGGACTTCACCGTCGAATGTTGCAAAATCGAGCCGACTGTTACGCCGCTACCCGCGCCGACCACGAGGACCCTCTCGGCGGAAGGATGGAGCAACATCGGCAATTGGCCGGCCAGAATCTGGGTGCTCATGTCCTCACCGGAACTGGCGTCGGCCTTGCCGTTGACCTTGAGGCTGATGTTCGGCTGACCCGCCCGGTTGGTGACTGCGAGGATCGCAACCGTCGATCCGGCCCCGTCACGGTGATAGGCCAGGTTGTAGATGTCGGCGCGCTGGCGGAATTCGGCGATACTTGCCGGAGGTCGAACGTCGCGCCAGAGCCCCAGAACGAAGGCGCGCGACCAGCGTTCGCTCAGCGTGAGCGAGACCGCCGCGACCAGCACGGCCGTGGCCGCCAACCCTTGGACCAAGGCCCTCGTGACGCCACCACGCCGAGAGGCCAGGGTAACCCATCCGATGAGAGCGTTGATGCCGATTCCCAAAGCAAGGGTCGAAGCCAACCCGAGGACGGGCAGGAAGACCAAACCGGTGAGAACGGCCCCCAACACCGTACCCACCGTGTTGACGGCGAACACCCGACCCACCGATCCGCCGGTCGTACGGAAGTCGGCCGTGACCACGCGACTGGCCAACGGCAGGGTCATACCCAGGCATACGGCCGGTACGAAGAGCACACTGAAGCAGATCAGCGCCTGGACCAGTTCATACAACGGATAGGCCGCCGGCCGCCGAGCGATGACGTCGGCAAGATGGGCGAAGGCGTACGGAATGAGGTCGTAGAAAAACATCGAGACCAACAGCGTGCCGGCCAGCGCCCATTCGGCGACGGCGAAGGCGACGAGCGTGTCGTAGCGCCGGCGCCAAGCCGACACCAGCGCGCTGCCGACGGCGATGCCGCTGATGAACGTGGCCAGCATCAGCGAGTAGGCGTGGGTGCTGGACCCGAGCGCCAGGGCCAACAGGCGGGTCCAAGCCACCTCATACAGCATGGCCACGAAGCCCGACAGGCCGGCGGCCACCAACGCCACCCGGCACTCCAGAGGCGTGAAGGACTCGTCGGTCGCGGACCGTGCAACCGGCTGGGCCGGCTCATCGAGGCCCTCACCGCTGCGGGAACTCAAGACGTACGCGACCAAGGCGATGCCGAGGCTCAGCGTCGCGCCCAACTGCACCACCGCCTCGAGGCCCAACGCGGGAATCCACCACCAATCGGCCAGCAGGATGCCGGCGACCGCGCCCGCACTGTTGATCGAGTAGAGCGCCGCCACCCGGCCACGGAGCTCCGAGAGTGAACGGGTGACATATTTGGTAAGCACCGGGAGCGTGGCGCCCATCAACACGGTCGGCAGGAGAATGATGAGCACGGCGAAGCCGAACTGCAGGGCCAGGCGCGGAGTCCCCTCGGGATGGACCGTCCGGATGATCGACAGGAAACCCTGTCGGACAGCCTCGAAATACCACGGGAAAAACACCGCGAAGAGTCCTATCCCGGCCTCCAGACAGGCATAGAAGAACAGCGGTCTCCGGAGCGAATCGGCCCGCGTGCCCAACAGGGCGTTGCCCGCGGCCAATCCGCCCATGAAGGCGGCGAGGACCGCGACCACGGCGTAGCTGGTGCTTCCGAGGAAAAGGGCCAAATACCTCGTCCAGACGACCTGATAAAGCAGGCCGGCGAGGCCTGAGACGAAGAACGAGGCTAGGATGGTCCAGAAGACACCGCGGGAATTCGACTTCATGGTGTGAGAAGATTCTACATCGGACCCCAGGAAAACCTAGGTCAAGGTCGAAGACTTCGTCGCTTGCAGTCGGTGCCAGATCACCCGGAAGGCGCTGGCAAAGTCTTCCGGCCGCCGTGCCACCCACTCCTCGACCGCCTCCAGCGTGAACCATCCGCCCCCACGGATCTCCGAAGGTTGGAGCACGAAGGGTCCCTCGTGTTCGGCCCGGTACACACCACAAAACTCCCAGCCGGTGGCGGCGGTGGCCTCCAATTCGAAGATCCTGCGCGGCGGCTCGGACAGTTCGACCCCCAGCTCCTCGGCGACTTCCCGAATCGAGGTGTCGTCCATGCCATCGCCGGCGCTGACATGCCCCGACGAGGAGGAATCCCAGACTCCGGGAAAATCATCCTTCCAGAGCGCCCGCTGCTGAAGGAACAACTCGCCCCGTTGATTGAAGACCAGCACATGGACGGCCCGATGACGCAGCTTCAGGCGGTGCACCTCGCTGCGGGGCGCCTTGCTGATGACCTGGTTTTGTTCATCGACCACATCAAACCATTCCTCGGACATACTTGCGCAGGTTCCGACAGGACTCTTTGGGCGGCAACCCCAGATCGATACCGGATTCCCGATCATTGGTCTTTCCCATGACTGCTGCTTGACGGATGAGGAGTGGCTTTCGAGATTGGAGCCAGATGTCGCAGGCCAAACAACAGAAGATGGGCAAGCGGGAAACCCGGGATCTCGACGTGGAGATCGGCTTCCTTGAAGGGTTGGTCGGAAAAGATCCCCAGTACGTCGAAGCGCTCCAGCTCTTGGCCGATGACTACACCCGGCGCGGGCGCATCAACGATGGCCTGCGGGTGGACCACCAACTCAAGTCGCTCCGTCCGGGCGATCCGGAGGTGCTCTTCAATCTGGCTTGCAGCTTGTGCCTGGCCGGTGAGCTCGAACCCGCCATCGACGAATTGCTTCGGGCCATGGAAGCCGGATATCGGGACTTCGATTGGATGCTCAAAGACCCCGATCTGGCCGCGGCCCGCAAAGATCCTGCCTTCCGAAAGGTCCGGGACCGGCTCAAGACCATCAACGACGGGCTCTGAGCGAACCGGATTGCGACGGATTGCGACGGATTGCGGTGTAAAATCCCGGTGTGAAATCCCAGTCGCAATCTCTGGGCTTTATTCCGAGGGCTTTATTCCCGGCGCTTTATTGTTTTGCCTTGCCGTTCTGCACGGCTCCGTCTTGCAACGCTCGGGCTTGGCGCACCAACTGCAGGAACTCCGCCCGGTATCCCTCGCGGTCCGGCCCTTGGCCTTCTTCGGCCAGGATCTGAACCTTCTCCCAGGTCAGATCACCCTTGAAGGGTGAATCACGCAGCATCAGTCCATAACCGACCACGGCGGCGGCAAATTTATAGTCGGCCGTCGCCGCGTCGGAACTCCGGCGGACATCTGGGACACCCACCTGAAGTTTTCGAGAGGGCGTGTTCTCGGCCGGATCTTGGACCCGACCGTTCGCCGGAGAACGGTATCCCACCTCCAGATTGAGCAAATCACTCCGGCCGCCCGCAGGAGCCGCAGATTCGGTGCCGGAACCTGCCCGCGGCCGATCGGTTGAACGGGTGGGAACGATCTCGTACAAGGCGGTGACGGACCGGCCGGCCTCCATCTGAGCGCCAGAATTGGTCGGTGAGGTCCTCGGGGCAGCAGACGATTCCCGGCTCTCCTGACTGAGCAATCGCCATTGATCGACGCGGGCCGGATTGAAGCGGACATCCACCGTCACGTTTTCGGCCACCGCGGTCGGAGAGGGTTGCACCTCGCGTCGCAGCACCGCCGAGGCCTCCGCCGGTGTCGCTGCAGAGGCGTAGGCACCCCCTCCCGGGGTGGGCATCCAGGGAACCTCGGACGGTTCTGGAGGCACTTCAGACCCAAGACCCATCACACTGAGAAACACCCCCCATTCGGTTTGCTCGCGAATGAGCGTGGCCAGCGCATCCCGGGTGCCGGCCTCGGCGGAGAATTCTCCATCCACAATCCAAACCACTCGGTTGATGCCCCCAGGAACATGATGTTGGTCGGCCAGTGCATAGGCCCTGCGCAGGCCTTCCAACCCCCGCGGAGCCCCTTCAGCCCGCAAGGCGCCCACCCCTCGAATCAAACTGGCCCGATCGGCGGCGGCGGTCGCCGGGAGGATCAAGCGTCCCTGGGGTCCATCGAGCAGCAGGGCCAACGAATCCCGCCCATCCAACGCCTCGATGAGGGCCTGCAAGCTCCGTTGAGCCCAGGAAAGACGGGCCGAAGAGCCGGGACTCAGGCCGACCAGCACCACCAAGTTGGCCCGAGGACGCCCCGCCGTCTGTGCCGGTCGGGCTTGAAGACCGATCTTCACCAGACGGTGGTCCGGACTCCACGGCGAGTCGGCCACTTCGACCTGGGCCGATACGGGATCCGATCCGGAGGGCGCTGGGTAGTCGTAGGAAAAGTAGTTGAGCAACTCCTCGAGCTTCACCGCATCGGGCGAAGGAAGCTGACCGTCTTGGAGGGCCTTGCGGATCTGAGGATAGCTGGTGTTGCCCGGCTGCAGCGGGAAGGTGGATCGGGGCGCGGTCGCCGCCGACTGGAAGGGAATCTCCCGGGTGGTCAGTGCCCGAAGGCGAGGGATGGAGGTTTTGGCCTGAGCAGTTGGGGTGACCGGGGTGGCCTGATGATCCTGAGGCTTTCGAGCCACCTCGCTGACAGGGGCTGCGGCAGGCAAGGCCGCGGGGGTGGCCGCACCGGAAGGCGCGTGTGCCGAATCGGCCGACGGGGCCAATCCGTACCGTTTGAACTCAGCCACCGAGGCGGACGAACCGGGCGATTCTGACAGGTTGGACGGGTTGGACGGGTTGGACAAATGGGGCGATCGGCCAGAGCTGCCCCACGCCAACTGAGGCTCTCCTCGCAAGATCTCCGCCTGGGATTGAGCAATGGGGGGGGAATCCGACGCAGACGCAGACGCAGACGTTGGCGTTGGCGTTGGCGTCGATCGGTCTTCAGAAATCGAAGGAGAAGCTTTGGCCAGCGCATTTGATGCCCCGGAACGAACGGCCACCGCCGGGGATGGCTGGGATCCCGAAGGCCAGGCACTCCAGAGGGCCAGACCAATGCTCAGCGCTGTCGCAGCAGCCAGACTGTATCCCATGGCCGGACGGGTGACCACGGACCAGAGACGGTGCCAGCCCGAGTCGCCCTCCGGAGGCGAACCATCGGAGGATCGCCGGGGAAGACCGCGCTCAGGATTGCGGGCATAGGCCAAGACAGCCTCCCGGCGATCGGCGCTCAGGCGATGGATGGCCTCTCGGCTCAGGTCCGACTCAACGTCATCGGCCACGCGTCGAATCTCACCGATCTCTGCCCGCAACAGGGCCGAACGCACGACCGCCTGTTCGGCGGCAGCGCGCTGCTCGGCCCAACCGGGAGCTGACGGATCAAACGGACCATCCTTGAGAGCAAAGGCGGTCAACTCCGGGGAATCGGGCGTCCAGTCCGCAGGAGATGAGGAGGATTTCATTGCGGGGATGACGGGTGAAGGGTTGAACGAGCCAGGGGAACACCGGACCCGGCGTCCAAGCGCTCGAAGCGCTGCCGCAAGGTCTTCAGGGCGGTGTGCAAGAGGAAACCGATGTTGGTCTCGGTCAGACGGGTCAGATTGGAAATCTCCCGGTAGCTGAGCTGGTTCTGAAACTTGAGGCGAACCACCTCCCGCTGATTGGGAGGCAGCGCGGTGAGCAGGGACATCAAGTTGCGGACATCGTCCCGCGCCTGAGCCGAAGCCGATGGCGTGGGGGAGTTCCCGGCCACCTGGGAAGCCTCGGCCTCCGCGGCGCGGGGCCAGCGGGATTCGCGGCGATGACGGTCCATGGCCTGGTTGCGGACCACCGTGAACAACCACGGCACCAAGCGTCCCCGCAATGATTCGGGCTCCTGCTTGCAGAGTTTGAGGAAGGCGTCTTGAACCAAGTCTTCTGCCGAAGGCAAATCTCCCACCAGCGACAGCGCATACCGCAGCAACTCTGCCTCATGACGCTCCATGGATGCCCGCACCCACTCGACCCGTTCATCGGTCTGGTTGGAGGTGCTGGACGGGTTCATAGCGGATGCCGGTTACTTCATCCGGATAACGCCCGGCCGTGAAGTTCCTTAGAAACAAAAAATAGCCGGCACGCGGAGTATCGGATGCAGAAACAATTTTTAACCACTATTTGTTGACTGAAATTCACGATTCCGAGGTGAAACGGGTTCGAGACACGGAGCCCAGAATGCAGAAATGCCGCGCGAAACCTCCTCCCTCCAGGGCCAAAAAGTTACACACACACATGAATCGGGCCGTGCCCAGTATTCAGATTTCGCGCCAGCGTTGGGCCACGGGTTGGCGCCGACCCACTCCGAACGCGCGGGAAGTGACCTTGAGGCCGGGAGCCGCCTGACGCCGCTTGTATTCCGACAGGTCGATCAATCGGACGACCCGGCGCACATCCGCCTCACTGAAGCCCGCGGCGATGATTTCGGCTGCCGGGCGGTCCTCCACCACATAGGCCTCGAGGATGGCATCCAAGACGTCATACGGAGGCAGGCTGTCCTGGTCGGTCTGGTTGGGACGGAGTTCGGCACTCGGCGCCTTGGTGATCGACGAACTGGGGATGATTTCCCGATCCCGGTTCATCCACCGAGACACCCGGTACACCCAAGTCTTGGGCAAATCGCTGATGACGGCCAACCCCCCGCACATGTCGCCGTAAAGGGTGCAGTAGCCGACAGCCAATTCGCTCTTGTTGCCCGTGGTCAGGAGCAGCGAACCGAACTTGTTGGACATGGCCATGAGCGTCACCCCACGAAGCCGCGCCTGCAGGTTCTCCTCGGTCGTGTCTTCCGGGCGACCTTCAAAAAGCGGTTCCATTTGGCGCTTCAGGGCCTCGAAGGCGCCTTGGATGGGCACCACGTCGAAACGGATCCCCAAGTTCGCTGCCAGAGAGCGAGCATCGTCGATGCTTCCGGCACTGGAGAATTGGGTGGGCAAAGCCAGCCCCCGAACATTCTCCGCACCGAGTGCGTCCACAGCCAAGGCGGCGACCAGGGCGGAATCGATGCCTCCGGACAGTCCCAAGACCACCGATCGGAACCCGCATTTGCCGACATAATCGCGCATGCCCAGCACTAGCGCATCGTGCAGCAGGGCCTCGTCGGCGAAGGGAGCCAGAGGGCGATCGCCCGACGCCTCGGTGTCCACGAGCAGGAAATCCGAGGAGAAGTGAGCCGCCTCGCCGAGGCATCCGCCCGCGGAATTGAAGGCCAGGCTGCGCCCATCGAAGACCAGCTCATCGTTGCCGCCCACCAGGTTGCAATACACCACCGGCACCTGATGACGACGGGCCAACGAGCGCAGCAGGGCGCAGCGGCGCTGCTCCTTGCCGAGTTGCCAGGGCGAGGCGCTCAGGTTGATGAGGATCTCAGCACCCGAGGCGACCAGCGCGGCGGCGGGATCCGGACGGTAACGCCGCAAGACTCCGAATTCCGCGTCATTCCAGATGTCTTCGCAAATGGTCAGGCCCAAACGACGCCCTTCCCAGTGGATCACGGCGTTCTCTAAAGCGGGCTCGAAGTAGCGGTCTTCGTCAAAGACATCGTAGGTCGGCAGCAGCGTCTTGGTGCGGATGGCCACCACTCGACCCCGGTGCAGCAGCGCCGCCGCATTGGTGATCGGACGTCCGGGGCGGACGGGATTCTCACCGACAAATCCGACGATCAGCCCCACCTCGCCCACGGCCGCGGCCAAGCGTTCGAGGGCCGCCTGATTGGCCTGGATGAAGGATTCCCGCAGGAGCAGATCCCGGGGCGGATAGCCCGTGAGGGACAATTCGGGAGTCACGACCAGCTCCACCCGGGCCTCAACGCCGCGGCGATAGGCCTCCAAGACAAGCTGCTCGTTTCCGGCGATATCCCCGACGGTGGTGTTCAGCTGAGCGAGAGCGATCCTCATGGATGGGTTTTCAGTCGGAAGGGTCGCAGCTCAGTTGAGTTGGGCGATCGGACCCAGAACCTCAGCGAGAGCGCCCCGCTCGGTGGTGATCAGGGTGCCGGGGCCGAAGCCATGGCGGGTGAAGTATTCCGGAGCAGCCTCCAGCACAAACTGGATGCGGGACGATTTGGAGGGAACCCCTTGGGCATCGTTGGCCTTGAGGCGAACGATCTCCTGGATGACTCCCTCATTGTCGATGTAGGCCACATCGATGTCGAAGGGCACATTCTTCATGTAGAAGGAGCGTTCGCGCGGTCCGGCAAAGATGAAGAGCATGGTCTCCTCAGGACCGATCCGAGCGCGGTGCATGAGCCCCGTGGCAATTTGCGGCACCGTATGGCACACCTCCGAGACGATCTCGCGGGAGCCGATCCACAACTTCACCTGAGGCAAATTCACCTGCGCGGTGGCCAAGTGGAACACCGGCTCGGATGCCGCCACCTCTCCGGCGGTGGCCGGAGTTGGGGCGGACAATCGAGCCGCGGTAGTGGCCGATTCGGATGAGGTCTGCGCCGGCGGCTTGACCGGAGGCGAGGCCGGTGGTTGGGCACCGCAACCCACCCACCACACACACAACACGAGCGCGAACAATCGCTTCACGCTGTTCACAGTGACCTCGCCCTGTCCCGACGGCAATCGGGAGAATGGGTCTCTTGGGTTCACCCCCCCAACGGGGTCAGGCGCGGGCCGGACGCAATGCCGAGGCGGGCGCTACTTCCAGGTGCGCGGCGAAGTCGGCCGGGAAGGGTTGAGACTTGAGCACCCCGCCGGGGCTGCGCCCGACGCAGACCAGCGTCACATGCCCCACAGCAACCTCCTCAGCCGGCCCTGGCTCGATGCGCCAAAAACGGATTTGGTAGGTCACGGTCTTCTCGCGCTTTTCCTTCACCAGGAGGTGCATCTCGATGAGGTCCTCGAAGCGTAGCGGCTTGAGGTAGTCGCAATCGGCATGGACCCGCGGCAAACCCAACGGCTCGGCCGCCCCCCGCAAAATCACCGACTGACCGAACGACCGGTAGAAGGCCCCTTCCACCGTCTCCATGTAGCGGAAGAAGTTGGAGAAATGGACGATACCGGCGAGGTCGGTTTCGTTGAACTCGACACGGCGGGTCGCTCGGAATTCGAAGAAGGGCATGAGGGAAATCAGGAGTATTGCAGGGATCTGCAAGTCATGGACGGTTCGGCAATGCGGGGCTTGGGGAAAGAGCCAAAAGGGAGCGGGTCTCGGCCAGGACCTCGCGGGCCATCGCGGCATCGCTGAACCGTTCGGCCACCGCCTGCCGGCCACATTCGCCCAGACGCCGCAGCTCCGCGGGATCCGCCAGCACTTCGGCAAGAGTGACCGCCAAAGCACTGGAAGTGTTGGCAGAGCACAGACGTCCCCCGCCCGTCGCTTCAATGATCTCACGGAAGCCGCAGACATCGGGTTCGACCACGGGCGTGCCGGCCGCGAGGGCCTCGACGACAAAAAGCCCGAAGGCCTCGCTGAATCGGGACGGCACCGACAGCACATCCACTGAGCTCAGAAAGCTCAACTTTTCGTCCCGGGAAAGGTTGGGGTGGAACGAGACCGCCTCGGCCAATCCAGACTCGGCCAGACGTCGGCGCAACATCGCCACAAAAGCCGCGTCGCCTGGTCCACACCCGCCGCCGACCTTGAGTCGCAGCGTTGAAAACCGCTCCTGCCCTCGCAGCTCAATGAAGGCCTCGACGACGGTGTCCAAGCCCTTCTCCGGGCACATCCGGGCAAAGAATCCCAGCGTCGGTGAGGGGCCTCGGAATCCGTGGTCCGGCCGATGTGGGAGATCCCGGTAGCCCTCCAGAGAAATCCCGCTCTTGGCCACGCGAACACGGTCTGCCGGCAAGCCCAGTCGGTGGATCATGCGGTCTGCGAAATAGCGGGTCGGGGCGATCCAACCGTCCACTTCACGCCCCCGCTCGGCCATCAGTCGCCAGGATTCACTGCGGAAGGGTTCCGGCAGCGAATCGAGGAAGGACTCTTCGCTCTGCAGGAAACTAATCACCCTCGTTCCCAACCCGGATCGCAATCGGCGGGCAAATCCCAAGAGCAGCGCATTGGACAAAAACACCGCGTCTGGCTGCGGCAACCCGGACATCCAGCCCACCATGTCCTCCAGCTCGCGGATTTGCGAACCCTCCTCGCCGCGCAGCATCGACACCGTCAGCTCGCCCACATCCTGGGGCCGCGTCTTGGCGGCCTTTCCGGCGGCCCATTTCAGAAGCCATGGCGCGTCAAAGGCCCGACGCATCCAGGCCGGAGACCGTCGGTACCAGGCCATCTTCTGGGACAAGAAGACATTGATCCCCCCGAAGAATGTCGGTGTCGCGCCCACCGTGGGGGCTTCGTCCAGCGTCATCGGCAGGTACAGCGGCACCATCACCGTGTCATGGCCCTGCCGGCGCAGCTCCGCCACCAGAGCATTGTCGCGGAAACAGTTCCCGCAATACATGCCCCCGGCTCCCGGGGTGATTTGAATGAGGTTCACGCGTCACACGACTCCTAACCCTGAGCCCGGCCGGTGTCGAGACAGGGAAGGAGAATTGGCATTCGGAAGCGGGAAGCCCGACGAACCACTTAGAGCCTGCCTGCTGACAATTGCCCGTCGATCTGCCACCGTCGCCCATCCGATGAACATCAAGAAGGCTCTGATCACCGCCGCCGGGCGAAACCAGCGCACGCTGCCGCTGCAGACTCTGGTGGGCCAGGACGGCGTCTCCCGCAGCGCCCTGGGCGTGGTGATTGACGAGGCGCTCTCGGCCGGCATCGAAGAAATCGCCGTCGTCATCCACCCGGGCGACCAAGCCGCCTACACCGAGGCCGCCGGAGCCCATGGGCGCAGACTCCGCTTCATCGAGCAGACTGAACCCCGAGGCTACGGCCATGCGGTGGCCTGCGGTCGTCCCTTCACCCAGGAAGAACCCTTCCTCCTGCTGGTCGGAGACCACGTCTATGTGAGCGCCACGGCAGTTAGTTGCGCCCGTCAACTGGTGGAGACCGCCATCACCGAACGCTCCGCCGTCTCCGCCGTCCAGGCGACGCACGAGAGCAAACTTCCCTACTTCGGAGCGATCGGTGGACGTCGGGTGACAGGGAGGGACGCCCTGTACGAGATCGCCGAAGTCCTTGAAAAACCGACACCCACCCTGGCCGAACAGCGTCTGATCATCCCGGGCTTGCGTGCGGCGCACTACCTCTGCTTTTTCGGGATGCACGTCTTGACCCCTTCCTTGATGGACCTGCTCGAACGTCAAGTGAGTGACACCACCGGGTCGGTGAACCTCTCCACCGCCCTCTCTGCGCTGGCCCGGAAAGAGCGTTATCTGGCCTTCGAGACCGCCGGACGCCGCTACGACATGGGCGCCAAGCACGGCTTCCTGACCGCCCAATTGGCTCTCAGCCTCGCAGGCCGCGACCGCGAAGAAGTACTGGCCGGCCTGGTCGAGTTGCTGGCGCAGCGTTGCCGCTAAGAGCCTGCCGCCAAGAGGCAGCTCCAAGACGGGCGCCCGCGGGGCCGGGTCGGAGCGAGCATTGGAGGCGAACACCCTTTCCTCCCCAGCGCGCAGCGCGAAAGCCCTGCCTCCCCAGAGCCTCCCTGCGAGCGCAGGCCCGACCCCGCGAAGCCCCACCAGGCACACAACCCCATCGCCAGACCGACAGACCCACCCCCACAACGACCCACCGTGAAACCGGCGCAATCCACGAGCGCCCCCATCCTCAGAGGCCCCAACCTCAGCGCCACCCCAGCCACCAGGCGCCCGCGGGGCCGGGTCGGAGCGAGCATTGGAGGCGAACACCCTTTCCTCCCCAGCGCGCAGCGCGAAAGCTTTCCTCCCCAGAGCCTCCCTGCGAGCGCAGGCCCGGCCCCGCGAAGCCCCACCAGGCACACAACCCCATCGCCAGACCGACAGACACACCCTCTCAACGACACGCCCCCGAAGACCAGCCCCTATAAAAAGCACAACGGCGGCCAAGAATGGCCGCCGTTGTCGTTCAGTTCTCAAACCCGGCCCCAAAGGCGGGACCGCTCCGCATCAGGCCTTCACCTCGGAAGGAGACGGAGCGGCCACTTCTTCCACCTGGGCATTCAGCTCGATGAAATCGAGCACCTTGCCGATG
>Ga0214917_10004429_pt1 | contig 15608 bp, 9 predicted proteins | sample LL_1208_BB_MetaG_FD_177983 | JGI IMG/M metagenome (GOLD analysis project Ga0214917, IMG submission 177983) | Freshwater microbial communities from Lake Lanier, Atlanta, Georgia, United States - LL_1208_BB | ecosystem: Environmental > Aquatic > Freshwater > Lake | place: USA: Georgia | collected... | reverse complement strand
TCACGTACACGATCAGGGTGACGAACACGGGGCTGAGCGATGCCCAGGGCGTGGTGGTGGTGGACGACCTGCCGGCGGGGTTCGTGACGACGGGATTTTCGGGTCCGGGGACGCTTCCGGCGGTGGGGGCGGATCCGTTCACGTGGACGATCGGGACGCTGGTGAAGGGTGCGACGGCGCAGCTCGTGGTGACGTACCGGGTGAACTCGAACGTGGTGCCGGGGACGTACCGCAACACCGCGACGGCATCGAGCCCGACGGACGGGCAGGGGCCCCGCGAGGCGTTTTGTGACACGACGGTGGTGACCAATGCGGTGCTCGCGATCGAGAAGACGGATGAGCCGGACCCGGTGACGGCTGGCGGGGAGGATTTCACGTACACGATCAGGGTGACGAACACGGGGCTGAGCGATGCCCAGGGCGTGGTGGTGGTGGACGACCTGCCGGCGGGGTTCGTGACGACGGGATTTTCGGGTCCGGGGACGCTTCCGGCGGTGGGGGCGGATCCGTTCACGTGGACGATCGGGACGCTGGTGAAGGGTGCGACGGCGCAGCTCGTGGTGACGTACCGTGTGAACTCGAACGTGGTGCCGGGGACGTACCGCAACACCGCGACGGCATCGAGCCCGACGGATAGAGAGGGTCCACGCGAGGCGTTCTGTGACACGACGGTCGACGTGCGCTCACAACTGGGCATCGTGAAGATGGCCAAGGAGCCGACGGTGACGGCTGGCCAGGGCGGGTACACGTACACGCTGACGGTGTCGAACACCGGTCCGAGCGATGCGACGAACGTGAACGTGGTGGACACGCTTCCCGGTGGGTTCACGGCGACGGCGTTCAATCCCGCGGCCGGCGTGCTGCCGGTGTCGCCGACGTCAGGTCCGTTCACATGGACGATCGGGACGGTGGCGGCTGGCACGACGAAGGTTTTGGAGGTGACGTACGCGGTGGCCGCAGGCGTGCCCGCGGGCCCGGCGACGAACACGGCGGACGTGCGGATCGGAGAGCAGGTTCAGGGTACGGCGACTGCGACCGTCACCGTGGGGCTCGTGGGCGATCTCGGGATCGAGAAGACGGGGCCGGCCACGGCGATCCCCGGCACGGCGATCTCATACACGTTCGTGGTGACGAATGGCGGTCCGAGCGACGTGGTGGATGCCCTGGTGAACGACGCGTTACCAGCTGGCATCGTCAACGCGAGTTGGAACGCGACATACTCACCGGGTTCCAGTGGTCCGGCGGCCGGGACGGGATCGCTGGCCGGTGTTCTCGTCACCCTGCTGGCCGGGGGAACGGGCACCTTCACCATCACCGGCTCGATCGATCCGCTCGCGACGGGCGTGCTCGTGAATACCTCGACGGTCTCGCCTCCGGAGGGCGTCACCGACCCGAATCCGGGCAACGAGACATCGACGGTGACGACGCAACTGGTGCCGACGGCCGATCTGGCGGCGGCAAAGCAGAGGACGAGCGCCACCCCCACGGCCGGGTCGCCGGTGACGTACGAGATCGTGGTGACGAACCTCGGTCCCAGTTCGGTGACCAGCTTCGGGATCGTGGACGTGACGACGCCGGCCCTCGTCGGGGCGGGCACCAGCGTGGACCGGGGGACGTACGACCCGCTGACGGGTGTGTGGACGGCGGCCGCGGGCGACTCCCTCGGGAGCGGTGGGACCGTGACGTTCACGTTGAGCGGGACGATTCCGGCAGGCGCGACCGGGACGCTCACCAATACGGTGACGGTGTCGCCGCCTGCGGGGGTCACCGATCCCAACCCGGACAACAACACCGCGACCGTGACCGATCCGATCGCCGCGATCTCCAGCCTCACGATCGTGAAGACCGGCGACATCACCTACAAGGCAGGCGGATTCCTCGCGTTTCAGGTCGTCGTGACGAACCGCGGGCCGAGTTTTGCAACCGGTGTCCGCGTCGTCGATGCGCTGCCGTCGGGCGTCGTGAACTGGAGCTGGCAGGTGACGTATGTCGGCGTCGGGTCGCAAACCACCGACGGCAGCCCGGACTCCGTGACTGCCAGTGCGGCCGGGATCGACAAGCTGATGAACCTGGCGGTGAACGGCACCGCGACGTTCACGATCACCGCGCTGACGCAGACCGGATTCACGAGCGACATCTCCAACACCGCACAGGCGTCGATCGGCGGCACGACCGTGTCTTCGACCTGGACGAGCGCCTTCGACGGGCCGATCAATCCGGAATCTGATCTGCCGGGGCTCGTGCTGGGCAGTGACGACGGGTGCAACGGGGAGCCGTTCGTGCGGCTCGTCGATCCGGAGACAGGCGACATCACCGGTGCGTTCCTCGCCTACGAGGCCTCGTTCCGCGGCAGCGTGCGGGTGGCGACGGGCGACGTCACGGGCGACGGCATCGCCGAGATCATCGTGGGTCCCGGCCGCAACCGCGTCGGCGAGATTCGGGTGTTCACGCCGCAGGGGGTCGAATTGCCCGCCTTCCGCACGCTGCCGTTCGGCTCCCGCTATCGCGGCGGCGTCGAGGTGGCGGTGGGCGATGTGAATGGCGACGGCATCGGCGACATCGTCGCGGGGATGTCGAGCGGGATCGGTCGGGTCAGCGTCTTCCTCGTCGACCCGACGGCCGCCGATCCCGTGGCGAGCACGCCGTTTCGCACGTTCCGAGGTGCACCGGGCTCCTACCGCGGTGGCGTGATGATCGCGGCGGGGGACGTGGGCAGTTTTGCCAGTGGCACGCTGCAGTCCGCGGCGGCCGACGGGCGAGCCGAGATCATCGTGGGCCTCAATGCCGGACGGGCGGCGCTCGTGCGGGTATTCGACGTCGCCGGCAGCCCGCGCGTCGTGCAGACGATCCGCCCCTTCGGCGGCGGCTTCAGCGGTGGCGTGACGCTGTCCACCGCGCTCTACGAGTCGGCCACGGTGTCGAGCATTCTCGTCGGCGCCGGACGCGGCGGGAACTCCGTCGTCGAGGTGTACGACGGGCAGACGGGCGGCCAGGTCGCGAGGCTCCAGGCATTCGCGTCGTTCGCCAAGCCGAACGCCGCCGTCTTCGCCGCGGCGCTCGACCTCGACGGGGATGGCGTCGTGAATGACGTGTACGGCGTGCAGGGTAGGGCGGGTGGCGGTGGCACGCGGGGCGTGAAGCAGTTCAATCGTGCGACGAGCGTCACCTCGACGCTGACCGACGCGGCCGTCCTCGTGCCGCCAATGCGCATCGCACCGATCGTGCTGCGCGTGCTGACGTGAGCGGAACGACGAATGCCCGGGTCGCCCGTCGAGCGACTCGGCACCGGCGACATCTGCCGTGTCGCCGGTGCCGGCCTCTGTCTGCGGTCATCCGTGACCGCCTGTCACCACCTCGCCTCGAGGCCGAGGTTCGCACCATGCATGAAGATGCCACCGCCGGAGGAGAGGCCCGTGCCGGCTCCCGCGACGTTGGCGAAATCGAACTGGTTCGGAGCCAGTGCCAGCCCGTCGATCCAGATCAGGTTGTAGCCGGCGCGAATGCCCCAGATGTCGGTCAGCCGGTAGATGGCCGAGAGGTTGATGTCGCCGATGAAGCTGACGACGCCGCCGGTGCTCGAGAGGGCGGGCCGCTGCACGAACCCGGTGTAGTCGACGAGCTGGAGCTGGATCTGCTCCTGCGCGTTGCCGAGGATGCCGGCCTTCGCCCAGCCCTCGAACGCCCAGCGTTCCCAGGTCCAGCGCGTGCGATTGCCGACCTGGGCCCCGAACATGTTGTTGCGGGTCTGCACCCCGTAGGGAACGCTCCGGTACGCGCCCGACTCCTCGAGGCAGCAGAGCACGTCGAGAGCAGCCGACTCCTCGACGCCGACGTATCGAAAGCCCATCAGCCAGTCCACGGTGCGCCAGGCGCCGGTCGGTGTGCGCCACTCCGTCCACGTGCGGAAGACGTTGGCCTCGGCGCTGTTGATCACGGAGGTGTACCTGAACGAGGCGACTTCACCGTCCGACGTGAGGACGCCACCGATGGGCTGTGGCATTTGCAGGAACTGCTGCGACCCGAACGAGCCCACCGTCGCGGTGGCGGCCTGCCCGTAGACGCCGAAGTAGCCGAGCTCCCAGCCGTGCTCGCAGGGCTGTCGTTGGCCGTAGAAGGCACGCACGCCTTCGCTGAAGGGAAACTGCGCGTCGCGGGCCGTCAGCAGGGGTGCACCGTCACCGACGCTCGTGATGAGCGGTCGGCCCGACGCCTGATTGTCGCGACCCCAGAAGAGGGCATCCGTCAATCCGTACGCGGTCCACATCGGAGCCGGAAACGTGGGCACGTTCCCCGCGGCCACCTCGCTGATCTTCAGGGGTTCGAAAAGCGGCGGGCTCGGCAGCGCCGTCTCCGCCACGACTCCCCGTCCCGTCAGCATCGCCGCGCCCGCCAGCACGAGCACCATCCGGCCTGTGCGTCCTCTCCAGCCTCGTGTCGTCTTCATGAAACAGCGTCCCCCGGGTATCTCTGACTCGTTGCCGCATCCGCAGCCCGGCCGCCGTCAATGACGGCACCCCCTTGCCGGAATGGGCTACCCCCATCCAAGGGGGTGTGCTGGAGGAGTGTTCGGCGTCCGCCGTCCGCTTCGTGAGGGTGGGTCCGCCACGTTCGCTTTGCCCCGGCGGCGCAGGATGATTCAATCACGTGGACCGTGCGGTCCGTGCCCCGACGCCCACCGGGCCGGCCCCGCCTGCCCAGTCCGCCCGACCACCGGCTTCTGGTGCCGTGCGCCCTCCTCGGAGCGCGCGGCATCCCGACGCCTCGAGACGACCCCTCATGCCCAGCGTCTACGACTACGACGTCCTCGTCGTCGGGGCCGGCCACGCCGGCGTCGAGGCGGCGTGCGCCGCGGCGAGGCTTGGCGCGAGAACGGCCCTCCTCACGGCCAACTGCGACACCGTCGGGCAGATGAGCTGCAACCCGGCGATCGGCGGCGTCGGCAAGGCCCAGCTCGTGCGCGAGGTCGATGCCCTCGGCGGCGTGATGGCCCGGGCGATCGACGCGACGGGCATCCAGTTTCGCGTGCTCAACCGCTCGAAGGGGCCGGCGATGCACGGGCCGCGGGCACAGGCCGACAAAAGGCTCTACCAGATGGAGGTGAAGCGGATCGTCGAGGAGACGGCGAACCTCCACCTGCGGCAGGAGACGGTCGAAGGGCTCGTGGTCGAGCCTCGGCCGATCGCGTCGCCGGGTGAACCGCCGTGGCGGGTGACCGGCCTGCGGGTGCGCGGCGATGCGGAATATCGGGCCGCCGCGGTCGTGCTCACCACCGGCACGTTTCTGCAGGCGATCATGCACGTCGGGGAGTCGACCACGGCGGGCGGCCGCGCCGGCGAGGGCACGACCGCGGGCCTGAGCCGGTCGCTCGCCGAACTCGGCCTCCGGATCGATCGCTTCAAGACGGGCACGCCCTGCCGCCTGGCCGCCGCGTCGATCGACTTCTCCCGCCTCGAGGTGCAGCCCGGCGACGACGACCCGCAGCCGTTCTCGTTCCTCACCGACACGATCGAGCAGGAGCAGCTCGTCTGCTGGATCACGCGGACCACCCCCGAGATCCACGACCTCATCCGGGCCAACCTCCATCGCGCGCCGATGTTCTCCGGACAGATCGATTCCCGCGGGCCGCGCTACTGCCCGAGCATCGAGGACAAGGTCGTCCGCTTCGCGGACCGCGAGAGCCACCAGCTCTTCCTCGAGCCCGAGGGAAGGCACACGCGGGAGATCTACGTCAACGGCATCTCCACGAGCCTGCCGCGCGACGTGCAGGATGCGATGATCCGTCTCGTGCCCGGCCTCGAGCGGGCGGTGATCATGCGCTACGGCTACGCCGTCGAGTACGACTACTGCCCGCCGGACCAGCTCGCCGCGAGCCTCGCCTGCAAGCGGGTGATGGGGCTGTTTCTCGCCGGCCAGATCAACGGCACGACCGGGTACGAGGAGGCGGCGGCGCAGGGGCTCGTCGCCGGGGCCAACGCGGCGCTCGCGGTCGCCGGCCGCGACCCGCTCGTGCTCGACCGCCACGAGGCCTACATCGGCGTCCTCGTCGACGACCTCGTCACCCGTGGCGTGGACGAGCCGTACCGCATGTTCACGAGCCGCGCCGAGCACCGGCTCGCCCTGCGGCACGACAACGCCGACCGCCGGCTGACGCCGCGGGCCGCCGTGCTCGGACTCGCCGGGCCGCAGCGGGCCGCCCGTGTGGCCATGAAGACCGCCGCGATCGAGGCCGCGCATGCGACGCTCACCGCGCGCCGCCTGGACGGTACGCCGCTCGCCGACCTGCTCAAGCGGCCCGAGTGGGCCTGGGCCGACTGCGTGGCGGCGGCCCCGGAACTGCGTGGCGTGCCGGCCGACGTCGCGTCGCAGATCATGCACGATGTGCGGTACGCCGGGTATGTCGCGCTCGACCGTGAGCGGATCGAGCGGCAGCGAAGGCACGCCGAGCGGCCGATCCCCGAGGGCTTCGACTACGCCGGCGTGCGGCACCTCCGCGCGGAGGCACGGGAACAGCTCGATCGCATCCGCCCGCGCACGCTCGGCCAGGCAGGCCGGGTACGCGGCGTCACGCCGGCCGATCTCGCGCTCGTGCTCGTGCATCTCGAAGGCCGTGGCGCCTGATGCGGATCATCCACATCACCGCCGGCGCCGGTGGCCGCATCTGCGGGTCGTGCCTGCACGACAACGCGCTCGTGCGGGCCCTGCGGCGGCGCGGCCGTGACGCGCTGCTCGTGCCCGCCTACGTGCCCACGACGACCGACGAGGAAAACGTCGCCGAGTCGCGGGTGGTCATGGGGGGCGTGAACGTGTGGCTCCAGGAGCATGTCCCGCTCTTCCGCCACACGCCGGCGCTCTTCGACCGATGGCTCGACGCGCCGGCGCTGCTGCGCTGGCTGTCGGGGCGCACCGGCGGCACGCGTCCGGCGGACCTCGGCGCGCTCACGGTGTCGACGCTCGAGGGGGAACGGGGGCACCAGCGGAAGGAGGTCGCAAAGCTCGCCCACTGGCTCGCGTCGGAGGCACGGCCTGACGTCGTGCACCTTTCGAACGCTCTGCTCATGGGCCTGGCACGCACGGTGAAGTCGACGGTACGGGCGCCGACCGTGTGCACGCTGTCGGGCGAGGACATCTTCATCGAGAAGATTCCGCCGCCGCACTACGCCCGCATCCGCGCACTGCTCCGCGAGCGGGCCGCCGATGTCGATCGCTTCGTCGCCCTCGACGCGTTCTATGCCGGCTTCATGGCGGACTATCTCGACGTGCCACGGGACCGGATCGTCGTCATCCCGCACGGCGTCGATCTCGAGCTGTACCCGGCCGCGCCGCCCGACCTCACGCTGCGGCGGCAGGGCAGGGGAGGGGGGCATCGCGTGGGATATCTGGCGCGGGCGTGCCCGGAGAAGGGGCTCGATCGGCTCGTCGAGGCCCTCCCGCTGGTCGCCGCGCGGCACGACGTCGAGGTGGTCGCCGCCGGTGCGACGGTCGATGCGGAGCGGGACTACATCGCGCGCTGCCTCGCGCGGGCCATGGCGCTCGGTGTGGCCGACCGCTTCCGCTGGCTCGGCCAGGTGGATCTAGCGGGCAAACTCGACCTGCTCGGCTCGGTCGACGTGTTCGCGATGCCCACGACGCACGCGGAGGCGAAGGGGCTGCCCGTGATCGAGGCCATGGCCGCGGGCCTGCCCGTCGTCGCCTCCGCCCACGGCTCCTTTCCCGAACTGCTCGACGGGGAGCGGGCCGGAAGCCTGCACGTCCCGGGTGATCCGGCCGACATGGCCCGCGCGTTGCACGCCCTGCTGTCGGACCCGGCCCGCGCCGCCGCGTGCGGTCGGCACGGCCACGCGCTGGCACGCACGCGGCACTCCGCCGACGGCATGGCCGCCGCACACGAGGCGCTCTACGACGGATTGAAGAAAAGGTGACAGTCACCAAATTTGGGTAATTTCCAAGGTCGCTCGGTAGGGTATGGCGGTCGCAAATTGCCCAAATTTGGTGACTGTCACCTTTTCCGATCAGCGGGGCGTCTCGTTCCAGAGGATGCGCAGGTTCTTCGTCGCGCGGCCCGCCACGACGAGGTCGGGCCGGCCGTCCTGGTCGAGGTCGGCAGCCTTCATGTCCTCGACGGCGATCTCCGGACCCGAGAGATCGCTCGCCCGCCAGGCCGTGCCGCGTCCATCGAGCGGCGTGAAGAGCCGGACGCCCGGCACCCCCCGTGGATTCATGGCCCGCCAGCCGACGACGACCTGATCGCTGCCGGTCCCCAGAACGTCCGCGACCACGACGGCATGGCCGTCGACCAGGGACGTGTCGAGCTCATGCCGGGTCCACGCCTCGTCGGCCCGCGTCGGCTCGGTCAGCACCGCGGCCACGTGCCCGTGCATCGGCTCGATCGTGGCGACGAATCGGCCGCCGTCGGGGAGGCGTCCGTCACGCACCTCGCCGGTCCACTGCTCGGAAAGCCGCCGGTGCCGCCAGGTGCCGGTGGAGCGGCCGAGCCAGAAGAGCCCCTCCTTCGCGCCGACGAGCAGTTCGTGCTCCCGGTCGTCGTCCCAGTTGATCGGCTGGAAGTTGTGGCTCGCATGGGTGAAGTCACTGACGAGCGCCAGTGACCAGGCGTCGCGGGGGTCGGCGGGCATCCGGTACGCGAACACGCGGCTGCCGGCGCCGGCGTTGTCCTTGTTGCCACGGCCGTGGAGCGGCTTGACGACGAGCTCCCAGGCGCCGTCGGGAGCGAGCACCCAGTGCATGCGGTGCACCGTGGGCTCGTGGTGCAATCGCACGGGTTCCCACGGGGAGCGTCGGTCGGCGGGCGCGAGCAGATAGAAGACCGCGCCGCTCTTCGTCTCGTCGCTGGTCTCGCCCGGATTCCAGCCGGCGCCGACGGCGACCTCGCAGCGGCCGTCGCCGTCGAGGTCCCGCGCCGCGATGCAGACATTGTCCTGCGGGGTGAGTCCCGTGGCGATGACGTGCCGCCGCCACGTCGGGTTCTCGTACCACTGGATCGTCGTCTTGTCGGCAAGCAGCACGTCGTCGCGACCGTCCCCGTCGACGTCGGCGATCGCGATGCCGTAGCCGATCTCCACCGCCGCGTCGATCTCCTCGGCGCGGAAGTGCGGCTCGGGGGGGGCAGCCGCCAGGGCGGTCGACCGGACGAAGATGCAGACGACCGCGGCGGCGCCGGTGATCGGGGACAAGGTGCGTTTCATGCCGTCAGCATAGCCCGGCAGGGTGCGCGTCGCTCACGCCCCCGGCGGGGGCGCGTGATCGTCGCCCGCGAGATCGCCGCCGTGCCGGCGCTCAGGGAACGCCAGCGAGGCGGCGACGCTCGTGCCGATCAGGAGCACGATCACGAGCAGCGACACGGCCGGATGGATGAGATGCCCCTTGGCATGGGCGTCCCAGCCGCCCTGCGCGGCGAGCCACTCGTTGTGCCGTGCCGCCTCGGCGATCATCTTGCAGCCCACGAACACGAGCACCGCGGAGAGCCCGTAGTTGAGGAACCGGAACATGTCCATGACGCCGGCCAGCAGGAAGTAGAGCGCCCGCAGGCCGAGGATCGCGAACACGTTCGACGTGAACGCGATGAACCGCATGTAGTGCGTGCCCGGGGTGACCACGCCGAGGATCGCCGGGACGCTGTCGACCGCGAAGAGCACGTCGGTGCTCTCCACGACGAGCAGCACGAGGAAGAGCGGTGTCGCCATGAGCCGGCCGTTCTCCCGGATGAAGAACCGGTCCCCGTCGGAGTGGGAGGCGACGGGGATGATCCGACGGATCGTCCGGATCAGCATGTTGTCGCCCGGGTCGTGCTCCTTCTCGCTGAATGCCAGCTTCACGCCGGTGTAGACGAGGAAGCCGCCGAAGACCCAGAGCACCCACTTGTAGCGCTCCACGAGTTCGGCCCCGAGGAGCACGAAGGTGAGGCGCATGAGCACCGCCCCGAGGATGCCCCAGAAGAGCACCCGGTACTGGTACTTCAGCGGCACGCCGAAGTAGGCGAAGACCACCGCGAACACGAACACGTTGTCCATCGAGAGCGACCACTCGACGAGGTAGCCCGTGAGGAACTCGATGGCGGCCTGCCCGCCGAGCCATGCCCAGACGAGTCCGTTGAAGGACAAAGCCAGCGCCGACCAGAAGATCGTCCAGAACGTGCTCTCGCGGAGCGAGGGCTCGTGGGACTTGCTGTGGAACACCGTCAGGTCGAGGACGAGCATCACCGTCACGAAGACGGCGAACGCGATCCAATGGACCGCCTGGATCGTCGCATCCCCGGCGGTTGGGTCGGGAAGCGAGGTGACCGATGCGGCGAGAAGATGCACGGGGAGGCTTCTGGCGGGGAAGCCGTGCGGTCGCCACCCCGTGGCATTCCCCGCACGACCCGCGGAATCGTAGCAGGTCGCCCCGATGACGCGGATGGCCCATGTTTTGGAAGAAGTGCAAAGGGCCGACAGGCGCCGAGGGCGTCTTTGCAAAAACGACACGTCTGGACGAGGCCCGCTGGTGCACGACCCGCATCTCCGTCACGATCGGCCGGCCGTCGAGCATGCGATCGATTTGGCACGGATTGTGCAGTCCGTCCACGACACGGCCGCTGGTGGTGGACCAGTGGCCGCGGCCCGGACGGGTCGCGGATCTTAGGCATCGAGACGCTCGGGTGTGGCGTCCGTTCGTCCTCCGCCGGCCAATCCGGCTTCGAGGGCCTCGCCGTCTTTCCGCGACCCGCCGGCCGCCGACGGGCGCGTGATCGATCGCGGAAGTCGACCCGTCGGACGCGGATGCCTCAGGCGACCGACGGCGGGGGATCGTCGGCGCCTCCAGGGCGCTCGGCGTCGCCGAGGCCGGACACGAAGCTCGCGGTCATGGCCGCGAACACCGGGGCGATAACGTCCCACTCCCGATCCTCGGCCTGGCACACCAGCAGGTACACGGCGTCGCCGGCCTTCACCGTACGGATCTGTGCGGTGTTGGTGAGATCGAGACAGTAGAAGTTCAGGTCGTAGCCGGCGAGTTCGCGCCCACGCACCTCGTCGGTGGCCCGCTCGGCGTCGAGGTCCCGGTACTCCGCCTGCATCTGTGCGACGACCGCTCGCGCGAGCACGTCCGGTGGGCCTCCCGCCGCGTGGCCGCTCACAGACCAGAAGCCGCCCCCCGGGGAATGAACGGACACGGCCGCGTGGCGTCCGGCTGCGTCGGAGACGTCCACCGACCAGTTGTCGGGGTACTGGAACGAGAGGCCGAACCGATTGAATCGCACGTCGCAGTCCTCGCACGCTGGCCGAAAGTCGCCAGTTTACCCCGGTCGGCGGCGATCTGGACCGCGTCGCGAGCCGCCGCTATCGTCCCATCCCTCGCCGCCGAGGCCTCGGCCCCGCCGCCCCGTGATCCACGCGCCATGCACCAACCCTCCGGCACGCACGCCGCTCGTCCTCCCGTCGCCGGCATCGCCGACTACGGGCTGCCGACGGCGATCCTGCTGGCCGTGCTCGTGGTGCTCGCACCGGTGCCCCCGGCGCTCGTCGATCTCCTGCTCGCCGCGAACCTCACCGTGTCGGTGCTCGCGCTGCTCGGCGCGGTCGCGGCGCGGACGCCCCTGGAGCTGAGCGTCTTTCCGACGTTCCTGCTCGGCTCGACGCTCGTGCGGCTCGTCCTGAACATCGCGACCACGCGGCTCATCCTGTCGCGGGCCGCGATCGACGGCGCGGACGCGGCGGGCCTCGTCGTCTCCGCGTTCGGGGACTACGTCGCCGCCAACCACCTCGTGGTCGGTGGCGTCATCTTCGCGATCATCGCGGTCGTGCAGTTCGTCGTGATCACGGCCGGGGCGACGCGCACCAGCGAGGTCGCCGCCCGGTTCGCGCTCGACGGCCTTCCGGGCCGCCAGATGGCGATCGACACCGAGGTGCAGGCGGGGACGATCACGCGCGAGCAGGCCCGCGGACTCCGGCTCGACCTGCAACGGCAGGCCGACTTCTTCGCGAGCATGGACGGAGCGAGCCGCTTCGTTCGCGGCGAGGCGGTGGCCGGCGTGGTGATCACGCTCGTGAACCTCGTCGGCGGGCTCGCGATCGGCGTCCTCGAGCACGGCATGCCTCTGGGCCAGGCCGCCGAGGTCTACTCCCGGCTGACCATCGGTGACGGCCTGACGAGCGCCGTTCCCGCGCTCCTCGTGTCGGTGGCGACGGGGCTGCTGATCTCGCGCTCCTCCCAGGAGGTCGATCTCCCGCGGGAATTCAGCCGGCAGTTCACGGCGCGGCCGCACGTGCTCGCGGTGACCGGCGTGTTCCTCGCCCTGCTCTCGCTCACGGATCTGCCCTTCCTGCCGCTCGCCGCGCTGGCGGCGGCCATGTTCGTGGGGGCCTTCTGGCTGCGTGGGGATCGCGCGGAGCGACGGGCGACCTCCGGACGCGCTCGCACCGCCGCCGCCGCGGCACCCGCGCCCGCCGAGACGCTCTTCGCGGACGAGCGGATCGTGGTCGTGCTCGGACCGGGCCTCGTGCGTCTCGTCTCCCGCCAGGCGCCGCTGCTCGAGTCCGTGGCCGATCTGAGGCGGTCCATCGCGGCCGATCTCGGCTTTCTCGTGCCGACGGTGGCCTTCCGTGACGATGTCCGCCTCCCCGAGCGCCGCTACCGGGTGCTCGTCGGCGGAGAGCCGGTCGTCGAGGGGGAATTGCCCGCGGGACGGCTGCTCGCGGTGCCCCGTGCCGGCGAGCGGCTGGAGGTGAGCGGGGATGTCGTGCACGAGGAGGCGAGCGAATCGCTGGTCTCGTCGGCGAGCCTGTGGGTGAGTCATGCACAGGCCGAGACCCTGCGACGCCGCGACGTCGTGATCCTCGACGAGGCGGCGACGCTCGCGAGGATTCTCGAGGCGGCGCTGCGTCGGTACGCCGACCGGCTCGTGTCCCGCGAGGACACCGTGCGCCTCGTCGAGACGCTTCGGGCGACGCAGCCCGGCCTCGTCGAGGAGGTCGTGCCCCGGGTGTTGCCGATCGCCAAGATCCACCGCGCCCTCCAGGCCCTGCTGGCCGAGGGTGTGCCGATCCGTCCGCTTTCCGAACTGCTCGAGATCATGGCGGACCATTCCGCCGAGACGGCCGAACCGTGGCAGCTCGCCGAGGTCGTGCGGCGCCGATGGGCAGGCTCCATCTGCCGTCGGGCGCGCGATCCAGATGGCAGGCTCACCGCGGTGCGGCTGACCGGCGCGGCCCTCGAGGCCTGCGTGGCGGCGGCGGCGAGTGGTCGCCCTCCCGCCCGGCTGGTGGCCGAGGTGCGTCGTGCGGTGCGCGTGGCGGTCGAGCGCGGCGGCGCGCCCGCCGTCGTCGTGCCGGCCGAGGCTCGCCGCCAGGTCCGCGCCGCTCTCGCCCGCCCGCTGCCGAGCGTCGCGGTCTTCGCGGAAGAGGAGGTGGCACACGAGCCCCGCCTCGAGATGTTCACGACGCTCGCCGGCGCGGAGGCGCTGCGGGCGGCATGAGCCTGGAGGAGCGGTCAAGACGGTCGATCAGGCAGGTTGGGACGGGCATGAAAAAGGAACTCAAGGACACCCCGACGCCGCACCGATGGCAGCGATGCCCACCCGTGCGCGCGTCCGTCAGGGACGATTCGGTCGGCGCTCGTGCCGAACCATGGACGGTTCGCGCGGTCCGCCGGCCCGGTGACGAACGGCCCCAGCAAGGAGGATGACGTGGCACAGCATGCGACGCAGCTGACACCGGAGGAGGTGCACGAGCTCTGGCTGGCCTTCAAGGCCGACCAGGGGAACGAGGACCTCCGCAACCGCCTCATCGAGCTCTACCTGCCGCTCGTGCGGTACAACGGTGAGCGGATCTGGTCGAGGCTGCCCGACGGCGTCGAGCTCGACGACCTCGTGTCGGCCGGGACGTTCGGCCTCATGGACGCGATCGACGCGTTCGACATGGGACGGGGCGTCAAGTTCGAGACGTACTGCGTGCCCCGCATCCGGGGTGCCATGCTCGACGAGCTGCGGACCATGGACTGGGTGCCACGGCTCGTGCGGAGCAAGGCGAGCAAGCTCAACGAGGCCGTCAAGACGCTCGAGGCACGGCTGGGCCGACCGCCGGGTGATGGCGAGGTGGCCGAGCACATGGGCCTTTCGCGGGAGGAGTTCGAGAAGCTCCTCGTCGAGGCCAATGCCGTGAGCCTCGTCAGCCTCAACAAGAAGTGGTGCGAGACCGACAGCTCGAAGGACGTCCACGAGATCGACATCCTCGAGGACAAGAAGGGAGAGGATCCGACCCGTCGCATCCAGAAGGCCGACCTCATGCGGCTCGTGACGAAGGGACTCAACCGCAACGAGCGGCTCATCATCATCCTGTACTACTACGAGGAGCTGACGATGAAGGAGATCGGGCTGACGCTCGATCTGTCGGAGAGCCGCGTGAGCCAGATGCACTCGGCGATCGTCGAGCGTCTCCAAAACCAGCTCGGTCGCCGGAAGGTCGACTTCGCCGTCTGACGGGGCGGCCTGGGCGGGCTGGCGAGGTGGCGGTGAGGCGGTGAGGCGGTGAGGCGGGGATCGGAAAAATGATTCAAGCGGCGGACCCGGAACGTCCGAAGAACAGAAATTGACGACGGCGTTCGTCGGTCACGTTCGGTCGAGAATCGGGTGGTCCGAGTCGATCGGCGCGGCAACACTGGTGGGAGTGGGAGTCTTCCGAGCCGCGTGATGCGGACCGACCGAACGAGCCATCGAACATCGAGCCGGTCCGCCTCGTAGGAGGCACGCTCGGGGGAAGACGGCAGGGAACCGTCGGACGGAACGAACGACAGGGCGGCGACGCCCGCAAGGAGTGCAAACATGAACATCTTCGGTGTCTTCGCGACGCAGGGTTCGCAGGGTGTCGGCACGGTGAAGGGCGTCGAGGCCGCACAGGCTGCCGCCCCCAAGGGCGTCGGCGAGGTGCATGACGCGGTGACGCTGTCGGTCGACGGCGTGCGTGCCGCCGAATCCACCTCGGACGTCCGGTTCGATCGCATCAACGCGATCCGGGCCGCGATTGCCGATGGCTCGTACGACACGCCCGAGAAGCTCGACATCGCCCTCGACCGGCTGCTCGACCGCCTCGGTTGAGCGCCCGATCCGGTGACGGGTGACGGCGACGGCATCCTCCGTCCGGCGGTGGTCGGTCGGACACCGAGCACGGTACCCCCAACCGACCCGCCGCCGTGACGGATGTCGGAACGGCCCGCCGCCCCGCCGGTTCGCGAGCATCGTGTGTTTCCAGACAGGTCACGGGTCACGACATAGAATGTCGTGGATACGTACGACTGGATGGGGATGACGATGGCCGTTGGCACCGACTTTTCGCTGGGCACCGTGCAGGTGTCCCTCTCGCCGCGGGAGCGGTTCGCCGAATTCCTGCAGGCGCGCGGGAAGCGGATCACGCGGCAGCGGCAGACGATCGTCGATCACGTCTCGAGTCGGCACGAGCATTTCGACGCGGAGCAGCTCCTCGAGGAATTGCGACGCACGCCGGCGGGGAGCCGTGCCAGCCGGCCGACGGTCTATCGCACGCTCGCCGAGATGGTCGAGGCGGGCCTGCTCCGCAAGATGGTGCTCGACGGCCGGGCCGTCTACGAGCATGACTACGGCT
>Ga0214917_10004428_pt1 | contig 15612 bp, 35 predicted proteins | sample LL_1208_BB_MetaG_FD_177983 | JGI IMG/M metagenome (GOLD analysis project Ga0214917, IMG submission 177983) | Freshwater microbial communities from Lake Lanier, Atlanta, Georgia, United States - LL_1208_BB | ecosystem: Environmental > Aquatic > Freshwater > Lake | place: USA: Georgia | collected... | reverse complement strand
GAAGTACGGGGCTCATCGCAACCCCTATCGGTAAAAGAATACTACAGTTCTTTTACGAGTTTGGCAATATATGCAATAACCTCGGAAGGACGCCAAGAACTATCAACTTCAAGTTCTGCTATTTGAATAGCCAATGCTTTCTTATCTACATGATTATCAAAACAGCCCCAGCCGTATTTAGGCTCTAATTCATTCATAATCTTTTTCCTATCCACTCAACTACATTTGCTGTAACCGCGTTTCCCATTTGTTTATACCTAGCCGAATCTGATTGATCCCCAGTCCAGTCATCTGGAAAGCCTTGTAATCTCTCACACTCTTTAGGAGTAAGTCTTCTAACTGTTGTTGAGAAACTAACTGCTTGATGTGAGATTGTGTCAACGGTATATGCAGGAGCACCAGCCTGTGCTACTCCTAGCCCATTTTGTTTTTTATCAAGTTCTCTAGCATCTTGAATTGGTGTAACTGATACAGCGTGAGCAGAGGATGTGTCTACAGTAAACATTGGATCTTCAACTTCACCATATCCTTTTCCTTGAGGACCAGCAGTATCTGCTCTACCAATTACAGTATTTTGAATAGAGTGAACAATTGTTACTACCGCTCTTGAGTCTCCGCTGTTATCAAAAGCATTCAAGGTAGGACAAATAACTTTCTCACGCCAAACTTCTGGTGGCAATGTTCCATCTTCATACCTTGCACCACTTCTAATTACTTTGACGAACCACGATGTCTGTAACATCTTTATAGTCCCTCGCTTTCAAAGTAGATGAAACAGTATCTACTTCGTAATCTCCGAAGCCTCGCATCCTTGCAACAGTGCTTTTTCCAGCGCTGGTGGAAGAGTTTTTCCGCGACGAGTTGCTCGGCGCATTATTCCTTCGCATGCTTTCGGACTCAATAAGTATCGGGGACTTACTTCTGTCTCTAGTACTTCCAACAATGAAGACTCTACGGCGTCGTTGGGGGACTCCGAAGAATTGCGAATCCAAAACTCGCCATTCGATGTGGCTATACCCTGCGTTGGCCATTTCAGAGATGACGACTCCGAAATCGCGTCCTTCGTTGCTTGATAAAAGTCCTGGCACATTTTCCAAGACGATAGTGTGTGCTTTGACTTCTTGCGCAAATCGTATTGCGTCCCAGAAGAGTCCACTTCTTGCCCCAGCGATACCAGCACGCTTTCCAGCGACGCTAACATCTTGGCACGGGAATCCTCCGCAGACAATGTCAACTTTTCCAATTAAGTTAATCTCCTTTGCCCACTCGATGGCGGTCTTAACATCATCATGTAATGGGATGTCAGGCCAATGTTTTTTTAATATCTTCTGAGCATTCTTATCTATTTCTACTTGACCAACGCATGTGTGTCCTGCTTTTTCAAAGCCAAGATCAAAACCACCAACGCCAGCAAATAAAGAAACAAATGTGCTCACAAGCGATTACCTAACCATGTTGCAACATTTACAGTTACAGCATTACCTAGTTGTTTATACCTATGCGTATCTGCTTGGGTACTAGTCCATCCTAAAGGAAACCCCTGGAGAGTTTCGCACTCTTCAGGGGTGATTCTTCTAATATTTTCTGTGGCAACCATCGACATATTTAGCCCGCCAGTTCCCATAAAACTGGTGAGCGTATTTATCGTATCCCCTTGAATCCTAAAGCCATCTGATCTGTGAGGATGAAAAACAATTACCTCTTCTTGGCTCAAGACTGCAAGACGTATCTGTTTTTATCTAAGATTGGTTGGTAGCAAATGCTCTTTCCATCATGATTAGTTATGTAACCATATCTAGCCATACGAAAACGTAGAGCACTTGGAGAGACACCTAAGCGCTTACCTAAGTGACGAACACTTACACCTTCAACGGTAATAGCATGGTTAATCAACTTAGAGTATTGCTCTGCCTCTTTGCGGAAGTTAGGAGAGTGTGAGCGTACCTTTTGAGCAATAGGCTTAAGTTCTAACAACTTAGATAGAGTTTTTTCTGAAGGCTCGGTTAGAACTTTAGGTTGCTTAACCGCTTTCATAGGAAGTTCTGGAACATAGAAGTCAACAGAGATCTTAGAAGAACTTAAATGTTTATAGCGTCCTTCAACAATTTGTCGAACTCTTTCTCTAGTAGTGATGCCTGATGCGTCCGCAATACTTTGAAGACTCCAGCAGGCTGATCTTAACTTTTTAATATAGGCATTACGAAGTTCTAAATCATCACCTATCTTTTTAAAATTCTTATAAACCTCTTGTGGCAATTTTGCATTGGTCTTTGTATATCCTTTAGGGGTCTTCATCTTTACTACCTTTTCTCTCTCGTTTGTCATTAGATGCAAATAGTATCAGGGCCTTTACAAAAAGTGCAAACTGGGTATCTTCCTGACTTTTTAAGCGTTTGACAAAGGGTATCTAGGCTTATACCCTATCTACATGGCTAAAAAAGATAAGTTTTATGACGAGGCAGCAGGTCCTACCTTATTTAGAATCTTTTTAAGAGCCTTGATAATTGCAGTAATTATGTGGCTAATTCAAAGAATTGGTAGTTCTTAAAACCTATTACTCTTTAGATTCTCCGTTGTATAAAGAGACAGCATCAACAAGATTAGTGACTCTACTTGTTACGTATCCGCCTTCTTTATCTAACTTATCTTTAGCAGATTGTTCATTCTCTGCAAGAATTTGAACAAGCATAGTTACTGCATAGGTGTAGCACTTAGTTGAATCTTTTTCTTTTGCCTTTGTTTCTTGCTTTGCCATGTGGAGCCCTCTTTCATAGGAGTTATTACTTGAAGGATAGCAGATAAAGTGCGATTTTTCAGGCGCCCGTTCCGTAAGAGGAAGCGGAAGAGAGGGGGGTTAGGAGGGGAAGGGTGGGGCTTAACTAACTCCAAAGTAGTTTTGAAGCCAAACTGCTTTATCTACATCAAAAGGCTTATTTGGAGTTTTATCTGTGTAATCATCACCGTAGTGATAAGTAATATTTTCAGTTACATCAACAATGTAAGTAGCGCCTAAACACTCGTAAGACCAGTTATGTTCCTTTTCTCTTTCAGAGACATCCATTTCCGTAAATGAAAGAGGGTCTAAATCTTCATCATTGTCATCAATCCATGAGTAATACTTAGCGTGTGACTTTGCTAGATACTCTGCTTCATCACTTGAGTTTGCGTTTCCGTGAGTATCACAACTATCGCAATACCAAACCCATCCAGAAATTGTGCTTTTGCAAGTTTTGTTAGTAATAATGTCTTGTAGTGTTTCCATTTTTAAGTCCTTTCGTCGTTTGTAGTACCAGTATAGATTTTTATGGTAAAAAGTCAAATTCTCTGGCCGCCCTTTCCGTGATAAGCGGAAAAGGCGGAAAGAGGGAGGAGGGGAGGGTTATTTGGTTTTTAAGGTATCCCGTGTCTTCTTTGTGTTTTCTTTGTATTTAACAGAGTTGTCTAAACCTATTGGCTCGCCTGTCATTACTGAGGCAGCAAAGTAGGACACCCAGTGACCATTTGCTAAAGCCAGTAAAGGAAGAGGCTCTTGTCTAGGTTCTTTTTCAAACTCATAATTCTCTACAGGTATTCCAGACTTTGTCATTCCAAAAGTATTTGACTTTTTCTTAGTATTAGAAATAGCAATCAAATCACCAGTATCTGTAATAACCATTTTATCTGCATTAAGATAAATAGTTCTAGAGTCTTCTAAAACAACTCCCCAATACATTTGCCCGTAGTTAATTGAGTTAGAGTTTTCGATTTCATAGTTAAATAGGTGGACAGTATCCATTTATTTCTCCTTAATATAGTGTGCATTGAATGTGGGAAAAGTATAGCACCTGTATAGGCAAGGGGTAGATTCTCTGGCCGCCGTGTCCGCTAGTATTGGAGCCATGACAACGATCATAGGAGTTCAGGGGGAGGAGGGGTGTTTGTTGGCTGCTGACAGCCGTACAACAGGTGAGACAGGTCGCCCTTACTTTCATAAGTTTGTTGAAAAGATTACAGAGCGTGGTCAATACATGATTGCTTGTTCTGGAGATGCAGACGCTTGCGACATTATTCAGCATCAATGGGATCCACCAAAGCCACCAAAAAATGTTAAAAAACATTATAAGTTTATGGTCACTAAGGTTTCCACAAGTCTTAAGAAGTGCTTGAAGGAAAAAGGATACGAGAAAGATAAGTTAGACAAAGAATCTGGGTTCCTTGTATTGATTGCTTTAAAAGGAAATCTTTATGAGATAGATGAAACTTGCACTATCTCTATGCGTGATGATGGTATTTACGGAATTGGCAGTGGCTCAAAGTATGCAATCGGTGCGCTGCAGGCTGGTGCTGATTGGAATACGGCTCTTACTATTGCTGAGAAAAATGACATCTATACAGCGCAACCGTTCATCTGTCGACGCCAGGTAAAAGTCTAAATCTCCGGTACTCTTTTATGTATGGGGCTGAGGGAAAGTTATGAAGTAAAGTCGATTACATATCAACAAGCAATGGCTGTTGTAGTGGAAAAACATTATCTACATCGCAAGTGTCCTGTAAGTCATGCCTTTGGTTTATTTGAAAGGGCGGGGGATGAATTAGTTGGAGTTGTCACGTATGGAGTTAGCCCATCATCTACGCTCTTAAAAGGTATCTGTGGCCCTGAAGAGGCTAAGAATGTGTACGAGTTAAATAGATTGTGGGTGGATGACAAGGTTCCCAAGAATGGGGAGAGTTTTTTGGTAGCCAACACAATGTGCTTGTTGGATAGGGAGATAGTTGTCTCCTTCGCTGATACATCCCAAGGACACGTAGGTGTGATTTATCAGGCCGCAAATTTTATTTATACGGGGCTTTCGGCAAAGTTTAAAGATCCTAAGGTTGTGGGCAAAGAGAATATGCACCACGCTACCTATGCCAACGGACTAACTAATGCTCAAGTTATTGAGAAGTTTGGCGCTGAGAACGTTACTTTTGTAGATAGACCACGTAAACATAGATACATATACTTTAATTGTAATAAAAGACGTAAGAAGGAATTAGTTAAAAAGTTAAGATATAAAACTATTCCATATCCGAAACGGTAGGTTTTGGTGTTGCTGTATCTGAGTGAGCATAGATGTTTGATGCTAAATCAATTAATGTGTTCTCGTATTTAGAGAAGTGATGTCCGCAGAAATATAAATCTCCAGTGGTTAATGAAACTAGAAAATAAGCCTTAGCAACACAACGGTCACAATAATCGTGAGGTGTTATTACCTTTTGGACAACGCCAGTTTCTGTAATCATTAATCACCCATCTGTTGGAATATATCTTTACATTCTGGACAAACGGGGTATTTGTCTGGATCTCTGGAAGGAATCCAAACTTTACCACAAAGAGCGATACAAGGCCATCCGTTAACTAAAGCCTCAGTAATACTCTCTTTATCAACATAGTGAGCGAAACGATCATGATCACCGTTCTTAGTATACGTTTTAGAATCTGTGGACGTATCGATTATCGAGTCGCTCATATATAAAGTTTATCTTGTATTTAATGGAGCGAATGGAGAGAATCGAACTCTCACTATCTGCTTGGAAGGCAGAAGTTCTACCATTGAACTACATTCGCAAGAACAGTATTCTAACGTCCGCCAGTAGAGTAAAAGCCACTTCCTTTAAATAAAACTCCTGGTGTTGAATAAACTCTTTTTAACTGCTCTTGACATTCAGGAGCAGAGCATAAAAAATCTGTTTGCTCTTCATTCATAGATCTTTCTTGAATAACTTTATGTCCTATGTCGCAGACGTATTCGTATGTAGCCATATTATTAAATCTTTAATACTGTTATTGCGCTACTTTTTTAGTTTTTGGAGTGTATGGCTCTAATCTTGTTTTAATACTTCCATCTTTTCGCATGGAAACAATCCAGCCATCTTTAATTTGTGTTTTGTTAAATCCAAAAGAACGTGAGTATTTAGCGCTCATCTGGGTTTCCATACTTCATCCAGATATACATAAGTGTCATACCAACAATTAAACCTAAACCACCTAATAACATTGTTGAAGCAACATTGTTCATTATTTACCTGACTGCTTACGCTTAGCCTCTAGCAATGCAAAATCTTTAATCTTAGTTTCGCCCATATAGCCCCAAGCGTAACCGTCTGCAATTAGTGCTTCGTTAACAGATTTTTCTGCGCCATCAACAAAAAGCCAACCAAGAACTCGACCATATTTTTCAGTTGAATCAGGTTTTTGAGTCCTAATAACAACAACAGATGCAGTAGCAAGAATATCTTTTAGACGTTGTTTTACTTCAAGACCTAAGGCTTTTTCTTTCTTATCAGTTGTTCGAGACTCTGGGGTGTCGATGCCTGCAAGACGAACTCTTTGGGAGTAAGAGATATTAAAACCTAAATCAATGTCAACATCAATTGTGTCGCCATCGACTACTCCAGTGACCTTTTTTACGCGATACTCATACATTAGATTGACACCCATCCTAGGTACTTAGCATCTGGATTATTGGCTAGGTACTCCTCATGCAGTTTATTTTGTAAGGCCCAATCAATATCGTTATCATTATTATCAGACATTATTTAGATACCTTGTAGCCCTTCGACTTTAGTAAATCAATAGCAGCCTTAACATCAGATGCTGCAGACTTAGTTGCTGGCGCTGCAGAGGTTGCTGCAGGTGCTGATTTTACTGCGCCAAATTTAGGGCGACCAAAACCTACGATAGAAATTTGAATTCCTGCCTTATTCTTTTTAAAGGCGCGAAGTTTTTTAGAAACCTGTCCACCATTTCTTTGACTTCCTTTATCAGTTGGACTTGTATTTCCTTCAACACACCAAACGGTTCCATCTTCATTATCAGCAATAACAATTGCAACGTGTGAAATTCTATCTACGCCATCTGAAGGAAAATCAAAATAAGCAATATCACCTGGCTCTGGATCTGCAACTTCGCAATCAATCCATGCTCCTGCTTTTTTAAATGCTGCAGCACCACCTGGAGTAAAAACAGTATTAGGTACTTTTACTCCTGCTTCATTTGCGCACCACATAACAAAGGAACCACACCATGGTTGAAAGTTTGCTTTTGCAAACGCACCATACTTTGTTTCATTATCTTTAGGACCTTCAATGGTTCCAATTTCTGCTTTAGCAACTTCAATTAGACGTGCTGCTGTACCTTGATCTGCCATTATTTATTTCCTCCTGTGTTTATATCTCTATAAGGACAAACAGCATGAGAAAGACGACAAGGTGTTGCGCTCTTAGGATCGCAAACGTTACAAGTATTTGTCATTGGACTGAAGTAATTAAATACTTTTTGGTTTAGGTTTAGATGGTTTTGGTTTTGGTATTCCTCTACCACATCCGCAAGTTGCGCACATATTACTTACTCCAATCGGTATCAACTGGTTGTTCTTCTGGCATTGCGCCATCTGGTTTAGCCGCTAAACGTGCAGCGGTTGCATCAATCTCTGCTTCAAGTTTTTTGTCCGCCTGAGTATTTTTAGCATCCATCTCTTTGTTTGCGAGTTGTGCTGACATAACATCTTTAGCACCGCTTTGACCAATTAAAAGACCTGCAAGTGTTCCAGTAATAAAAGTAGCAACGCTACCTAGAACGTTGAAAAACATCTTGTCATTCTCAGATTGACCTGTGATTGGTTGCGTAACAAAAATTAGAGCGTACAAAATTCCTAATGTTGTACATAGCAAAATTGTTCCAAGAATTAGACCTAAGATAAACTTTAATCTTGCATCTAAATCTTGTGGAGTTAGTTTTGCTCTAGCCATTTGTCGTCCCTTCAAAAGTGTCTTTACCAACCAAGTCTATCGGACATGCGCCAGCAGCAGTGCAGACAGGCGGTTTACATTCTGCTTTTTCCCAATTGGCAGGATCTTGACATGGGTAGCGGTAATGTCCATCACCACATGCTGAAAGAAGTAGGGTCATTAAAGCAGCCCCTACTAGAAATTTAATCTTGGACATCAACATTACCTTCCGCTTAAAAGGCTATTGTACAAGCGGAAGATAAGTGTGATTTTATGAAGTTTAGAGAGTTCCCTCTTCTAAAAGGACGAAGCCGTGCTCTCTGTCGTATATTCTGTAGTCAGCACTAACTACATCAAAACGCTCTTTAACTGCCTCTATTACGATCTCTTTATCTAAAGAACCGCAGGTATAGAGATCAAACTGAAGCCTTGCTGGAGCAACCTCATCCCAGATATGAAAAGCAATGTGACTGGTTTCTATGCCAACAATTGCTGTAACTCCTCTGTTACCAGGTGCATCTACATAAGTTGCATGTGGTCCCATAAGAATTTTCATTCCTACTCTTTCAACTAAATCTTTAAGAAAAGATACTGCATCTTCTGTACTTCCTAAAGAATTGTTTACTCTAGCATTTATGAGTATGTGTTTATGTTCTAAAGACATTACTTAGTCTTAGTACTTTTCTTCTTTACTTTTACTGCACGCTTTTCTTTAAGAGTTAATTTTGCTGGTTTTTTATTATTAGTAGTTCCCTTTTGTTCTTTGTTAGCCATTTGCGTTCTCCTTAATTAGTCGTACTTCACATGCGTCCGTTGTGCAATAGGCTTCTCCAATTGCGTCCGCAGCCATACCAGCATACACGCCTGAGAAGTCAATAGGGAAGAGACGCAACGTTCCTTCATCCTCATATTCTTTCTCGGTGATCTGTGTGTAAGGCATCTGTGGATATGTAAAATTACCTGAAGGTAGAAATGAAACGGTTTTTAATTGACCATCATAAAGATGCAAGACAGTTCCTACTGCTTCGGACTCTGTTTCAGGATTAAAAGAAATAGTTACAGAGACAGAGTTGTCAGACCAGTAACGTTGAGCATATGCTGCTAACGCCATCTTTTCGTAGATTGAGACGTCTTTCTCAGCCCGCTTTGATTCAGACTTGATAGGAAAGTAAACAACGGAGGTTGTTTCTGGATTCTCCGACGCCGGTTCAACTTTATAATTCGCCATTTTAAATAAAGGTAACATAGGGTCAGAATTACCAAAACGAATAGTACGCATAAAATACTTGCCACCAGGAGTCCAATGAACACCAGGTGATTCACCTGCGAGTATAGAAACTGTTCCAGATGGTTTAACCGTAGTTGTCTTAATTGACTCTCGTATGCCAAGCCATTCGGAGTAGGTGGTGTCATAGTACTTAATTGTCTTATAACCCTCATCCATCCATTCTCTTAATGTTGGAAGACCACGGTTATCTGCAAAGTTAGCAACACCAGACATCGAGGTTCCTATGCGTCTATTTCTCTGCATAATGCCATTTGTCTCTGACCAGTGGGTTGGTAGAAGTGTTACTGTTTTTGCGTATAGGTAGGCAAACTTAAGTGTTCTCTTGTAGTCATCTAAGTTATCGTGACGGTTTAGATAAGTTTCAACAAGTGTGCACATTTCATAAGACTCTAGTGATTGTTCAGCGCAAGGGTTGTAACCTTCAACGCGATAATCTTTATTGTTAGGTGGATCAACCAGACGTCCATATTGTCTAGAAACATCTAGCCAAACAACTCCTGGCTCTCCGTTACGAGCAATACCTTCAACAATAGGATCTAGATCAGCACCAACGTATGCTTCCACTGAGTTATTAGACATCCATGCCCAACCTGGGGATGCTGGATCATATGAGTTTCTCTCTGGATAAATCTCTGCATTCTTTAAGTTTAAGAAGTCTTTATCATCAATGCGACCAATTAAAAGTTCAGCAGAGCGTCGAACGTTTCCAGATACAACGCAAACGCCAATCATATTTCCAATATCAGCAAGATCTCTGCGAGTTACTTTTTCTCCAGAACGTCCTGCAAATAATTTAGTTATGTGTTTGTGTAAACGCTCTAACGGTTCGTGTCCTGCTGCGGTTCCGCCAAAGGTTTTAATTGGGGTACCTGCTGGGCGGACTTCTTTGTAATCAAATACTGGATTCTTCTGATCTGGTCTGAGGTAGGCATTGATGACGATCTCAAGTGACTTGACCCATCCTTCTCTGGTATCTGGGACGACATATGTTTCCTCTCCTTGTGGTTCATAGATTTGAAAATCTTTGTCAGCGCCTTTGTCATCAAAGCCTACGCCAACTCCTAACATTGATGCTTCCATTAAAAATGTAAACGGTCTTGATGGATCTGCCTTTGTCATTTCTTTAGTAGAAACAAAAGCACAGTTTTGTAATGCAGCAGAGTTTCTCTGAGACATAACAATAGGAGTTCCCATTACCCAAAGTCCGCGCCCTGGTGGTGACCACTTTAATTCAAATAAACGTTCGAATGCTTCTTTTGCAGATGCTGCTGCTTTAGTGTCAGACCAAGGAAGACGATTAGTTTTTGCGTGATCTTTTTGTAATGAATACATTCCATTAATAACTCGCTCGCAAACATCTACCCAAGTCTCTTTAGTACCATCTTCTTTTAAGCGTGAGTATGTGCGTAAAAAGGTAATCTCTCCGACTGAGTTTCCCGCTGCATCTCGATAACCAAACGGTGCTTTTTTACTTCTATATCCGCTTACGAAATCTTCTGAGAGATGAAATGAGAAAACAACAGACATAAAAACTCCTCTATGTGAATGTACGAATAATTTATTTTATCTAAAGTATGAAACCCTAGAGGTAAATCTTACAGCAAATCAGAGGAGGGTAGGTTGAACAACCGCATCTATTTTTTTGTTTTGCATATCTAATACTAGTGTTTTTGCATATTCCATACCACTTATGTAGGCTGGCGGAAATTTAGATAGAACTGCTCCTTTAATTTCTTCTTCAATTAAGGAGGATATTTTCATTCTAAGTTCGTATTGTATATTTTCTTTTACTGATTCGTGGTTACTCCAGTACGGGGAGCCTTCATATGACACCGAGATACTCCTAACCTTGCTCTAGTATAAACCTTAAGTTGAGACTAAAGTTATTCTATAGCCTCTGTTTTTAACTCTACTGCATCTAATCTACAGTTGTGTGTAGGTATTAAAAGATCATCTTCATCGCAGTTGCCGCAAAGAATTAGTTCTATCTCTAATAGTGAGAAAACTTCTTGTAACTCTTTTCTTGTTTTCTTATACTGACTAGCGTCATCTTCGGCGTAGCCACGTATTTCTAGAAGTTCTTTTATTAAATAGTCTATGTACTCATTTGATTTTCTTATGGTTTTCTTATCCATTTGCCACCTCTAGATTATATCTATTGCTGTCATATTTTTTGTGCCAACAAGATTTACATATCCAAGCATTCAAACTTTCTTCATAAAGATAGGTAACCCTTTTAGGGATGTAATCATTGCAGATAGGACAAACTGCTCTAGCAATATTTGTGACTTTGCTACCCATTATCTACAACCTACACAAAGATTATCTACACGCAAGTTTTCTCTAATAGTTTCATAGTTCTTAGAGCAATGCGAACATTTTCTAATAATTGGCTTGCTGCGATCCTTTTCTAAAACAAATACTGGATAGGTAAAAGAGTAAGTCTTTAATTTCTTAACTAAGGGCATCTGAGCCTCCAATCTCTGAACCTGTGGAGACGTATCCTATCGGAAAACTGGCTGCCCACAAAGCAAGGCAATCTGTGGAGTGGAAGTACCTAACCTTCTTAGCCCAGAGAAGAGTTATAAAATCCTTGCCCCGAACGTTAGCCCGCATGTGTGAAGGGCAGTTATCCCAATCGCAACGTATTTTCTGAGGAGCGTTAGGCATAGGGTAACTTTAACAGTGGTGGTATTGTTTATATGTGAAAACACACTATGACGTTCTAATCGCTACTCCTGGTTCTATGTTCAAACAAGAGTATGTAAGAAGCCTAGTAGAGACAACTAGAGTGTTGAATGAAAAGGGTATTTCATACTACTTTTTGAGCAAGTACTCTTCATTTGTTCCAAGTGCCAGAGAGTTAACGGCTACTGATTCTTACTCGCATGATTGGGAAAATAGAGACATTTGTGGGGGGAAGATAAGTTATAAGAAGATAATCTGGATAGATTCAGATATTGAGTGGACTCCTGAAGACTTTATGAAAATTTATGATTCTGAGTTAGATGTGATTTCTGGGGTATATCAAACGCACCCTAACGGAACGGTTGCGGTCAACTTAACGGATCCTAAGGGCAGACCAACAAAAGTCAATAAAGTCCACTTCCTACTTCACTGGGATCCTGTCGAGGTGGGTGGGGTTGGCTTTGGGTTTGTTGGGATGAAGTATGGGGTGTTTGAGAAGATGAAGAGACCTTGGTTTAAGATTCGAGAGGTTGAGTGGGATGATGTTGACTTTTCGGTAAATATGGGGGAAGACTACTCTTGGTGTGAAGGTGCAAAAGATGCTGGGTTTAAGATTTGGGTAGACCCTACAGTCAAGGTGAAGCACCATAAAGAGACAATTTATGTAGTTGAATAGGAGAAAAGTAAATGCCTGTAAAAGACCCTGCCAGACTTAAGGAACTAAAGAGCCTCTGGTATCAAAGAAACAAAGACATGATTAGAGATAGAAAAAAGCATAGAATATCCATTGCAAGAGATTATGTCATTACATATAAAGAATCTAACCCTACCTGCATAGATTGTAAAATAGACTATCCTCCCTATGCTTTAGATTTTGACCACCTGCCTATCTACATAAAAAAGTTTGCTTTATCCTGTTCTGGTACAAGAGGTCGAACTATTGAGGCCATAGATAATGAAATAAAGAAATGTGAAATAGTCTGCTCTAACTGCCATAGACATAGAACTTATCTTAGAAGAAATGAAAAACGGGCTATAAAAAGTAGAACATAATAAGTAAAAAGTCTAAAGCATTGGTGTAGACTTTAAGTGGAAACTCTATAATGAAAAGCCCTGAAAATGGGCAAAAAATGATGCTTTTTAGTGATACTACTATATGTCCGATTTCCTGTCAAATGAGTGAATTATGGACTACTTTTTCCATTTTATAAATGGATTTTTTAGTCCAGACCACTATTACACTATATGTCTATGTATGTAAACTGAAGTATTAATACGGAACCCTACAGACAATATGCATAGCGCGTTAGGGAAAAATAGACGAGTTTAGTTACATTGTTGTTTTTGTATGTTATAGTTAATAGTCTATAGTTAAAAGTCTATAGTTAATATAGATCTGTGGTAAATTAGACTATAGAAGAAAGAGGGAGTACTCTATAATGGAAATAGTGGTAGAGGTTTTAACCGACTTCGAAAAAAGGAAAAAATGACAAAAGACAAAGAGACAAGCCATCTGAAATTAGTTGAGGGTGAAGGTGAAAAAGAAGTTGTTTCACCAGATACTTTTGACTTTTTAGTTGAAGAAGCATCACTTGCTTTACTTGCTAGATGGTTTCCAAATAAACCACCTACAGATAAGGCCGACTACGAGAAGTGGGTTGAGATTGCAGTTGATGATGCAACGGCTGTGATAACTCACCTAATAGATAAAAAATTTATAGGAGAGGACAGAACCATATGAATCTTTCCTTGACATATTTAGATCTATTAGTTATATTCTGTGTAGTAGTTATAGGAGTTGCTTTTGTAACTGTAATTAATACTTTGATAATAGGTTTAAGGAAGAAAAGGGCGATAGAAGAATTCCTTGACTATGTAGCCACTAAAGTAAAAACTGAAGAAGAGTTTAACGATATTGTCAACAGATTGAGAAAGGATTTCGAATGAAGCAATCATCCCTAGATGCTCTAGCCATGACTGGTATTGAGTTAGAAGAATTGCAAAGTGTAGGCACTGCTCTATTAAGAGAACCGAATAAAGACAGTCGGGTGTGCATGTGCGGTCATGGTATGAATAAACATACTGTTACTAATGGCTATGTTTTATGTAAACCCTCTAGAATGGCTTGTCCATGTAAATCAACAAGACCCGTACTAGTCTCTTCAAACATAAGACCATTTATGAGAAAGAGTGTTGGGTCAGGTGCTTCCCATGCTTTAATGCAGGGGCTTAGAAAAGCAATAGAACTAGATGCTGAAATCAGTTGGATAGAACCACCTTCTTGCGGTGATCAAAAGAAAGGCACCAAGTGTGGCTCAACGGATCAAGTAGTTCCATGTCTAATTACTCAGAATGGTTTCCATTCAGATGAACCAACTGGCTACGATGTTTTCCTATGTCCTCCATGCAGAGATAGCCTCTAATGAATAGAGATAAAGATATTAAAAAAGTTGTAGCAGATCACTTGCAATCTATGGTCTACTGGAAAAATATTGATGCCTCTGCTGTACCAGAACTTATTGGTTTCTTAGATGAAGTCTTTGACACTTGGGAAAAATCTATAATAAAAGAACTAGGTCAGAAGGTCTTGGCTTGGGAGGCCGCTATGGGCGATGAAGATAAAAGCCTATACACCTTAGGAATCAGGCATTCTATAGATGCCATAAAAGGAGTTCCCGAAAATGAGTATCAACCTATTGGAGAAGATTTTAGAGGAGAGAAAAATAAATAAACCCGTAACTGAAGAGCAGATAAAAGAGTGGTTTGACAGCGGTCCAATCACCGAAGAGATACTTTCCTTGTGGCTAGAAATAATTAACGGAAGTAAAAAGTAATCTCCCTAACCACTTTTTAATAAAATGCAAGAGCAGTTTTAGAGGTTTTATTAAAAGTATTTTCTCTATAATAGAATTATTAAAACACGCAAGTAAATCAGGCTCAAATCACTTTTGTTTATGTAAGAGGCTGCTTTCTCACACAACTTTCTCCAAAATCTTTTCCCATCACCCATGCTAACTTAGTGTCTGATGCGAGTCATTTCCATTATAGATTCGCGAAACGGAGTAAAGACACATGAACAAAGCAATGCTCGAATCTTATGCACGTAACCTACTTGGTCAGATCGTTGGCGGAGTCGTGGTTGTTTCATCAACTACTGGCATCGGCAGTCCTCTAGATTTCGGTACGAGTGAGTGGCTTCTAGTAGCCAACGCCCTTTGGGCCTCAGCAATCCCAACGGTTCTTCGCTATGTCAACAAGAAGGATCCAGCATTTGGACCTTTCGCTGAGACAGCAGTCGCCACTGTAACTAAGAAAATCTCAACAGCAGCGGCTTCTAAAAAGAAGAAGAAGTAAACAACTTCCCTAGTTCGGCAAGCTCGTCCCCAGGTAAAAAATAACCAAAATATTCCTCTGGGGGCGACTTGCCTCTTAATTTTTTGAAAGGCAAAAAGTAAAAATGTCAGACGAGATCTTCTCCACTTCTCCTGAGGAGAAAGAAGACACCTCCCTCTCCCTTCCTGATATTTCTACCCCTTACGACCTGCGGCCTGATTTAACAGAGATCGGCATCATCGAAGACGAACGCGGCGTCTGCATTGACAGTTATGAAAACCGTTCCGCCCTACGGCAAGCAGGCCTGAACTGGGATCCTGTATATGATCAACTTGGAATGCCAACGGGTCTCATTGTTGCCAGATCCAGAGAGTCCTTAAAAGAACGGCGTCTGCTTTCTCTATCCGAGAAACGGCCTCTTCTCCAAGAACCAGATAACAACAACTCAGATTTCTTAACGGGCCTAGATCTCATCGTTGACGATAAGGCCAGCCGAATCACACCCCCTTGGGTTATCGGCGCGACTCGTGCCTACCTAGCAGAACAAGAGAACG
>Ga0214917_10004426_pt1 | contig 15614 bp, 18 predicted proteins | sample LL_1208_BB_MetaG_FD_177983 | JGI IMG/M metagenome (GOLD analysis project Ga0214917, IMG submission 177983) | Freshwater microbial communities from Lake Lanier, Atlanta, Georgia, United States - LL_1208_BB | ecosystem: Environmental > Aquatic > Freshwater > Lake | place: USA: Georgia | collected... | reverse complement strand
GCTTTTTGTTTAAATGTTTTTTTTTTTATTTTTTTTTTTTCCGACGACGCGACGAGATTTTTTTTCTGTCCAACTATAGAATCGATGAAGCGGAGAGTCTGTGTTTCTGGTTATTTTGATCCTTTTCATAAAGGGCATCTGGAATACCTCGAGCGTGCCAAAGAGCTCTGTGGTGAGGACGGATCGCTCGTCGTCATTGTCAACAACGACGCGCAGGCCGTGCTCAAAAAGGGCAAGGCGTTCATGCCCGCGGAGGAGAGGGTGACCATCATGCGGGCGCTGCGCATCGTGGACGAGGTCTGGATGTCGATCGACGTGGATAGGACGGTCTGCGCGACCATCCGGTCGATCGATCCCCCCATTACCGATTTCGTGAACGGGGGCGACGCGTTCAACGACAGCATCCCCGAGAGGCCGGTCTGCGAGGCGCTCGGCATCCGCCTCCTGGACGGCCTCGGGGACAAGATCCAGTCCTCGTCGTGGCTGACCGGGTTAAAATCTAAGTAGCTGTTGCTGCTGCGAGCTCTGGAGGATGAGCTCGTCCGCGGTGTCGCAGTCGCGGATGACTCGCTTCTTGAGCCGGGCATTGACGTAGTCGTGGATTCTCACCGCCCACTCTTTGAGCGACCGCCGATCCTCGATGTCGGGCGGGAAACGCCGGAGGAAAGCACCGTAATGCTTGCGGCAGAGGCGGCACGGCAGGACGTCTTGGAGGCACGAAAAGAATCGCAGGTAATTCGCCCGATCCGCGGCCGTGGGTCGCTCCGGGAACGTCCCTGCCACGCAGTGGAGGAACACCCAGGCGGGTGAGCCCCAGACCTCTGGTCGGGCAAAGGCGTTTTTCTTTTTGGCCATCTTTATTGATGGAGAAAAAAATCTTTGCCGGCGTGCTCAAAGATCGTCCTGATGGTCTGTTCGAAATAGGCTCGAGACATGAATTTATGGTACGAGTCAGACATCAGGATCGATCCCGAGTGGATCTTGGGCTCCGAGAGCATCTCATTGTATTCTTTCAGATTCTGAGAGAGAAACCGGATTTTTTCGATGGATTTTTCGACTCCCAGTTCGTTCACATTGATATAGGCTTTGGGATTAAAAATGTTCTGACACTCGGGATCGCCGTAATAGATTGGAATGACATTGTTTCTGAATCCGTGCATGATCTTTTCGGTATGGTAGCCACGCATGGAACAGTTCTCCATACAGATCATGAATTTATACCGCTGGATGACGGTGCTGATCCTCGGATCGTACCAGCAGGAGGAATCAATCACCTCGTCTCTCGTGTTATTGGCGTATTTTCCGTAATTATCGACACTGAAATGCTCCATCAGCTGTTCAAGAAACCGATTGCGGAACTCCCCGTTCGGATTGGAAATGATGGACAGGCAGTCTTTTTTCTGTTGGAACGCCAACTCATCGAGGCTGCGACCGCCTTGTAGGAGAAAAACGTACAGATCAAAATCATGATAGCAGAGATAGATCGGCAGATAGAAATGCTCCAGGCTGGAGGAAAAACACACGGAATTCGGCAGATCGATCGGGAATGTCGCCTCGTAGCACAAAAAGATCTTGATCTTGTGGGGAAAAAAATAGCGGACGTTTCCGAATCCTGAACATACAATGACGTCCGCGTCTCGCGGATCCGTGATGTGGATCTTTTCACCGATAATTTTTTCCAGGCTGGTCACGTGAAAGAGCCCGACGCCCTCGTGGATGACCCTGAGCTCCCGAGACGTCCCGATTGCGGACCAGCCGTCGCCATGGATCTCGGCGGGAGAGAGCGGGGCATTCCGTGTTTCCAGCCAGAAATCCACGTAGCTGATTTTCATTTTGGAGGCTAGTTTTCTGTATTTAGATATTTTCCAATCTATTTGACAACCCGGTACACGATCGTGCCGTTCCGTCGCGTGATCCGGATGACGTCGTTTTTCTGGAAAAAGAAATACCGGACAACGGCATCCGTCCGCAGGAGGCTCGGGAGCGAGCCGCCGAACCGTTTCCGGATCTCTGCCGCCTCCTCCGCGCCCACTTTCTCGTGGGGGCAGTAGTAGCGGAACTTGGTCAGGTCGTACTGGAGCTCCTTGTGGACAAAGAGCTCGATCCGGAACTTGTACAGGTTCTCCAGCACTTTCTTGGTGCTGCTCGTCAGCAGACCGCTGTAGATCACCATCCCGTGGGTGTAGCCCCCTTTCTCCAGCGTGTGGATGAATTCCTTGATGCCATCAATGTTCAGCTTCTCCGGGAGGAAGCACCAGACCAGGATCTGCCGGTTCTCCGAGTCCGCGTACAGGAGGTAGTTCTCTTCGGGGAAGCGCAAAAACACGTAGCCCCGGTGGAGCATCATGGTGTCCAGGTTCTCGAGCGCTTTCGGCCACATCATGTCTGATGATGATGTGGCTCAATGATAAAGACGACGTCAGTTTTTTAACCGCCGGTGACAAAAGCAACGACCGCCGCGTTCCCGCGGGGCGGATTCCGGATCCGATCGTTGTTGAGCACGGTGCGCAGGATGGCCTTGATCCGATTCGATCGGGTCACGGCATTGACCACATTTGCGGTCTCTTGGTACAGCCCATGACGCAAACGCAAGAAAGCACGCACCTTGTCGTCGGTCGGTGGTGGCACCCGGCCATCACGGATCCGACCCACCAGGTCATCGAGCAGCCGCATGGGCAGCAGGCGACGGGAGAAGGGACAGGTCGGGAGCTGCGCCTTGACGTACGGCATCTGGTAGGACGGGATATTTGCCTCGATGATGTTGTAGATTTCTCTGGCGGTGTGGCAGTACACGTGCCCGCCGTCTTTCAGGTAAAAGACATCGTCGGCGCGGTGGTCGCACCACGGCTCGGCCTCCAGCGACTCGGGCATGGGACATTCACGCTCCATCTCTTTGCACACCACCGCAAAATCATTTTTCTTGGCCGGTGAGGCTTTCTTGGCCGGTGAGGCTTTCTTGGCCGGCACGGCTTTCTTGGCCGGCGCGGGTGGAGCGGCACCGGCCGCGAGCGCCTGGATCAGCCGGGCTTTGGTCATGCGCGAATAGCCGCGGATGCCTTCCAGCCGGGCGAGTTGTCGGAGTTCAGCCACCGTCAGATCCTGGCCGTGCCGCGCGGCCGCCCGGATCTTGTTCCAGCGGCCGGTCGCGTGGTTGCACGTGTACAGCGGGTTGCCGGCCTTGGGGCTATTAGGGTTGCAGTTCCTCATTTTCTTTCCTGACAAAAAAAAAATTTTCAGGCGCCGGGCGCGTTTTTTTTTCCCGCGAGATGCGCCCGCCGGTCGCGGGCGTCCAGGAAATCCAGGACCCGGCTCCCCGCGAGCGTGCCGGCCAGGATCGCCCCACGCATCTCCCGCGGCTCGAGACGATCGGCCGGCGTGCGCTCAATGATGGTCGCGTAGTCTTTCGGGATGAACTCGCTCGTCACGAGCATCTTGCGACCTACACGGAACGTCTCGGTGAACTTGCGCGTCCAGCCGGGGAGCCGGGTCAGGATCAGGTACAGGAGCCGGAACAGATCGTCCCGATTGCGGCACGAGGCCGTCTCGTCAAAGTCCAGGCCCTGGAGCCGGGCGCGCAGCGTGAGTTTGGATGAGCCGCTCGGGCGGTACGAGACCTCGACGTGGTACGCCCGGCCGATCGCGAACGACCAGAAAAAAGCCTCCCGGATCCGGTACAGGTGTCGCACGACCCTCGAGGCGTGGAGCGCCTTGCTCTGTGAGAACACCGTCGTCATTTTATTTCTTTATTTATTTTTTTGGCAGAAAACACAAGAGGATGAGCAGGATCAGCACGAGGAAAAAAACCACGACAAAGACCCAGTACTTTGTTCCTGATTTCTTGAAACAGGCCGTCTCTGTCTCCTCGCTCTCTTGCTGGACGGTCGGTGGAGCCGGCGTCGGTGCCGCCGGCTGAAAAGCCCCAAGACGTCCTTGTCCTTTTTCTCTCTCGGGGCGTCCATCAGCACCGCAAACTCGCCCACGAACGGCGCGGTGGGATAGAGCGTGAACGACAATGACGCGAGCGTCGCCGCATAAACCGGCTTGACGGGATCCAGATCCGCCGGACACGCACCGAGGCCGGTCGCGATATCCATCGTTGCGTAGTGAAACCCGTCGTACAGGCCGTTCGTGTTCCGAATCTGGATGGGGATGTCGCGGTACCGCCGATCCTCAAGAAACGCCAGGATGTCCACGCGCGGGTGGAAAAAAAAAACAGGACGGAAAGACACGTTATCGTCGGTGATCTGTGTCCAGTACAGGATCTTGAGGTATTCGGTCATTTTTCTAACCCACATTTTTTTTTTTGCGTGCCCAAAACGTACACGGTCTAAAGCCTTGACGCGCGCGTGGCATCTTTTTTGACCCAGATAATCACCCGGCTGGTGCGCGTTTCCTGCGCCATGTCATTCTTTCCGCGTCCGATTGTGACCGCAGAGACCGTACGGTGGTACACCGGCTCATCGGTCTCGAGGAGCGCGGCGACCTGTCGCACCGTGGGCGGCGCGTCGGACGCGAGCGCGGTCACCACCCAGAAGAACTCCGTCATGGCGGCGTTGCCGGCGATAATGACGTGGTGATCAAACAGCCAGTCGATCTCGGCATCCGTGAGCACGATCTCCAGGGTCTTGAGCATGGCATCCACGTCCTCGTAGCGGTAGCACACGTGCCCGTCCTGCCGCGTGTAGGTCAGCAGGCGCTTCTCCGTGGTCGTCCTGGTCGGTCCTTGTTTCCGGAGCAGATCCTCGTAGAGGTGCTTGTACAGACAGGCGTGCTTCATGACCTGGCAAACATTCATTTCCTGCCGGTGAGCAGTCGGAGTGGTTCTTCTCCGGCACGGAACCGCTCGTGGTTCGCGCGGGCTATTTTCATTAGGCCGTCAAAGACGTCGCAGCCCATCATGGTGAGGTCGTTATACAGACAGAACACGGGGATCTTTTTCTCGCTGGTTCTGAAAGACACGTGCCGATTGCACTCCCCGCCACGGAAACGCTTCCGGTAGGCGAGGCCGGAGCCGATATCCAGGGTTTTCTTGTACCACTCCCTCAGATCCACACGGAAAGGGTTGCAGCGCGAGACGGTCCTGGTCGCGTACTCTTCCGGATAAGAATTCGTCGACACGGCCCAGGCCACAAACTCGTTCATGGACTGGTCGGTACTCATCATCTTTGCGGCCGGATCCAGGACGACCGTACCGGTGTCGTCGCCCAGCCCCAGATGCTCGCACAAGACGATTCCAATCGTGGTGTTCCACAAACCACCCCCGAGGAGACGGGAACACGCGGCATAGTCCGGCGTCCCGAACCGCATCAGCAGCCCCGTCCGTATGGCGGAAGGATCGGTCAGGCCGTCGATGCCCTGCCGGGCGATCTTTTGGAGGAGATCCTCGCGAGCCGACAGCGCGCGGCTGAAATTGGTCTGCGATAATTTCACAAAGAGATCCTGTCCCGTGTGCTCGTCGACCATCAGGCCGTCGCACGGGAACCAGGTGTCTTTCACCCCGGTGTTGTGTCCCGAGGTGCGGTAAAACATCTGGTGGACGATCCGTCCGTCAGAGCCGCTGAATCGCACAATGGTAAAGAATCGGATCCCGTCTGTCATCATTTTTTCAGAGTGGTGGATCTCCATGGAGGCGGACACCGGCAGGAAAGCACCCCAGCGAGACGGTTTCCTGGGCGACATTTTTATATTTTTCTCGATTTTAAAATCTCATATAAATAAAATGAACCAGCAGCAGCGCCAGATCTGCCGTTCCCCCGAGGTCATCGATCTCATCCAGTCCTTTATCCATACCATGAACAACAAGGGGCTGCGCAGGAGTATCATTGAAAAGACGATCCGGCTCTGTGAGAAAAACAAGACCCACAAGTGGCTCGGGAGCTGGATCGTCGAGCTGGGCGCGGTGGAGGCGCCGCGACCCAGCCAGACCCAGCAGCAGCGGCTCGATCGGCTGCTCCGTCCCGAGATCGAGGAGGAAAAAAAACTCCTCACCCTTCGCATGATCCAGCAGGTTCAGCAGATACAGCAGCCCGATGTACAGACACAAATAACGGGCATGAGCCGGCGTGCCCAGCGCGAGCACATGAAGCTGGTCAACCTATCTCTGAACCAGTTCGTGAAACAGAACATGGCCGAGTTCTCCGAGAAAAAATGCCTGTTCACCGTCATGATCGTCTACAGCGGGAATCTCGTCCACTACGTGGCCTTTGTCTACGACCCAAAAACAAGGACGCTCATCAGCTTCGACTCTGGCGTGGAACTCTACGAGCACGGCCGCAAGACCATCCTCCCGGCGGTACGGAAAGCCTTTCGGGATGCCGGGCTGATCCTTACCCGGGGCATCAACCGGCAGCACGACCTAGGCCACTGTTATGGGTACAATTTCTGCGGCAAAGAATGGGGCGTCCAGTACAACGGCCTCCACCAGCACAGCCTCCCCGCGGACTCGTTCTGCCAGACCTGGACGATTTTTTTCCTCAAGCGGTATATCGAAAAAAGGGATGAGCAAGATCTTTCTTTTGTCCGGTCGTGGTGCCGTGTCCATCCGGGACACCGGGAGTCCATCATCATCCGGGATTTCCTCCTGCCGTTGATCGCCGAGTCTGAGGAGGCTCGGAGGGTGTACCTCCGGGAGATCGGTGGACAAAAGTCCTACCACGAGGTCGTGGACATCCTCCGGACCTATCTCGAGAAATGCTCCATGGGCATCAACAAGCCCGATGTCGTGTGCCCGAGGCAGCGGCACGCGGCCGCTCCCGCCTGATCAAGTCACACGAGGACAATATCGTCGTCCGGCTCCTCTTTTTGTGCGAGTCGATAAAAAAACAGGACGCACAACGGGAAAAAAAAATAGGTCCAGAGGCACGTGCTGAAAAAAAGCCAGACCGCAAAGCGGTCGCTCCCCCGTGCGCAGGCCGCGTCTTTTGTCTGATGATAGCACCGGTGATCGGGGTACGCGAGTATGGCCTCGCTCGTCGCGTACGAGGCCATAAAGAGCGACACCGCTTCCCACAAGACAAGCAGTCTCATCTTATCTTGTAAGAAGAGATCCGACGTGTTTTTCAATTTTCGCTCAGAGGCAGAGCTTCCAGACGTCCTCGAATGCCCCGCTGTTGCAGTCCTCGTCGGCGCAGCACGCGTCGACCTCCTGCTCCGGCACGATCACGGAGCACGGGTACAGCACGGGTATGGGCGTCAGCCGCACCTGGATCACCAGCCGGTAGAACTCGCTCGCGTACGACACGAAGCGGTACGAGAACGTCGAGAACGTCGGGTCGAACGTGTCCGGCGCCACAAACTCGTACCACGAGGACGGCTCGGCCAGGAGCTTCTCGTAGACAATCACCGTGTCGTTGGCTCCGTTGTTGCCGACGACGTCGAATTTCTGGCGCGGATCCACCGGTACCAGGCTCTTGGGCGGCGTCGACGTGGCCACCACCAGCTGCGTGTTGGCATCAATGACGTACGCGATCACGATCGGATCCGTCGGCGAGATGATCCCGTTGTTGTTGATGATGCAGCTCACCAGCTTGTCCAGCAGGCCGCTGAGCACCTCGTTCGACGCGCCGCCCGTCGCGCTCGCGCCCTGCACCCCGGCCACGATCGCTTGGGAAAGGCTCGTCCCGCCGTCCTCCGAGCAGTCCACGGCCACGATGGATTTGGTGATGATCGTCCGGTTGATAATCTCGGCGAAATCCGCCCTCGCCCAGCACCCACCCGTGGGCACCACAATAAAATTAGGATCCGCGATGCTGCCCGTAGAAGGCGACGGCTGGTTGCAGACGGACATTTTTTATCGTGCTGATTATTTTTTTAAATCACAAAAACGAGGATCTCGATCTAAAAAAAAAAAAAGGTTCGAGATAAAATGAAGGTGTGGTCTGTGTTATTGCTCCTCTGTGCCGGTGCCTCGGCGCGGCTCGGTGCGCCGCCATTTCCTGATTTCCTGGAGGGCAACTGGATCCAGGTCCTGAGCAGCCGTTACGTCCAGCAGACGGCCGAGATCGACTGGGACTGCGTCCGGATCCAATTCTCCAGGACGCCGGACAGCAACGTCACCATTACCAAGACGGGGATCATGCACAACCGTCCGGAGCTCGTAGCCACCGTGATCCGTGACTACCAGCCCGAGCTGGTGGAGAACCGGTGGGTTTTCCACCCGCTCCACATCCACAGCCTCCGCCGGATCGACCTCTCTCTCGATTACCACAACGGTACGGAGATCGCGGTGGTGTCGTCGGACGACCGGCTGTCGGTGTGCGTGTGGACACGGACGTGGGACACTTATACACAGAACAGCCGGAACATCTCCAAGATCCTCCATCAGCTGGATTTTGCGACCTACTACCGGTTTCCGATCCCGTCGTTCACGGAGGCGTGTCTCCTCGGGTGAGGAGATGAAAGAGGAGATCGAACCAGTGCGAGACACAGAAGCCGGTGAACTGGCCCATCAGGAAAATCGGGATCGGCGTCGACGTGATTTTCTCGTCGGAGACGACCCGGTGGAGGATGATCCGGCTGGTCGAGCGGTCGTCGCACCGCCGGAGGCGGTTGGTGACGCTCATGATAACGACCGTCGGGGACGAGCACAGGATGCTGCCCGTGATGATGCCCATCTGTTGGCCGGAGCGGTGGGGCGGAGGCGGTTGGTGACGCTCATGATAACGACCGTCGGGGACGAGCACAGGATGCTGCCCGTGATGATGCCCATCTTTTGGCCGGAGCGGTAGGGCGGTCTCAAAGCCCAGGACGGACGTGAGGACGGAGTCGTGGCGCCGGACAGAGACGCGGAAATGAGTCTCGTTTTTCACCATGAAATTCCCCTCGAACGCTTTGCGCGTCGTATAGAGACCGCCCAGCCGCGGCATGTCCAGGCTGAAACGGATCTCCCCGGCATCGATGGTTGCCCGCAATGCTCCGTGCCGCGGGTGGAAGGCTTTCCACTCCCCGAGCAGCAGGTAATGATGAAAAAGGAGGAGCCACCGGTAGTTCATCTCTGTTTTTTCCTCCTTTTTCTTTGAAAAGACTTCATTTTTGGAGACTCTCAGGCCCGCGCCATGCGCTCCCACGGAGCCTTTCTCTTGCGGCGACAGACCCGCTCCAGCCCTTCCTCGCCGTGCTCCTCGAGGAACTCTCCGAGGGTCTTGGGCGTGTCGCGGCTGACTCGGACGGACGGCCGGCAGTACGGGTAGCCGGCGCTCTCGGCTCGCCGTCGACCGCAGGCGCGCTCCCTGCCCGTCTCGAGGTAGTGACACGCGTCCACCCATTGCTCGCGGAACCAGCGGTCGATGCCCGTCGCCGGACTCTTTTTCTTGGGTGATCGCCGGCGATCGCCCGCGTAGCGTCCGCCGCGCGCCTTGTAGGTGCGGACGAGCCAACCCGAGGCGTAGGCGCTCGGCCACACGGCGAAGCGGTGTTTCGCTTCTTCCTTGACCTCCTCGTAAAGATCCGTATCGATCGGTTTCTTGCTCATGGATTACTCACTTTTTTTTCTCTGGGAAAAAAAATAATAAAGCAGCGGTCAGGAAAACGCGATCCGGTGGCCGTCCTCGTTCTCAAAAACGACGTCCTCCCAGACGTTGTTTCGTACCACCGGGATCTCGCCCGAACACACGGGGCACTTGTAGTGCTGGTGCGCGACCGCGGTCTCGATGCACCGCGTGTGGAACTCGTGGCCACAACGGTTCCGGTATAACGGAAGAGTGAGAGCCTCGAGACAGATCCGGCACACGGCGTTCTCCGGGATGACGTAATCCGATGGGATCTCGGTCATGTCGGCAAGCCGGAACTCGTCTTTCCGTCGGAAGATCTCCTGGTTGTAGGTATCCATGCTGTTCTGGACGGCCTCCTGGATCCGGTCGTTCTCCAGCGAGTTGTCAAACAGCAGCGAGAAAAGGTTCGACAGGACAAAAGACGGCTGTTCCTGTCTCTCCCCGACGGGAAAGATGATGCTGAATCGATCGTCCATCGCTGGTTTTATTATAACTGACCAACATTTAGATTTCAATGCAAAAAAAAAAATGATCCGGCGGCCGGGCTGAACCCGACCGAGCAACACATGTCTCTCCGTGTACCGGTCGACGCGATCCGAGACCACGACATTGAGGAATTCGAGAAGCACCTGAACATTGACGAGGTGAACAAGCAGACCCAGAAGCGCCTCCAGCGCTGTCCCTGGATCCAGGTGCCGAAGCACTGCGCGTTCCGTCGCGATGATCACCACGCCTACCTGCCATTCGACTGGGGCATGCGGTACTACCACAAGGCGTACCGGACCCAACGACAGGACTGTGCACCCATCAAGATCGGGTTCATCGGGACGCTCCGGCCGGAGCAGCAGGAGATCAAGAGGGAGACGCTCCAGATCCTGGGCAAGGAAGGATCGGCCATCATGGCCGTGTACCCGGGCGGCGGCAAGTGCCTGGCTCCGGGCACGCGGGTCATGATGCTGGAAGGCGGCTGGCGCGTCGTCGAGGACCTGCGGATCGGCGACCGGCTGGTCGGCGACGACGGCCTGTCCCGGACAGTGCTGGCTCTCGGGAGCGGTGAGAGCGACATGGTTCGGGTGCGCTCCGTCCGGCACGGGTTCGGCTTTGTCTGCAACGCCGATCACATTTTGACGATCCGGGATCGTGCGACAGGCGCGCTGGCCGACGTCTCGGTCGTGGACTACCTGCGCGAGAAGAGGAGCGATCCCGGCGTGTACCGTGGATACGACCGTGAGAGCCGAGAGGCGATCCTGAGCCGATCGGTCGTCCTGCCGGAGACGGGTGGATGGCACGTGACGGATCGCTGCTCGTTGCGCGACGTGATGGCGGCCGGCTTCCGGATCGAGCGCCGCGAGAAAGACCACCTGTATTTTTCGGATCCGCTGGAGGAGATCTTTCACCCGTTCGAGATGGCGATCGAGCCGGTCGGCCGGAGCCGCTACCACGGATTCACGCTGGACGGGAACGGTCGTTTTCTCTTGTGGGACGGCATCGTGACGCACAACACCATCACTTCGCTGTCGATCGCGTCCACGATCGGGCTGCGCACAATGATCCTCATCAACAAGGTCGTCCTGCTGGAGCAGTGGCTGTCGAGCATCCGGGCCGTGTTTGGTGAGCACGCACGCGTCCAACACCTGACCTCCAAGAGCAAGATCCAGCCGGCACAGTTCCTGGTCATGAACGCCCTGAACGTGCCCAAAAGACCGGAGTCTTTCTACCGGGGTCTGGGCATCGGTTTTGTGATTGTGGACGAGTGCCACATGATCATGAGCAAGGTCTTGTCCCAGGCACTGGGCTACCTGACGCCGCGGTACCTCCTCGGGCTCAGCGCGACGCCGTCCCGTCCGGACGGCTTCGACGCGCTGCTCGGGCTGTATTTCGGGCTGGGTCGCGTGGTGCGGCGCCTCCACCGAAAACACCTCGTCTATCGGTACGAGACGGGGATCAGGATCGCGGCAAAACTGGACGAACGCGGCAAGATCCTGTGGGGCTCGGTGATTGAGCAGCAGACCGAGAACGAGGCGCGGAACGGCATGGTCGTGGACCTGTGCCGCGAGTTCTCGGATCGCAACATCCTGATCCTGAGCAAGCGCGTCTCCCAGATCCGGTGGCTGCGCGAGGCGCTCGCCGCTCGGGGGGAGCACGTGGCGACGCTCACGGACACCGAGAGCTCGTTCGACGAGGAGGCGAGGATCCTGGTCGCGACCTTCCAGAAAGTGGGCACGGGCTTCTCGCACAACAAGCTGGACATGCTGATCCTGGCAACGGACACCGAGGAGTATTTTATCCAGTACCTTGGCCGCGTCTTTCGCACGCCGGACGTCGAGCCGATCATCATCGACATGGTCGACAACAATGCCATCCTGCGCCGGCACTACCTGACGCGCCAGAAGATATACGAGGAGGCCGGGGGGACGATCCGTCCTTTCCAGCCGGGCAAAAGACCGGTGATCGAGAGGTCGGAACAGACGCCCGAACGATTCTTGTCGCGACAAAGAAATACCCATGACGATAAATGAAAAAGCGGGTGCTGCTCTGTGAACCCGGCTACACGAACCCGTTTTTGCATGATGATGACCTCGTGGACTGCACGCGGCTGGACGAAAGAGATCTGGATGGATCCGACGAGGTCTATTACCGGGAGTGCATAACCGACCGGCTCCAGATCGCGGAGGGTTGGAAAAAACAACCGGAGCCGGAGGTCTGGTGCCTCGTCTCGGGCAAGAGGACGGGCTCGACGCTGATCATCGACTACCTCCAGAAATGTCAGCCCCAGACCGTGCTGGCCCTCTCCGAGATCTTCAATGTGGGGAATGCCTACATGGACTCGTTCGACATGACGAACGAACGAGGTGTGCTCTGCCCGTACCGCCGCCTGTTCCGCGAGAACACGGGCGACGACGGCGCGTATTTTCAACAATTCGTCGATTTTGCCGGGTCTCGCTTGGGAACGACCCGGCTGGTCTTCAAATACACGGTCGATTTTTTGTATGACTACGATGGCTTTGTGGCACAACACGAGAGGATTTTTCGCTTTTTGCGAGAAAACAATGCCCGGCTGGTTTACCTGAACCGGAACGAACTCGAGTCGTACATCTCCTACAAGATGGCATTAACCTACGGCTTCAGCAACACGGTGTACCCCGGCATCCCGCCGGGGATCTTTGACCTGAACGAGCTCCACACGTTCTCGGTTAACAAGCACGCGTTCGAGGCTCTTTTTTTCCGGGAATCAAGGATCGAGAAATGGCTCGATTACGCCATGGTCTCGGAAGACCACGAGAAAAACCTCGCATGGATCCGCGACGTCTTTGGTCTGGAGGCCGAGGAGGCGTGTCGGTTCGATACCATCAACGAGAAACAGAACGCGTTTTCTTACGAGGCGTTTCTGGATAGGAAAAACTGGAAATAGTTCTGGGTCATGATCTCGATGCCAGAGTCCGTCAGGATGCTCCGAATGTATGCTTTCTTGGCACAGGAGGGCTCGACGCGAACGCGGTTGCCGTAATGAGCCAACGAAGCGAGGCGTCGCAGGAGGAAAGGATCGATGCGAGAAAGGTCGTTGTCGCCCACCACGACATCCCGCGGCTCCACGAGCAGAGCCCGGATCGTCTCGTTCGTGACGGCGTTTACGGAAGAACGAGTGAACGTGATCTCGCAGCGAGCCTCTTTCTCGGGCTCCAACAGGATGAACTTGTCGTCGGTGGCCTGCTGAAAGAACGAGAAGAGGCGCTCGATGTGAAGGAAGCCGTAGAATTTTTCGAGGTACTCTTTTTTCTGTGCCTCAAAGACGGCGAGCCACCGCGTTTTGTCCAGAAGCAGCTCCTCGTGGGCCGTGAGCAGCCGTTCGAGGTCGTTGTCGTAGACCACGCTCCCGAATTTTTGTCTGACAAAAGGGTTATTGGTAAGGATCAGGAATCCGTTCGAGAGGCACTCAAAGATCCGGTTGCTCAGGTAGCTGGCGTGGTGAAAAGAGCCCTGGATCGGGAGGATGGCACGGACGGGAAACCGTTCCAAGACAGACGCGAGGCTGTTCTCGCGTTCGTGGCCGATCTTGTACACGAAGCACTCGAAACGGACGGAATCGTCGAGCGCCCCCATGAACCGCCGGCGCTGGTCTTCCGAGATCCCAAAGATGCGGCCCTTGATGACGAGCCGCCAGCCGTTCTTCTTGACGACGCGGACGAGCCCGAGGATCTCCTCGTAATTGATGCTCCACACGGAGCCAAAAAACAGGAGCCATCCATCTTTTCTGGACCAGACGTCCTGAGGCTGTGCGATCTCGTGGTACAGGCGGTCGCAGAACCACGGGAGACAGAGCACGCGGCGGGCGACGTCGAGACCAAAATAATCGAGATCAGTGATCCCCTCCCGGCACAGGAGCACAATATAATCCTTGTTCTCGAGGCGCTGGGATTTCTTGTATTTTTCCAAGAAATCCTTGTCGTCGCCGTCGCTATCGAGATGGATGATGTACAGGTGTGTGTCCCGAAAAACCATCTTTTCGGGGAAATGAGCGGGGCTGCACAAGACGATGGATCCGGGGTAGCGGAGGTAGTCGTTGGTCTTGGTCAGCGTCACCTCGAGGTGTGGGTAGTAGTACTCGAGGTATTTCTTGTACATCTCGTGGATGTAGGTATGGGTGTGATGAAAATTACTGCCCACGATAAAGACGCGATGGGGCCGCCGCATCTCTCGGCACCCGTACTCGCCCGTCCACCCGTCCCACGTCCTCTGCGGCTTCTGGAGGATCGTGCTCTCGGATTCGTCCGTAATGACGAGATCTTTCCGGACGGCGAGAAAGACGTGGCGGTCGTACAGGGAGATGAGGACGAGGTCGATCGGGGCGAAATACTCGGATCCGGCTCGGAGGATGGCTCGAAAAACCGTCTCGTGGAGGAGCAAGGCGTGCGAACCCCACGTCCGATGGCTCGGTCGATAGAAAAAATCATCGATCCCGACGGGCTCCGCGAAGCGCGCGTCGTGATGGACGCGCGGGTGCCGATGGAACGGCTCGTCCGGTCGTCCCTGTTTTTTTCCGAGATACACGAGATCCCACCGCGCGGGCAGTCTGTCCACCACGTCCCGGAGCCGCGACGCAAAATCGTGGCAGAGGAGGAAATCGTCTTCCAGGACGAGGATGTTTTTGCGCCTGTTGACCAGGGCGTCCCGGAGGATCTCCAGGTGGCTGAGGAGGCACCCGAGCGCTCCCCGTGAAAAATTGTGCCGACGGAAATCTTCGTCCATGCCGGCGGCGATCCGGGCGTAGAGGTCGTCGTAACCGGGGAGGCGGCCGTCCACGGCATCAAATATGGTAAAATCCGTAATGCCGTGCTTCTGGAGCTGAAACCGACATCTCTTTTGTGAAAAAACCTTATCCGATAGGGAGAGGACGTAGACGTGATCGATCCGCATCTCTACCTCTGATCAAGATAAACAATCCATGAAAAAACAAAAATGAACTCGTCAAGACACAAAGACCATACCATTCACCTCTCATCATGACCACCGAGATCCTCCCGAGATCGCTGCAGCGGACGGATATCTGTGCCTGTGTGGGGAGGGGAGGATTCGGGCGCGTGTACAAGGAGTACCAGCCGCTGGACGACCAGTACTACGCCGTCAAAAAGATCCCGATCGACGAGGAGACGGCCGGTCGGATCCTCTCCGAGACGAGGATCATGGCACGCCTCTCTCACCCCTCGATCGTGCGCTACTACGCCTCCTGGATCGAAAAGACGGACGAGCCGCCGGACGACGACGACGACGAGAACGACGAGGAAGAGACACGGCTCGTCCGGCAGAAATCGCTCGTGTGCCTGTGTATCCGGATGGAGCTCTGCGTGGGGACGCTTCGGGACTACATGGACGGCCGATCCGAGGACACGCGCCAGTCGATCGAGTACTGGATCCAGGTGCTGAGCGGGATCGCCTACCTCCACCAGAAAGGCATCGTCCACCGCGACCTGAAGCCCGAGAACGTGCTCATCGACGCGGAGAACCGTGCCAAGATCACGGATTTCGGGCTCGCGAGGGTGCTGCCAACGACCGAACCGACGGCCGGCACACCGGTGGGTTCGGCTCTGTACGCCTCCCCGGAGCAGCGGGCGGGGGTCGCGTACGGCA
>Ga0214917_10004425_pt1 | contig 15619 bp, 14 predicted proteins | sample LL_1208_BB_MetaG_FD_177983 | JGI IMG/M metagenome (GOLD analysis project Ga0214917, IMG submission 177983) | Freshwater microbial communities from Lake Lanier, Atlanta, Georgia, United States - LL_1208_BB | ecosystem: Environmental > Aquatic > Freshwater > Lake | place: USA: Georgia | collected... | reverse complement strand
CGGTGCGAAACAGCGGCAGCGACACCGCGAGGGTGTCGTTGAGCGAGCCGGTGATGAGCGAGCCGAGATTCACGGTCGTGTTCCTTTGCGTGTGCCTCTGCGTGGTTCGGGACCGGGGACGACGTCGTCCGCCCCGCGGCTAGCGTGCCGCCCCTCGCCCGCCGGCCTCGGCGGCGGCGACCGCCCGCGGACCGGCGGCGTCGTGCACCGTCCGGGTCCAGTCCGCCAGCGTCTCGACCTGGCGGTTCACCGTCGGCGTGACGTAGTTGAAGATGATCTGCGGAGCGACGCCGAAGAGAATGGCGAAGAACACCAGCGGCGTCGCGATCGCCAACTCGCGCGGCGTGATCGGCGACAGGTGATCCCCGTGCGGCCCCTTGTACTCCGCCCCCAGGTAGACCCGCTGGATCGCCCAGAGGATGTAGGCGGCGGTGAGGATCACGGTGAAGGCCGACACCGCCGCCAGCACACGGCTGTAGTTCCAGCTGGAGAGCGTCACGAGCACCTCGCCGATGAAGCCGCACAGGCCGGGCAGGCCGAGACCCGCGAAGAAGATCGCCACGGCCAGCCCGCTGTACACGGGCATCCGGCCGAAGATGCCGCCGAACTCCTCCAGGTTCCGGTGGTGGACCCGGTCGTAGAGCACGCCGACCATGAAGAACATCCCGGCCGAACTGATGCCGTGCGCCAGCATCTGGAACATCGCGCCGTTGACCCCCTGGGCCCAGGCATCCCAGCGGTACTCGTGGCCGGCGACGGCGCTCCACACGCCGAGCCCGAGCATCACGTACCCCATGTGGCTCACGGAGCTGTAGGCGACCATCCGCTTGAAGTCCTTCTGGGCCAGCGCCGCGAACGCGCCGTAGACCATCGACACCACGCCCAGACCGCAGACGAGCCAGGCCAGCGAGAGTCCGGCGCCGGGGCAGATCGGGTAGCAGATCCGCAGGATGCCGTAGCCGCCGAGCTTGAGCAGCACCCCCGCGAGGATCATGGAGATCGGGGTGGGCGCCTCGACGTGCGCGTCGGGCAGCCAGGTGTGGACCGGGACGACCGGCACCTTGATCACGAAACCGACGAGCAGCAGCAGGAACGCCCACGTCTCCAGGCTCATGCCCCAGACCCGCGCCGCCGCGAACGGCGAATCGGGCATCTGCCCGATCTGGGCCAGGGCCAGCAGGTTGAACGTGTGCACCGGTCGGCCGGCGGAGTGGATGGCCTCCAGGGCGGCCGCGCGGGCGGCGCCGTCGACCGCCGGACTGACGACGTGCGACGCCAGCAGCTGCTCGTCGGAGAGCGCCCGCAGGTCGCTCGTGAAGTACAGCATGAGGATCGCCAGCAGCATCAGCACGCTGCCCAGCAGCGTGTAGAGGAAGAACTTGATGGCCGCGTATTCGCGCCGCGGGCCTCCCCAGATGCCGATGAGGAAGTACATCGGCAGCAGCATCACCTCCCAGAACACGTAGAACAGGAAGAAATCGAGCGACACGAACACGCCCAGCATGCCGGTGACCAGCAACAGGAACAGCACGTGGTAGGCCTTGACGTGCTTCGTGATCGGCCAGCTGGCGGCCGCCGCCAGCATCGACAGGAAGGTCGTGAGCACCACCAGGGGCAGGCTGATCCCGTCGACCCCCATCAGGTATTCGATGCCGAACGACTCGATCCAGGGCAGCTTCACGACCGCCTGCATCGAGGGATCGCCGAGCGTGAACTGCGCCGGGCCGGTCGCACCGAACAGCCAGGGCACCGCCATCCACAGCGACAGCACGAACACCACCGCGGTGGTGGCCAGCGTGGTCCAGCGGATGAAGTCCTCGCGGGCCTTGGGGACGATCGGCAGCGACAGGACCGCGGCCACCAGGGCGGGCAGGAAGACGATGGCCGTGAGGGGCCAGAGGGCGGGCTGGACGAGCGTGTCGGTGGGAGCCATGAAAAAGTCCGTCGAGGGGGCGGTGTCGGGATCGGTCGGGATTCGGTCCGGGAGCGGATGGATGTCGGGATGCGTGTCGATCGGAGGTGGCGGCGGCCGGCCGCACGGGTCGGGCGGGCCGGGCGTCAGCCGGCGAACGACGCTCGGAACAGCATGCTCGCCAGCACGAACAGCGCCACCGTGCCGACGACGATGAACATCACGTACTGCCGCAGCCGACCGGTCTGCAGTTTCCTGAGCTCCAGACCGGCGGTCCACGTGGCCGACGCGGTCGCGTTGACGAGCCCGTCCACGATGTTCCGGTCGATCCAGGCGTCGATGCCGGCGAGCTGCCGGGCCGACCATGCGATGCCGTCGATTAGCCGGTCGATCACGCCCCGGTCGGTGCCGCTGGCGAGGCCGGCGATGGCGAACGCCGGCCGCACGAACAGGACGTCGTAGAGCTCGTCGAAATACCAGCGATGGGCCAGGAACGTGTACAGCGGCCGGAACATCGAGGCGACCATGTCGGGCGAGACGAGCCGCCACAGGTACATCGCCGCCGCCAGCAGCACGCCGGCCGCGGCCGTGGCGAACGCCGTGAGCGTGGCCGTGACGTGGATCGCCCCCTCGTGGCTGAGCGATTCGGCCGGCACCGTCAACGGCCCGAACAGGAACCCACCCGTCGCCGTGGCGGCCGTGCCGGCGGGCCGCGCCTGCTCGAGCAGGTTCGCGAGGCTGAATCCGCCGGGGAGTGTCCAGCCCGCCACGACCGCGAGCACGGCCAGCACCACCAGCGGCCCCACCATCACGCCGGGCGACTCGTGGGCGTGGTCGGCGATGTGGTGGTCCCGCGGCTCGCCCGCGAACGTCATGAACCAGAGCCGGAACATGTAGAACGCGGTCAGGAACGCCCCCCCGGCCACCGCGTAGAACAGGATCGACCAGGCGGGGTTGGCGGAGGAGTAGGAGAGCGCCTGTGCCAGGATCGCGTCCTTGGAGTAATACCCCGACAGTCCGAGCACGAAGGGCACTCCCGCACCGATGATCGCCAGGCAGCCCACGAGCATCGTGCCGGCCGTCCACGGCATCACCCGGGCGAGGCCGCCCATCTTGCGCATGTCGTTGGTGTGGCAGGCGTGGATCACCGATCCGGAGCAGAGAAACAGCAGGCTCTTGAAGAAGGCGTGCGTGACCAGGTGGAACAGCCCGGCCGACCACCCGCCCACGCCGAGCGCCAGCATCATGTAGCCCAGCTGGCTCACCGTCGAATAGGCGAGCACCCGCTTGATGTCGTTGGCCACCAGCGCGATCGTCGCGGCGATGAACAGCGTGATGCCCCCGACGATGGCGATCACCAGCAGCACGTCGGGCGTCAGCACGGGATAGAACCGGCCCACGAGATACACACCCGCCGCGACCATCGTCGCCGAGTGCACGAGCGCGGACACCGGCGTCGGTCCCTCCATCGCATCGGGCAGCCAGACGAACAACGGGAACTGGGCGCTCTTGCCCACGCATCCGCAGAAGATGCCGACACCGGCGATGAACAGGAGCCAGCGGCCGAATCCGGCCGACCGCCAGTCGGCGACGCGGCCGGCGATCTCCTCCGCCGCGGCCCGTGGGTCACCGGCCCGGGCCGCCTCGATCCGGGCCACCTCGGCGGCGTTGGCGAACTTCACCATGCCGTCGGGCACCTGCAGGGCATGCCCCCCCGCCGCCGGCCGCACGAGGCTGAACAGCCCCGGCCGCTGCACCGTGTGGCCCGCCCCGTCCACGGTGGTCCCGTCGGCGAAGTGCAGGGTGCCGAGCGCCCCCCACAGCGCCATCAAACCGATGAGCATGCCGAAGTCGCCCACGCGGTTGACGATGAACGCCTTGTTCGCGGCGGTGGAGGCGCTGCGCCGCTCGAAGTAGAACCCGATCAGGAACCACGAGGAGATGCCCACCAGCTCCCAGAAGATGAACACCATCGCCAGGTTGCCGGCGATCACGATCCCGAGCATGGAGAAGCAGAACAGCGACAGCGCCTGAAAGAACCGGTGAAAGCGGCCGGGGCGATGCAGATGGCCCCCGGCCGACACGTGCACCTCGTGGTCGGTGACATCGTGCAGTTCGTCGTGCATGTAGCCCGACGCGTAGACGTGGATGCAGGTGGCGATGAAGGTCACGACCACGAACATCAGCACCGTCAGGCTGTCGATGTACCACCCGATCGACAGTCGCAGCGAACCGCCCTGGTAGAGCGTGTACCAGTCGCCCGAGTAGGCGACCGGCACGGCGGCATGATCCCCATGCCCGTCATGTCCGCCATGCCCGTCATGTCCATCTGGCGCGCCGTGCCCATCCGGCGAACCGCGCCCGCCGCCGTCGGCGTGGCCGGCCCCCGCCGCGGACGCATCACCGGCAGCCCCGTGGTGGGCGGCGGCCGTCACCGGGTGGGCGGACAGCCAGACGCCGAAGGCGGCCAGCGACAGCAGCAGGGAGGTGACGATCGCCGCCGTCGCCACCGAGGCGGCGTTCCGCCCGTGCGGCCCCATCTTCGGCCCGAAGAACAGGATCGCCGCGAAGGAGGCCAGCGGCACGAGCCACGCCAGGCCCAGCAGCATCGGCAGGAGGGAGGCAGGATCCATGGTCTCGTGCCGCAGGTGGCGGCTCAGCCCTTGAGGTCTTCGGCGCGGTCGATGTCGACGGTCGCGTGGTTGTTGTAGAAGTTGAGCGTGATCGCGAGGGCGACCGCCGCCTCGGCGGCGGCCAGCAGGATGACGAACAGGGCGATCACCTGCCCGTCGAGCCCCAGCGACGCCGCGCCGCTGCCCTGCAGGTAGGGGGAGGAGAACGCCACGAAGTTGACGTTCGCCCCGTTGAGCACCAGTTCGATGCCCATGAGCACGCCGAGCGCGTTGCGCTTGAGCGCCATGCAGACCACGCCCGCCGTGAACAGGACGGCCCCCACCACGAGGTAGTGGGCGACGCTCACGGGCGCCGAAAGCAGGCCGGCCAGAAGCGGGACGCCCACGCCGTGGGACGCCGCCAGACAGATGCCGTTCATCGTCGCACTCCCGCGGCCCCCGGCCGCTCCCATGCCCCGGCCGCCGCATCCGGCACCACCGTCGATGCCGCCACGTCGATGCTCCGCGGCGTCCGCCGCCGCTTGGCGCGGGCCAGGTAGGCGGCCCCCACGAGCACCACGAGCAGATGCACCGACACGATCTCGAAGGGGAGCAGGTATCCGCTCCGCACCGCGTCCGGCGGCGTGCCGTCGGCCGGCGCGTCCACGCGGACACCGAGCAGGGCCATGCCGATCGGCGTGGCTGTCGGCGCCGGCTCCGCCGCGAGCGCGGGCCGCCGCCACGACTCCACGCGGAAAGCGGCCTGCAGCAGGACGGCCAGCAAGGCAGCGCCGACCATCCCCGCGAGCACACGGTCGCCCGCGGAGGTCTTGATCGACACGAACGGCGCCTGCGCGGTGAGCATGACGCCGAACACGAGCAGCACGAGCGTGCCGCCGACGTAGATCATCAGCTGCATGGCGCCGACGAACTCCGCCCCGGCCAGGAAGAACAGCCCGGCCGTGGCCGCCAGCGACAGCACGAGGTAGAAGGCCATTCGCACGACGTTGTCGGCCAGCACGACGGCGACCGCACACGAGCAGGCCGCCGCGGCGAACAGGAGGAACAGCACCGAGTGCCAGTTGATCGCCGCGAGCGGCGGGGCGAGCAGCGGCATCATGGCAGATCCTCCAGCCGAGCCTGCACCTCCGCCGGGAGCGGGCGGGTGGACGAACCGACCGTGCCCCCGACCCCCATGCCGGCCGCGATGCCGTCGGCCCCCGGCAGCGGCACGACGCGGGCCGCCGCGGGCCGCGGCCGCGGCACCGCCTCCGACCGGAAGGCGCCGCCCGGGCCCTGCAGCCACCCCTCGCGGATCTCCCCGGCCGGGCGACCGAACGACCGCACCACGCCGCCGGGGAAGGCCAACTGCCACGCCATGACACCGGCGAACATCGCCGCCGCGATCGGCGTGCAGTACTTGAGGCAGGTGGTCATCACCTGGTCGATCCGCAGCCGCGGGAGGGTCCACCGGATCCACATCATCAGCAGCACCCCGAGCGTCGCCTTGAGGAGCAGGTTGCCGCATCCGACCAGCCGCACGAGGTAGTGGGCCGTGTCCCCCGTCCCTTCGCTGAGACCGAGCAGCGCCGCCAGGGGAACCGGGCCGTTCCAGCCGCCGAGGAACAGCACCGCCGCGAGGGCGCTGACGAGGAACATCGAGCCGTACTCGGCCATGAAGAAGAAACTCCAGCGCAGCCCGGAGTACTCGGTGTGGAAGCCCGCCACCAGTTCACTCTCCGCCTCGGCGAGGTCGAACGGCGCGCGGTTGACGCTCGCCACCGCGCAGGTCACGTAGACCCAGAAGATCACGAACGTGAACGGGTCGTGGAACAGGTACCAACTGGTGAACCAGCCCGCCTGTTTCTCGGCGATCGTGACGAGGTCCATGCTGCCGGCCAGCATCACCGGCACCACGACGCACATGCCCAGCGGCACCTCGTAGCTGACGACCTGGGCGGCCTCCCGCATGGCGCCGAACAGCGACCACTTCGACGCCGACGCATAGCCCGCCAGGATCACCCCGAACACCTCCAGCCCCAGCACGGCCACGACGAAGAACACGCCGACGTTCAGCCGCTGGCCGACGAAATCGAAGGCGAACGGCAGGGCGATGAACGCGCAGAACGACGCGCAGAAGCTGACGTACGGCGCCAGCCGGAACAGCATGCCGTCCGCCCCCTCCGGCATGAGGTCTTCCTTGGCGAGCAGTTTGATGCCGTCGGCGAGCGATTGCAGCCAGCCGAACCTGCCGCCGGTCCGCGTCGGCCCCAGGCGGTCCTGGATACGGGCCGCGATCTTCCGCTCGGCCCAGATGAACACGAGCGCGCCGCCGGCGATGACGTTGAGGACCAGGCCGGCGGTGACCACCGCGGTGATCGTCCATGCCAACCAGTCGGGCAGGACCAGCCACGAGGACAGGCCGATCTCCTTGATCAGCTTGTTGATCAGTAAGTCAGCCATCGGTGGCGGGTTTCACGATGGGTCGCGGGGCCGGTTCGAACGCCCACGAAACCGGGCTTTTCGGGGCGGAAACCGACTTTGTGAAAAATCCCACGAAGTGTGCGCCATGTCGCCGCATTTCACAAGTACCCGGGCGAAAACCCCTCGAACCGGGAACGCAGGGCTTTGAACGATCCTGGATCGGCGCCGTCTCGCGACAAACCCTTCGAGCGGCCGGGGGGCGGGGGCAAGCCGCAGCGAGTCCGCATATCCCCTCGTCGCTTCCGGCGGGGCTTGGAGTCGGCGGGGCTTCGAGGCGAAGGCTGTCACCGCCCCCGGCGGTGTGGGCCCGTCGATCACCGTCCGCTACCGGTCGATCTCGCCCATGACGATGTCGAGGCTGCCCACGATGGCCGGCACGTCGGCGATCAGGCAGCCGCGGCAGAGTTCGTGCGTCACCGCGAGGTTGGAGAAGGAGCTCGACCGGGCACGAACCCGCCACGGGATCGCCGATCCGTCGCTGACGAGGTAGAAGCCCATCTGCCCCTTGGGACACTCCGTCTCGAGGTAGGCGTCCCCCGCGGGAATCTTCTCCGTGAGCTTGACCGGCTCGCCCAGCGGCCCCTTGCATGCGGCGTACCGGTCGATCGCCTGCCGCACGAGGTCCATCGACTGCACGACCTCCAGCATGCGCACGAAGAAACGGTGCCAGCAGTCGCCCAGCACCGCATCGGCAGGCACCGGCGGGTACTCGTGGTCGCGGGGATAGTGACCGTCCTTCATCACGGCGACCTCGAAGGCGTAGCCGTCGTACATCGCCGTGTAGATGCTCTCCCCGTCCCGCCGCATGTCCTGGTCGACGCCGCTGCCCCGCAGCACGGGCCCGGAGCAGCCGTATTCGATCGCCAGCGCGGGCGACATCACGCCGATCGCGGCGGTCCGCTTCACGAAGATCGCGTTCGTGGTCAGGAGCGCGTGGTACTCCTTGATCACCGGCTCGAACTGGTCGAGGAACGCCTCGCACTTCTTCAGCCACCCGGGCGGAAGGTCGGCCGTGAGGCCGCCGACGGTGATGTAGCTGTAGGTCAGCCGCGCACCGCAGGCCTCCTCGAACAGGTCGAGAATCTTCTCGCGTTCCCGGAAGGCGTAGAGAAAGGGGCTGAACGTGCCGAGGTCGAGACCGTAGGCGCCCATGCCGACGAGGTGGCTGGCGATCCGCCCCAACTCGGCGATCAGCACGCGCAGGTGCCGCGCCCTTTCGCTCACCTGGTACTGCATCAGCTTCTCCACGGCCAGCGACCAGCCGAGGTTCATGTTCATCGCGGCCAGGTAGTCCATCCGGTCGGTGTAGGGGATCCACTGCCGGGCGGTCAGGTTTTCGCCGATCTTCTCCGCACAGCGGTGCAGGTAGCCGATGTGGGGTTCCACCTCCGACACGATCTCCCCGTCGGTGCGCAGCACGAGCCGCAGCACGCCGTGCGTGCTCGGATGCTGCGGCCCCATGTTGACGAGCATCTCGTCGGTGCGGACGTCGAACTCGATGATCCGCGGGTCGTCGTCGACGAAGCTGGCCATGGTGGTGATTGTCCTCAGGAATGTGGATCGCCCGTGGGTGCGTCGGCGGCTGCCCGCCCGGCTCCCGCACCGGTTTCCGAACCTCGCCGCGACGCTAGCGGCCCCGCATGCCGTGATACTCCAGCGGCTGCACGTAGTCCTTGCGGAGCGGATGCCCCTCCCAGTCCTCCGGGCAGAGGATCCGCCGCAGGTCGGGATGGCCGGTGAACTGGACGCCCGACAGGTCGTACACCTCGCGTTCGTGCCAGTTCGCCCCCCGCCACACGGACGTGACGCTGCCGATCTCGGGCAACTGGCCCGCGACGTCGCCGCTCCAGCGGGGCAGCATCACCTTGAGCACGATGCTCGCCCGGGCCGACGTGCTCCACAGGTGGTAGACCAGTTCGGTGTGCGGCTGCCAGGCGACCTTGGCCGCCTTCTTGGGGTCGGGCTCGAACCAGTCGACGGCCGTGATGCACTGCAGCGAGTCGAACCGCACGCTGCTTTCGTCCTTGAGCCAGCGGCAGACGTCCACGATCCGCGCTGGATCGACCTCGATCCAGGGATCGAGGGCGTCCAGGCGGCTGCCCGTGACCGCGCCGGGCAGGGCGGCCTCGAGTCGTTCCAGAAATCCGGGACCTCTCACCATGCGGAACTCCAGAGGGGGCGACGGGGTTACGGGGCGTCTCGCGGCAGGGCACGACGGTCGCGGTCAGACGGGACGGTCACCACGCGACGCGGCCGCCGCCATCGGGCGGTCCGCCCGGGGGTCAGGGCCGCGCCCGGCGGCCGGCCCGGCCCCCGCCGCGCCCGACGCCATCGCCCGGTCCGACGAGACCGCCCGGACCCAGTCGAGGTCGCCGCGGAACCAGACGTACGAAAAGCCGACCAGCAGCACGGCGAAAAACGCCAGCATGTCAGCGGCGGCCATTCTGGCCAGCGTCGTTCCGGCACGCGAAACCGCCTCCGGGGCCGACAACTCTTCGGGAACCGCATTTGGCGGCAGGAACTGCCGCAAGCCCGACATCTGCGGCACCGCCGGATCCGCGACGCCGAGTTCCCGCAGCAGCCCCGCGGCCGCCGGCGTCAGGCTCGCGCCATCCGCCTGCACGGTCGCGAGCGCCGGGTCGGCGAGCTGTACCGCCTTGCCGAACACCGTCGCCCAGGGAAAGAACAGGGCCACCTCGACGTCGAAGATGATGAACAGGAGCGCCACGACGTAGAACCGCAGGTCGAACTGGACGAAGCTCGAGCCGATCGTGGGCTCGCCGCACTCGTACACCTCGAGTTTCTCCGCGTTGGGCAGCCGGGGCCGCACGAGCCACCCCACCAGCAGGTTCACGCAGAGGAAGGCCGCGCCCACCGCGAAGAACAGCGCCACGTAGCCGGCGATCAGGACGGGATGCATCGGGGTTCACTCGGCGCGAGGGTGGGAACCGGACGGGCGGCGCGACGGCGTCCGCGCCGTCACTGGTTGGGGCCGCCGTGGACGGGATCGACGATCACCTTGGACGCCGCCACCGCGGTGGGATTGAGCGTCGAGCGGCCCCAAGCCACCTCGACCGGCAGCCTGGCGAAATCGACGATCGTTCCGTCGCGGCTGTAGCAGCTGAGGTCGAGGGTCGACCCCATGAAGATGCAGTCGACCGGGCAGGGTTCGACGCACAGCGCGCAGAACATGCACTTGGAGTAGTCGATGGTGAACCCGCTGACCCGGAACCCCTTGCCGCCGCTCACCCGCTCCTTGCCGATGTAGATGCAGTCCACCGGGCAGGCCTTGGAGCACTGATCGCAGGCGATGCAGGTCGTGAGATCGTAGCGATGGAAACCCCGGTACCGCGCCGCCACCGGCGCGGGCAGTTCCGGATACTCGAAGTGCTCGGTGAAGGTGCGGCGGTTCTGGTCGTAGGTGCTGCCGAAGACCTTGAGGGTCACGAGCATCCCGTCGAGCACGGTCCACACGGCCGTGAACAGATTGCGAAACCACTCTTGCATGGCACTTCCAACGGGACCGACCGCACGCGGCGGAAAGCACGGAGCCGACGTCGCTGGAGTATAGGGATCACCACCGGCCCAACAAGCCGCCCACGGCGGACCCTGGGGTTTCCTCGATCGCGCCGGCGGTCGCTCCGCGGAGGTGCCACTCGCGGGTGGCAGGCCGAGGCGAACGCCCGCAGGTGAGCCGCACGCGCCGAGCGGCAGCGGAAACCCGAGTGTCCTCCCGCCGGCGCGGCCCATCGCGCTGCCGGCGGCCCCGGGCATCCCGGGGGCGGTTGCCGCCGTTGTGTGGCCGCAAAACCGGCCGGAAGACGGCCCGAATCACCGGTCCGTGTGCCGCTCAACCGGCCGAAATTGGCCCGGGAATTGCTTGACCAGCCGGGAAAAACGACTACATTTTACGGAGGAGTCGCCGCAGACTGCCCGGCTTCCGTCACGGTTTCGGTGTGCGTCTTTCGCCCACCTTCCGTTTCGATGGCCCGAGGTGGACGGCCGGGCGGATGCCATCAGGCGGTTTCCAGGGACGGTCTCCAAGGAAGGGTTCCATGCTGGTCCTGTCGCGAAAAAAAGACGAGAGCATCGTCATCAACAACGACATCACGATCGTTGTCGTGGAGATTCGTGGCGACAAGGTCCGGCTGGGCGTCGAGGCCCCGAAGGACGTTCCCGTCCATCGGCAGGAGGTCTACGATGCCATCGCCCGCGGAGAGTCGGGCCCGATCCTGTCCGAAGCCGAGCCGGGCAATCCACAACGACGCGGCGACGGCACCATCGGTGAGCAGCCTGCCGCCGAATAGCCGCACCGGTTCGTGTCGTCTGCGTTCCGCGTCCGCCGGTTGTCGCCGCCAGTCGGGGCCCGGTGCTGGTCGAGGCTGATCGGTTCCGACCGAGGCTGTGCGAACGGCAGCGACGCGGTATGCTTGAGGGCGATCGCGCGCGGCCCTGTCGTCTAGGGGCCTAGGACACTGGCCTTTCACGCCGGTAACACGGGTTCGAATCCCGTCAGGGTCATTTTCGGTTTCGGTCTTCCGCACGCGGTCGGTGGGCCTCTCCGCCAGCCGGCAAACGTCCGTCTCCCGGCCACAGGCGGCTCCCTCTGCCGGCCACGTGTCCGGCCGCCTCTCCAGCCACACACCAGACCGCACTCCGGTGCGCACGCCATGGACGCCCCCTACGATGCCGTGTTGCTCGTGTCGTTCGGCGGCCCCGACGGCCCGGACGACGTGCTGCCGTTCCTGGAAAACGTGCTCCGCGGGAGGAACGTTCCCCGGGAGCGGATGCTGGAGGTGGCGGAACACTACCACCACTTCGGCGGCAAGAGCCCGATCAACGAACAGAACCTGGCGTTGCTCGCCAGCCTGCGGGCCGAACTCGACCGGCGCGGCCCGCACATTCCCGTGTACTGGGGCAACCGCAACTGGCATCCGCTGCTCACCGACACCATCCGGGAGATGGCCGACGCCGGCGTGAAGCGGGCGATCGCCTTCGTCACGAGCGCCTACAGCAGCTACTCGGGATGCCGCCAGTACCGCGAGAACATCGCGGCAGCGTGCGCGGCGCTCGGTGACCGCGCGCCGCAGATCGACAAGATTCGCGTGTTTTTCAACCATCCGGGGTTCGTCGGGCCGATGGCCGAGAACGTCGTGGCGGCTCTGGCCCGGTTCCCGGAAGACGTCCGCGCGGAGACGGCCGTGCTGTTCACGGCCCACAGCATCCCGCAGTCGATGGCCGATGGCTGCCGGTACCGCGCACAACTGGAGGAAGCCTGCCGTCTCGTCGCGGAACGGGCGGATGTCAGCCGCTGGAAGCTGGTCTACCAGAGCCGGAGCGGCCCCCCCACCCAGCCCTGGCTCGAACCCGACATCTGCGATGCCATCCGCGATCTGCACGCGGCGGGCGGCCGGCGGGTGGTGATCGCGCCCATCGGCTTCATCTCCGATCACATGGAGGTGCTGTACGACCTCGACACGGAGGCGGCCGCGCTGTGCCAGGATCTGGGCATCGACATGGTGCGGGCGAATACCGTCGGCACCGCGCCGGCTTTCATCGGCATGGTTCGGGACCTGATCGCCGAGCGGCAGGGGCTCTTGTCCGAGCGGGCCGCGATCGGCCGCCTTCCCGCCAGCCATGACGTCTGTCCCCTGGATTGCTGCCCGGCACCGGCGGCCCGTCCAGCCGGTCAGCCCGGCGGCCGGCCCGCCGGCCAGCCGGTGGGCCAGCCAGGCACCCGGCCGGCATGAGTACCGGCCGGCAGGTCGTGTCGCTGGTGCACGGTTTCTTCGCCAGCGTCTGGATGTTGACCCTGCTGGGCCAGCGGCTCGACCGTCGCGGCTACGTCGCCCGGCCCTGGGGGTATCACGACATGCGACGGTCGATCCTCGACCACGCCGAGGGCTTCCGGCGCGAGCTGGAGGGGCTCGATGCAGATCCCCACGTGGGCACGATCCATCTGGTCACCCACAGCATGGGGGGCATCATCGCGCGGGCGGCGCTCGACCGCTTCCGCCCGCGCAAGCTCGGGCGATTCGTGATGCTCGCACCGCCCAACCATGGATCGTTCGTCGCCAACGCCACGGCGGGCGTGCTGGGGCGCCTCTTCAAGCCGGTGGCGGAATTGACGACGGCTTCCGACAGCCTGGTCAACACGCTCGGCATGCCGGCCGGTGTGGAGGTTGGCGTGATCGCGGCCTCCCGGGACGCCCTGGTCGCCCCCGACAGCACCCACCCCGACACGCCGCACGCACACGTCACCCTCCCCTGCCTCCACTCCAGCCTGCTGTTCCGCCGAGACGCCGCCGACCTCGTGGCCGCGTTCCTCACCGACGGCACGTTCCCGGCCCGGCCGGGCGACGTCGGCCAGAGCCGTGCCTGACACCCCCGCCGCCCGACACCCCCCGAGGAAACGCCCATGGACACGACGCCACGCCCGGTCGGAGGCACGGGTGTCCGCGTGGGCCCGCTGGGCCTGGGCTGCTGGCCCCTCGCCGGCATGACGCGGGAGGGCATCACCCCGGGGGCGGCGACCGCGACGGTGGCCGCCGCGCTCGATGCGGGTGTCGTGCACCTGGACACCGCCTACTGCTATGGAGAACGCGGGGAGAGCGAACGGGCGATCGCTCGCGCACTGACCGGCCGCCGGCGGGACGCCGCGGTCATCGCCGGCAAGTGCGGCATTCACTGGGAGTCCGGCCGCAGGCAGTGCCTCGACGGGCGGCCGGAGCGGATCCGCGTCGAGGTCGACGAAAGCCTCGCCCGCCTGGGCACCGACCACCTCGACCTGCTCTACCTGCACGCGCCCGATCCGGCGGTGCCGGTCGAGGAGTCGGCCGGCGCCCTGTCACGGCTGCTCGAGGCGGGCAAAACCCGCGCGGTGGGCGTCTCCAACGTGTCGCTCGCCCAACTGGAACGATTCGCCACGGCCTGCCCGCCCGCCGCCTGCCAGTTCCACTTCAACATGCTGCAACGGGAGATCGAGACCGAGATCCTCCCGTGGTGCCGCAGTCGCGGCGTGGCGATGTTCGTCTACTGGCCGTTGATGAAGGGGCTGCTGGCCGGGGAAATGCGGCGGGACCAGGTCTTTCCCCCCACGGACAGCCGCCACAAGTACCCGATGTTCACCGGCACCGAATTCCAGCGCAACCTCGACTTCGTCGATGCCCTGCGACCGCAGGCGGACCGGCTCGGGTGCAGGCTGGCGGAACTGGTGCTCGCGTGGACCGCGGAGCAGCCCGGCATCACCTGCGTGCTGTTCGGTGCCACGTCTCCCGAACAGGTGCGACGCAATGCCGGGGCGCTGGCCTGCGAACTCGACGACACCGCCCGCGGCGAGATCGCCCTGGCGATCGAGGCTCGCGGGCCGGTCGCCAACCGCCGGCCGGTGTGACCGTCCGCACCGATCCGCCAGCCGGTGGAACCGGCCGCGGGACGCCAGCGTTCAGGCCGCGCCGACCGCCTCCGGCTGCACGGCCTTCACGCTCACGTACGACTGCCGCACCTTCAGGCAGGTCTGGCGAAACGGCTCCGGTCGGCTGACGCCCGACAGCCGCAGCGTTTCGATCGGTCCCCGGCGGAACACCAGATCGCCGCAGTCGTACCACTCCTGGCCCGGACGGACGACGAGATCGATCGCGTCGAACCGGTCGAGATCGACGTACTGCTCGACCTTCGGGGTGATGCCGCGTTCGACCGTGACCCGCCGATTGGTGAGCCGATAGCGACGAATCGCCCAGGGCAAACGCATCGAGAGGTAGAGCATCATCCCGAGCGGAATCGTCGCCAGCAACGCCAGGCGACCGATCGACACCGGCCCGAACCCGTCGCGGATTCTGTAGAAGCGGCCCAACCACTGGCCGACCGCCGTCGCCCCCACGGATGGCCAGACGGTCATCACCGTGGCCTCCGAAACGGCCGGCGGAGCCACGCCGGCAATCGACTGCAGCATCATTGGTGCAACACCCGCAGGACGTGAACAGCGAACTCGCTCGACGCTTGCCGGCCCGACCCCGTCGACAGGGATCGCCGTCGGACGCCGCCGCCCCCGCATCGTACCGTGCCCCGCGGCATCCGGAAGGGGCACATGCGGCACACGGCTGCCAGCAACGACGCAGACACGCTCGATGACCACGCGTGCGACGCACGACATCCAAAAAAAGAAACCCGCTGGGGCTCGGCCGAGCCCCAGCGGGTCCTGTTGTTCACTGGATTTTGTGGCAGTTGCGCCGATCCCTGACGGTGTCAGTGACCGGCAATCTCTTTCGGCGGCATCTTCCCTCGAGACACCAGACCTTTCGGCCCGGCACTCCCGACGGAAGCACGATCGTCTCCACAATAAGCTAGAAAAAAACCAGACTTTTACCTCTGGCGATCTTCATGACTTTTGGACCGCGGCATCCACACACCAGAACCCGTGCGAACACGAGCCGGCATGCTTCCACCGACGGTTGCCTCCACAGACCCGTGAGCCTGCTTTGGCGGTATCCTTTAGAAAGGAGGTGATCCAGCCGCAGGTTCCCCTACGGCTACCTTGTTACGACTTAGTCCCAATCGCAGAGTTCATCTTAGGCGCCTGGCTCCTTGCGGTTACCTCAGCGACTTCGGATGC
>Ga0214917_10004422_pt1 | contig 15621 bp, 12 predicted proteins | sample LL_1208_BB_MetaG_FD_177983 | JGI IMG/M metagenome (GOLD analysis project Ga0214917, IMG submission 177983) | Freshwater microbial communities from Lake Lanier, Atlanta, Georgia, United States - LL_1208_BB | ecosystem: Environmental > Aquatic > Freshwater > Lake | place: USA: Georgia | collected... | reverse complement strand
CTTTGCCATTATCCCGCTTCCGGTCCGGTGAGGTGCCCGCCGGATCTTGTGCATCTGGCGTTCGAGGTGAGCGATCTGGACCTGTTTGGAAAGCAGGCTACGGCCAAGGGATTTCCATGGACCGACGGGCCCACGACGACTTCCGAGGGCACGCGCTTTGCTTTTTTGGATGCGCCGGAAGGCTACGAGGTGGAGATCATCCAGAAGGGGAAGAACTAAGATGACGAGCCGACCGCTGATCATCGCCCCTTCCGTGTTGGCGGCCGACCTGGGCCGGATCGAGGCCGAGGCGGAACGGATGAAGGCCAGCGGAGTCGAGTGGGTCCACATCGATGTGATGGACGGTCACTTTGTGCCGAATATTTCCTTCGGCACGAATATGGTGCGGACGTTGCGCAAGGTCATGGGCGACGCAACCCTGGATGTGCATCTTATGATTGAGCAGCCCGATCGGTACGCCCGGGACTTTGTGGAAGCGGGAGCCGACTGCCTGAACGTGCACCTCGAGGCTCGGCACACGGTCTCGCGGACCCTGGATCAGATCCGGGAGATGGGTTGCCGGGTGGGGCTGGCGATCAACCCGCCGACGCTGCTCAAGCATGCCATCCCGCTGCTGCCAAAAATTCAGCAACTCTTGCTGATGACGGTAAATCCCGGTTTTGGCGGGCAGGCGTTCCTTTCCGAGGTCTTGCCCAAAATCCGGGAAGCGAGAGAACTGATCCTCCGGCAAAATTACGATGTGGACATCACGGTGGACGGGGGAATTGGGGAGGAAACGGCCCGGTCCTGTGTGAGTGCGGGGGCTAACATTCTGGTGGCAGGGACAGCGTTGTTTCGGCAGACAGACCTGACCCGAGCCGTGACGAACCTGCGAAGTTCCGCCCAGTCGGCCACCGTTTCGGGCTGAGCCCCGGATCGTCTGCCATGGACCCCAAGCACATCCGCAACTTCTGCATCATTGCCCACGTCGATCACGGCAAGACGACCCTTTCCGACCGGTTATTGCAGGCCACGGGGGCGATCTCCGACCGGGAGATGCAGGCGCAACTTTTGGATTCGATGGACCTGGAGCGGGAACGCGGCATCACGATCAAGGCCCATCCGGTTACCCTGAATTACACGGCCAAGGACGGTCAGAAATACCGGCTAAACCTGATTGACACCCCGGGGCATGTGGATTTTTCCTACGAAGTTTCGCGATCGCTGGCCGCATGCGAGGGGGCCTTGTTGGTGGTGGACTCCGCCCAAGGGGTCGAGGCCCAGACCGTGGCGAACGTGCATTTGGCCCACAAGGAAGGCCTGACCCTGATTCCTGTGATCAACAAGATTGATCTGCCGAGCGCAGATATTCCGGGGGTGAAACGGCAATTGGAGGAGATTCTGGCCATTCCGGCGGAGGAAGCCCTGCTGGTGAGTGCCAAAACGGGGCAGGGGATCTCCGAGGTACTGGAGGCAGTGGTGCACCGCTTGCCGATGCCGAAGGGATCGGACGGGGAGGAATTGAAAGCGCTGGTGTTTGACAGCGTCTTTGACACCTTCCGGGGGGTTATCGCCTATGTGCGGGTGGTTTCCGGCGAGATCATGGCGGGAACGCCCATCCAACTGATGCAGAGCGGAAGGAAGTATGAGACCAAGGAGGTTGGGACGTTCACGCCGAAACTGACGCCGGGGAAAAGACTGGGACCGGGGGACACGGGGTATCTCGTGGCCAACCTGAAAACCACCGCCGAAATCGATATCGGCGACACGATCACCAATGCGCTGAAACCGGCCAAAGAGGCTTTGGCAGGATTCCGGAAGGTTCAGCCCATGGTCTTTTCGGGGATCTACCCGATCAACTCGGCCGATTTCGAAAAGCTGAAGCTGGCACTGGGGAAACTGCAGATCAATGACTCGGCCCTGGTCTACACCCCGGAGAGTTCGCCAGCCCTTGGTTTTGGCTTCCGGTGCGGGTTTCTGGGCCTTTTGCACATGGAAATCGTGCAGGAGCGGTTGGCGCGGGAGTTCGACATGGAGGTGATCTCAACCTATCCGAGCGTCATCTACGAGGTGCATCTGACCAGCGGGAAGGTTCTGAAGGTGGAAAATCCCGTGCAAATGCCGGATCCGAGCGTCATTGAAGAGATCCGCGAACCGATGGTGACCGTCTATTTGCTGTGCCCGAACGAGAACATTGGCGACCTCGTGGCGATGGTGCGGGAGAAGCGGGGGGAGGTGCAAAAGACGGAGTCGCTCGACGCTAAACGCGTGATGCTGACGACGGAGATCCCGCTAAACGAAATCTTGGTGGACTTTAGCGACCGGATTAAATCCATCACGAGGGGGTACGGATCCATGGATTACGAACATGGCCCCTACCGGGCGAACGATCTGGTCAAACTGGAGATTCTGGTCAACGGGGAGCCGATGGATGCGTTTTCCTGTATCGTGCACCGCGAGAAGGCGGCCTCGCGCGGCCGCGTGCTGACGGCCAAGCTGAAGGAGGTGATCCCGCCGCAATTGTTCAAGGTGGCCCTGCAGGCCGCGATTGGCGGGAAGGTGGTGGCCCGCGAGGATGTGAAGAGCTTCGGAAAGAACGTGACGGCGAAGTGTTACGGGGGCGACATTACCCGGAAGCGGAAGCTGTTGGAAAAGCAGAAGGAGGGGAAAAAGCGGATGAAGCAGTTCGGCAAGGTGGACATCCCGCAGGAGGCGTTCCTGCAGGTTTTGAAGGCTTTCGGGGACTGAAATGATTTATTTTGGCCAAGCACGGGCGGAGCGGAAGCACCTCAAGGCCATTGAACATTTTTTGGGCAAACGGATCCGGTACGGGCGGGATATTTTACCTGAAAAGACGCTGACCCGGCTGAACGAGTCGTGCCGGATGGCTAAGGAGGCGCTGGGCTGGAACGCAAGCAGGGAGAGGAGGGAAGAGACGCTCAAGCGACTGGAGACGCAGTACGGGGATTTATTAAGGACGGACAAGCATCACGGTCGGAAGGAGAACGCAGAGGTGGCCCTAGTGGCGATCGCCCTGGCTTTGGCGGTGCGGGCTTATTTTCTTCAACCTTTCAAGATTCCCACTCATTCCATGCGACCAACCTTGTTTGGAATCCTGAATGAGCCGGAGAGCCGACCTCCGCCGATATGGCCGATTCGGATTTTTGACCTGGCATGGTCGGGCAAGGGGTGGCATCGGGCGGTGGCACCGAGGGACGGTACCATCGCTTCCGTGCGCGAAGGTCGTTTGTTCGGCGTGGTTCCGTGGACGACCACGGAAATTGTCGGAGATGGTTGGACGGAAAGTGTCTGGACCGGTCTCCAGCAGGCCCGCGAAGGCGGATTAAAGGTGCGGGCGGGAGACGCGGTGAAAGCGGGAGAAGTCCTCGCCAACTTTAGCTCCGCGAGCGGCGATCATCTCTTTGTAAACAAAGTCATCTACCAGATCCGAAAACCGGAACGCGGTGAAACCTTTGTTTTTACCACGGACGGGATTGAGGGAATCGAGTCCGGCCTAAGGCTGCGTGGAATCGAGGGCTCCCAATATTATATCAAACGGTGCGTGGCCTTGGGCGGGGACCGTTTGCAGGTACGTCCACCCGTTTTATGGATCAATGGTCAGCCAGCTCAAGACTGGGCCTGCCAGCGGGTCGCGGCGCAAAAAGACGGCTATCCCGGTTACACCTTGGGGCCGACTTTTATGACCAGTCCGGACGACTCTTATCAGGTGTCTGGAAAGGATTACTGGGCCATGGGCGACAATAGTCCCAACAGCTTTGACAGTCGTGGATGGGGTCCGGTTCCGGCGAGAAATCTGGTCGGAAAAGGGGCTTTTGTGTACTGGCCGTTCACGAAACGGTGGGGACTGATTCACTGATTCGTTTTAAGCGGGAAGTAGAGGACAAAAGGCTGGCTCAACCGCCTAATTTGAGTGCACGAATCAAGGAATCATTAGTCCCATCATATCACTATTTGTCGCACAATAAATATTGTATTAAATAAGCTTTTTCGCTCCTGAAGTCTTAAGGAGTCTGCTGAGTCTTGGTTTAAGCTTTGCCACTGCCCTCGCCCGGTGGCTGATGGTGTCTTTGGTTAAGGCTGAAAGTTGTCCAAAAGTCTTAGAAAAGCCCTTCGGTTGGAAAATAGAGTCGTATCCAAAGCCCCCGGTTCCCGCCTCAACTTGGGTGATCCGACCCCAAACCCTGCCCGAGACCGAGCTCAAAACAGCCCCGTTTTCAGCGATGACCAGACAGGCCTCAAAATAGGCCTTCCTAAGGGGGCCGTTTTTGGTCTTCAGAAGCCTTAAAAGCTTGGTCCGGTTCGACTGATCGGTGGCTTGGGCCCCGGAAAAACGGGCCGAATAGACCCCCGGACGACCCCCCAAGGATGGGACGACCAGCCCGCTGTCATCGGCCATAATGGGACGGTTCGGGAGGGCCCGACTCAGGGTGCAGGCCTTAATGCGGGCGTTCGCGGCAAAGGTCTTTCCAGTTTCCCGGATTTCCGGAAAGTGCGGCAAACCGTGAAGGTCGCGAACCCGGCAGACGCCGCGGAGCAGTTGCGAAAATTCGCGGGTTTTGCCGCGGTTGCGGGTGGCAATCCAAAGACATGGTTTTTGCGCCGAGGTTCGACTTGGCATGGGGGATGGCGTTTACTATCGCGTTTTCAGGACCATGCCAACCCGCGCCCCCTACCCCTTTGCCGAGATTGAACCCCGTTGGCAGAAAGCGTGGGCGGAGGCGCGCTGCTTCCGCGCGGCACAACCAGGCGAACCGGGATCGGAAAAGCCCAAGTCTTACATCCTGGACATGTTTCCCTACCCCTCGGCCGCGGGACTGCATGTCGGTCATTTGGAGGGGTACACGGCCACAGACATCGTGGCCCGATACCGGCGAATGGGCGGGATGAATGTGCTCCATCCGATGGGTTGGGACGCCTTCGGATTGCCGGCGGAACAGCATGCGGTGCAAACCGGCACCCATCCGCGGGTGACCACAGCCAAAAACATCGCCAATTTTCGTCGGCAGATCCAGGCCATGGGCTTCAGCTACGATTGGGAGCGAGAAATTGATACAACTGACCCGAAGTATTTCCGTTGGACCCAGTGGATTTTCCTCAAGCTGTACGAAAAAGGCCTGGCCTACGTGGCCGAAGCTCCGGTCTGGTACTGCCCCGCCCTGGGGACGGTGTTGGCCAACGAGGAGGTGCTGGCGACGGACGAAGGACCACGGTCGGAACGGGGCAACCATCCGGTGGAGCGGCGACCCATGCGGCAATGGATGTTGAAGATCACGGCGTACGCGGAGAGGTTGTTGCAGGATCTGGACCTACTGGAGTGGCCGGAGTCCCTCAAGGAGATGCAGCGAAACTGGATCGGCAAAAGCGAGGGCGCGGAGGTGGTCTTTCCGGTGGAGGGATCCGGGCAGAAGATTCCGGTGTACACAACCCGGCCGGACACCCTGTTTGGGGCAACCTATCTGGTGGTGGCGCCGGAACATCCGCTCGTGGCCTCCCTCACCTCGCCGGCCCAAAAGGCGGCGGTGGAGAAGTATGTTCGGGAGAGTGCGGCCAAAAGCGACCTGGAGCGGACGGAGTTGGCCAAAAAGAAGACGGGCGTGGCTCTTGGCGCCTCGGTGGTAAATCCGGTCAACGGGGAGAAGATTCCCGTCTGGGTGGCGGACTACGTGCTGGCCTCGTACGGAACCGGCGCGGTGATGGCAGTGCCGGCCCACGACGAGCGGGATTTCGAATTTGCCAGGGAATACAAACTGCCGGTGCGAAAGGTGATCCGGCCCGAGTCGGGCCCGGCCCCGGACTGCTTTACGGAGGACGGGCTAAATTTCGATTCCGGTTTTCTGGACGGACTCAAGACGTTCAAGGCCAAGGCCACGATGGCCGAGTGGCTGGAAAAGCACGGGCACGGGCGGCGGCAGACACGGTACAAGCTGAGGGACTGGCTTTTTTCCCGGCAGAGGTACTGGGGCGAGCCGTTTCCGATTGTTTGGAAGGGCGACCGGCACGAGCCCCTTTCCGAAAAAGACCTCCCCCTCACCTTGCCTGAACTGGAGGATTTTCAACCGACGGCGTCCGGCGAGCCGCCTTTGGGTAAAGCGGAGGCATGGCGAAAGCTGCCGGACGGACGGGCACGGGAACTGAACACCATGCCGCAATGGGCCGGTTCCTGTTGGTATTATCTTCGTTTCTGTGATCCGAAGAATGACTCAAGCCCTTGGAGTCCTGCAGCCGAGAAATATTGGATGTCGGGCGGAGGCGTGGATTTGTACGTGGGTGGGGCGGAGCATGCGGTGTTGCACCTGCTCTATGCGAGGTTCTGGCATAAGGTGCTATTCGATTTAAATCTGGTATCCCATCCCGAACCGTTCCGGCGTTTAGTGAACCAAGGCATCATCCTGGGCGAGGACAATCGGAAGATGTCGAAATCGATCGGCAATGTGGTGAATCCGGACGAGGTAATCCGGGAGCATGGGGCGGATGCGCTACGGGTGTTTGAGATGTTCCTTGGGCCACTGGAACAAATGAAGCCATGGAGCTCCAAGGGCATGGAGGGATCCGTCCGGTTCCTCGCCCGGGTCTGGAGGTTGGTATGCGAAGAAACCGATACCGGGGAATGGGTGGCCTCGCCTTCCCTCTCGGAGGAGGCTCCCCCACCCGAGACGGTGCGGGCGTTAGCCAAGGCCACGGCCAAGGTGACGGAAGATTTGGAAAAGTTGCAGTTTAATACCGCCATCTCGGCCCTGATGGTCCTGGTGAACCATCTCACAGGCCTGGAGAAACGGCCGAAGGTGGCGGTGTTGCAGCTCGCACGTCTCTTGGCGCCTTTCGCCCCGCATCTGGCGGAGGAGGTTCATGCCCGACTTGACGGAAAGGGCTTGGTGAGCGTGGCGACCTGGCCCACTTATCGGAAAGAGGATCTCCATGAGGATTCGGTGGAGCTGGCCGTACAGGTGAACAGTAAACTGCGCGGGAGGATCACCGTGCCCAGTCAGGCCACCCGCGAAGAAATCGAGGTCATGGTGCGGGCCTATCCGGATTTCGGCGGTTGGTGCGGAGGCAAAACGGTCCAAAAGATGATCGTGGTGCCTGGCCGAATTGTGAACCTGATTCTGGGGTGAAGACGGTGCTTTTACGCCGCCGGGAGAGAAAAATTCTCCTAGGGGCAGGCTTGGTGGTAATTGTGATTTCTCTCTGGAATCTTTTTTCGAGCCGCGGCTGATCCATGGACATTTTGCCAATCATCGGTCATGATATCTGGGTATGGGACATCTCACGATGGATCAGGCCATCGCCAAACTTCGGGAGGAAAATCCGAAGTACGCCCCCGCGGCCTATCATTTTATTCGCCGCGCCCTCGACCACTCCCTGCGGAAGTTAAAACGGGAGGACGCTGATCGGCCGGCCCATGTGAGCGGGAAGGAGCTGCTGGAGGGCTTCCGGGATCTCGCTTTGGAGGAGTATGGTCCCCTTGCCAAGACGGTGCTGGAGGATTGGGGGGTCACGAAATGTTCCGAAGTTGGCGAGGTTGTCTTCCAATTGGTCCGGATGGGGGTGCTAGGCAAAAACGATAACGACGTGATTGAGGACTTTATGGAACTGTGGTCGTTTGCGGAGGCTTTTGACGCACCCTTTCAGCCGCAAGCGGTTGAGGTCCCAAGGAGGTCCAAACTCCGGACCAACTCCCCTGCCCCGGCTAAAACCCGCGGGAACCGGTCTCAGCAGCCGACTGCATCGACCGAAGCCGACTAACCGGAAAGCGTCATTTATGGCCGAGTTTCAAAAGACCAACCCGGCAACTAGCGCTGAGACGACGAGGAAGTTCGTCCAGTTCATCATGGTGCAGGCCCAGAACATCCTTTACGTCCTGGGTCGGATTCCGACCCCCGAGGGCGAGCGCCTCCCCCCAAACCTTCAGGCAGCCAAGATGATGATCGATCACCTCGACCTGATCGCCCTGAAGACACAAGGAAACCTGAACCCTCAGGAAGAAAAAATCCTCAAGGAGGCAATCCAGCAGGTCCAAATGGCCTTTGTGGAGGCAAGCGGTGGGACGCCGCCCTCGATGATGCCAGACCGTGGCCCCCAGATGGAAATGCCCGAGCTTGAGGAGGACCTAGAGCCGGAGCCTTCCGTGGTGCGGGAGACCCCACCCGCGACGTCTGCCCCCTCCCCCGCGCCCAAGATGGAGCCCGGCGAGGACAAAAAGAAATTCTTTAAAAGCTACGGTTAAATTGTCGCGACTCAGCGGCCCGCCGGACCAAAAAGCGATTTCAAAACCTGCCCGGCGGCACCGGCCGGGGTGTTAGGATCTGTGTTTCCGGTCGCTTTCTGAAGGATATCCACACCGGTGCGGACGGCAGTGCGGGTCATGGCAGCGGTCAGCTTTCTCTCAAGGTCATTTTGGGGTCGGTCCAGGGTGCCGGATAGGTTGACCGTCTCAAAGAGGTAGCCGTTCTCTTCCCGGCGGAAGCATTCCCCTCCGGTCAGGCCATTCACCTTGGCGCCAAGGCTACGGTGCAGCCCCAGTTCAATTCGGCCGCTGAGATTGTCGCCGGTGACTCGTACCTGCCCGATGGTTCGGATCAGGCCAGGAGCCTCGGCCACGATCCGGTTGACATCGTAAAGACCAGGTTGCATGGACCATTGGGCGGTGGCGGTGGTTAGCGGGGCTCCCTGTTGGAGCCGGGAGTCGCCAGTAAGAACCGCGAGAAGACCGAGAATCGTCTGGGAGCCTTGCCCGGGCTGAAGCCGCGCCCCCACCAACCTTACCTGACCCTGTCCAACCGGCCCACCGGGACGGAGTTCCTGCAACACGAACTCCCCGGACATGCGGGCGGGAATTTCAAACAAGCCGACGCCAATTTTTCCACCGGGAATCGACCAGTTTTCCCAGGAGACTTTGCCTTGTGCCCGCGGGGTCTGTCCCCCGGAATATTCGCCGGTCAGGCGAAGTTCCCCTCCTTGGGCAGAAGTCACCTTAAGGGAGGCGAGCTGAAGAGCCGGCGGGAGGTAACTACCGCTAGCGGACTGCAACTGGAGCACTCCCATCCAGGAGAGTGGCGTGACGATTTCTCCGCCCTGCAGTTGGAAATCCGTTTTGGACGGGGTGGGTTGGGCGGAAATCCGAATTCCCTTTACCCCCCACCCGGAGGTGGTGGTGCTGGGGTCAATCTGCAGGGATCCGATTTCAACCGAACCGACCTGGACCTCCCGCAACAAATCCGCGGAACCCGAGGGTGCCGTTGACGCGTTTGGGGGGGCAGGCAACGCGATCCCGGGCCGTGTTCCGGGTGCCAATCGGAGACTCCCGATGTTGATTTCCGAGAAGCGAAGAATTCGGTCCAACAAAAGGCGAAGGGAAATGCTGGTACGGATATTATGGATTTCCCATATCCAAGGGCCGGGCGCGTTCGGACGGCTGGCGAAACCAGCCGAGGAGACCGTGAATGAGGACCATTGAAGTGGCTCCAGTTCACCATCGGTCTGGAGAAAGGTGGAGAGTTGGCGCGAAGCGAGATTCCTGAAATCATCCCCTCCCAGCCACTTCTGAAGCAAGCCGGGCAACCCCAAGAATCCAACCCCGAGAAGAAGAGTGGCAAAAACTAGAACCACTGATGCCCAGACGATTTTTTTTGTGTTATTCATAACGACTTGGGTTGAATTCTAACCTGACGTTTTGCTTCGGGTAGTTTTTTTGGGCTTATCCCGCCCCCGCCAGATCCACCGCAGGGGTGATCCCCCCAACCGAAACGCCTCCCGGACCCGGGCGCCCAGGTATCGCTCATAATCCTGGTTCATGAGCGCGGGCTGGTTGACGAAGCCCAACACGGTCGGGATCGGCCCGTCCACCTGCGTCGCGTAGTAAATCCTGAGCCGCTTCCCGGCCTTGGCAGGGGGCGCTTTCCGCTCCATCGCCTGGGAAAGGACGCGGTTCAGTTCGCCCGTGCCCAGCTTGAGTGACCGGTTCCGGATGCCTGCCGCCACCGCTTCCCCCAAGCGGTCCAAGCCGGTGCGGCGCAGGGAACTGAGAAACACCACCGGCACCTCCGGCAGGAAGAAAAGTTTCCGGCGGAGGGCCTCCTCGTATTCAGACAGGAATTTTGCCGTCCGAGTTTCCACGCCGCCCTGCCGGGCTAAATCCCATTTGGTCACGGCCACCACGCAGGGCCGCTGGGCCCTCTGGATCAGCCCGGCCACCTTCTTCTCCACCAAGCCCACCCCTTCTACAGCATCCACCGCCAAAATGGCCAGATGACACCGGTCGATCGCGTGGGCGGTTCGTCCGCCCATGATTTGTTCCAGCGGGTCGTGGACCCGGCGTTTTTGACGGAGACCGGCAGTATCGATGAACGTGACGGGCAATCCGGCAATCTCCGCGTCAACATCCACCGCGTCCCGGGTGGTGCCGGCCAGCGGGTTCACCATGGTCCGGTCCTCCCCGATCCACGCGTTCACCAAGGAGGACTTTCCGGCGTTGGGACGGCCGACGATCGCGATCCGGGTCCGCTCCTGCCGTGCCATCTCCGCCTGCGGCCAGGCTTCCCCGATCTTCTCCAGCAGCGATTCGACCCCCAGACCGTGCTCGGCGGAGACTGGTTGCCCCGCCCCGAAGCCGAGCTTGGCGAACTCGCCCGCCCTCCCCTCGCTCGCACCGGGATCTATCTTGTTGATGACGAGCGTCACGAAGGCTCCGGCGCGGCGGAGACGCTTGGCCACTTCGGTGTCCAACACCTGCAACCCTGCCTTGCCGTCAACGACCAGGAGTACCCGAGTGGCGGCGGCGATCGCCAGGTCCGCCTCCCGTTCCACCGCTTCCTCCAGCCCGGAGCCGTCTTCCAGGCCCAGCCCTCCCGTGTCGATCAAAGTAAACGGGCGACCTTGCCACTCCGCATCGGTGACGAGTCGGTCACGGGTCACGCCCGGGCGGTCAAAGACCAGCGCTATTTTTTTTCCGCAAATTCGGTTGAAGAGGGCACTTTTCCCGACGTTTGGGCGGCCGACAATGGCCACCACCGGTCGCCGGGTGTCAGCCCCGGCTGGCTTCGCCATAACTGCTCGCATGCAGAAGTTTCCAACCGCGGGTTAGGTACACGCCGAGGGAGACCAGAGTCATGAACCCGGCGAGGAAGAGGCATATTTTCGCCAGCGGATGGGTCGGTAAAAGCAAGCCGAAGGTCACCACCGTGATCTGTAGGAAAGTGCAGACCTTTCCGGTCCAATGCGGCCGGACGAAGTGGTAGTTGTGGAGCAAGGTTCCCACCAAGATCGTTCCCGCGACCAGGATCAGGTCACGGCTGACCACAAGGATGGGAAACCAAGTGGGCAACTTGCCCAGACCGGAGACCCCGACCGTACCGAGCAGTACGACGGCCGTGACGAGCAACAGCTTGTCCGCGATGGGATCCAGAATTCTTCCCAACTGACTTTTTTGCCCCCAATGACGGGCCACATACCCATCAATCCCGTCTGAAAGGGCCGCAAGGGCAAAAATTCCTACCGACGCATAGTACCAACCGGGTCCCGTGTAGCCTTCCGAGTGACTTTCGTTGTGATAAAGCAGGGTCCAAGCAAAGAACGGCACCAACAGAATCCGCAGTAGCGTAATGCTGTTGGCAAGGGTCATGTCGCGACCAGTTTTCCATCCAAAAGTAGTTTTTGGGTCCGCTCCAAACGACCCAGGACCCGCTCTTTCCCTAAGGCGGTCAGCAACCCAAATAAAGAGGGACCCACGGTTCTGCCCGAAACCGCCGCCCGCGCGAGATGAATGACCTTAGCCGGCTTGGCCCCAGCCTCCTCTGCCACTTTTTTGCAGGCCCCCTCGACTGCCGTATCGTCCCAAGTCCCGGAAATTCCCCCCAAGGCAACGCTCAGAGCGGAGAGCCACTTTCCCGCCTCCGGTGCGGCCAACTGTTTCTTTCTGGCCTCGTCGCTGTAGCCGTACTCCTCACTCAAATACGGATCGAGCCACTCCGCCAACTCTCGGCCCGTTCGCACCTTTTCCCGGATCAGAGGCAGGAGCCGTCTCAATAAGCCAGGATCCATCTGGGTCACCTGGGGTCGGGTTCGCCCCAGATACCCGTCGACAAAGCCTTGAAAATCGGAATCGCTGAGGGAACGCCAATATTCCCCATTCATCCAGAACAGCTTATCCCCGTCGAAACGGGCGTTGCTCCGGTTGATGTGGGGAAGGTCGAACCGCTGAATGAGCTCGGCAATGGGCAGGATCTCCTGGTTTTCCCCCGGGGACCATCCCAGGAGGCAGAGGTAGTTTCGGACGGCGCCAGGGAGATAGCCCGCCTCCTCGTAAAAACCGAGGGCCGCCCCATCATCCCGCTTGCTCATCTTGGAGCCTCCGCGATTCAGGATCAGCGGAATGTGGGCGAATTGCGGCGGCGAGGCGTCGAGAGCCTCATAGAGGGCGATGTGCTTGTGGGTGTTGGTCAGGTGGTCTTCCCCGCGGATCACGTGGGTGATGCCCATCTCGAGGTCGTCCACCACGTTGACAAAATGAAAGACCGGACTGCCGTCCTTGCGTTGCACCACCAAATCCGGCTCCATCGTGCGGTCGAAAGTCACTTCACCGCAGACCAGATCTTTCACCACTCCCGGAGTCTTGGGCATCTTGAACTTCAGCGCTCCGCCGTCCTCGTAGGTTTTTCCGGTGGCTTTTAACTTTTCCAGATATTTCCGGTAAATCTCCGCCCGCTGGCTCTGGAAATAAGGCCCACGATCCCCACTTGTGCCCCCCTTCCCGTCCGGACCTTCGTCCCAGTCCAGCCCCAGCCAGCGCATGCCGCGGAAAATGACATCCACCGCCTCCTGCGTGTTACGGGCTTGATCGGTGTCCTCGATCCGAAGAATAAACTTCCCGCCGGTGTGTCGGGCGTACAGCCAGTTAAACAGGGCTGTGCGGGCTCCCCCAATGTGCAACATCCCCGTTGGGGATGGTGCGAAGCGGACGCGGACAGGGCTCATCTAACCTTTCTGCCAGCAAGCCACCTACACTTCAATGTCAGTAGTCCAAGCTTGGGTAGGGCGACCAGTCCCTTGGCCGCCTCATAGGAATCTGGCTCCTATCGAGATAACAAGGTTGGCTAAGGACAGCCCGCGCTAAACAAAATCCAATGGAATCCGCCCGTTGCTGGCCACCAGGTGGATTTTTCCGGCCGGTTCTCCCGGACTGATCCGTACCTGCCCGCCCGCCTCCTCTACTAACAGCGCCCCCGCCGCCACATCCCAGAGGCTCACCCCCTGCTCGACGTAGGCATCGAGCCGGCCCGAGGCCACGTAGGCCAAATCCAGCGCCGCCGATCCCATGGCCCTGAGCTTACGAACCCTGTCTCCGTAGTGATGATACAGCTCGAGACATTTTCGGATCGTTGCCTTTCCCTTGGAAAAACCCAAGGCAAGGATCGCCTCACTCAGATCCACCCGCTTGGCCACGTGGATCGGCCTACCGTTGCAGGTGCTACCACCTCCTGCATGAGTGGAAAACATCTCGTCACGGTTGGGATCGTAGATGGCACCCGCCAAGGTCTTGCCATCCAAACGACAGGCTACCGACACGGCATAGTGGGGAATTCCGTAAAACAAATTCACGGTGCCGTCGATCGGGTCGACCACCCACTCATACTGGCCAGGCTTGGCCATCTCGCCCCCCTCCTCACCCAAAAACCCGTGATCGGGATGGACTTTCAGGATCTCCTGCCGGATCAGCTCCTGGATCCTTCGGTCCAGCTCCAGCTTGATGTCGTGCTGCTCGGCGGCGTCGACCTGAAGGGCGGTGTTCTTGGCCTCGCGCAGGCTTTCCCCGGCCATCCGGGCCACCCGTTCCGCGGTCTGGCGGAGGGACTGAGGCTTTTCCGACACGGATCTACGACCCGGCCTGGGCGAACAGCGGCGTCTCCTCTTCCTTGGTCAGCTTGACCGACATCATCCGCGAACAACCCGGCTCCGGGGCGGTGACGCCGTAGAGCAGGTCCGCGGCCGACATCGTACGCTTGTTGTGGGTGATCACCAGGAACTGGGACTTTTCCACGAAGCGCTCGATGATCTGCACGAACCGCACCGTGTTGGATTCGTCGAGCGGCGCATCCATCTCGTCCAGCACGCAGAACGGGCTGGGCTTCACCGCGTAGATCGCCAGGAGCAACGCCAGCGCGGTCATCGCCTTTTCCCCGCCGGAAAGAAGCGAGATCACTTTCGGTTGCTTGCCGGGGGGCTGGGCCTCGATCTCGATCCCGCCCTCCAGCGCATCCTCGCCCTCCGTCATCTTGATCGTGGCGCGGCCGCCGCCAAACAGCTCGGCAAACAGGTTGCCGAAGTTGGCCTTCACCTTGTCGAAAGTCTCCTCGAACAGCAGCCGGGTGGTCTGGTTGATCTTCTTGATCGCCTCTTCCAGCTGGGCCTTGGCCGTGACCAAATCCTTCTCCTCCGCTTCCAGGAACTTCAGCCGGTTCTCCAGCTCCTCGTACTCCGTGATGGCCTCGGTGTTCACCGGGCCCATGTCCTCCACCTTCTCACGGAGCTCCTTCGCCTCGGTCTCCAACTTGAGCCAATCCTCCTCGGTCTGTGGGGCGATCTCGCCCTCGGCCTTGGCTTCGCTCAACGCGGTGGCGTACTCCCGCTGGAGACGCTCGGCCAGGCTCTGCTTCTGATGTTCCAGCTCGGAGCCCTTAAGGGCGAGCTCGGACAGGGCGTCTTTCGCCTTCTCCCCTTCCTTCCTCCAATGCGTCACTTCCTCTTCCTTCTGGGTCAGGATCTGGGCCTCGTTTTCACGCGCCTGCTTCAGCCCGGAGGTGGATGCCTCGATCTCCTGGGCCCGCTTCAGGGCCTCGCCCTCCGCCCGGGTGGCGGCCTCGGCCTCGGACCGTGCCGTCTCCATCCTGGCGGTGTCCATGGAAATCTCCCCGTTCCGCTTCGTCACCAACTCCCGGAGTTCACCCAACCGCATCTCCGCGGGGGTCAACTGGGCCGCGCAGGAGTCCCGGCGCTGTTGCCGCCCGGACTTCTCCACCCGCCTCTCGGTCAACGCCTCCTGCAAACGCGCCTCCTCGGCCTCGGCGGTGCGGCGGGTATCCTCCGCCTGGGTCATTTCCGACTCCATCCCCTGTTCCTGAGCCATCAGCCGCTCCGCCTCGGAAACCTTTTCGGCCGCAATTTTTTGGTGAAGGACAATCTCCTGCTCCAACCGGGCGGACTCCGCTTGGCGGCGGCTGATTTCAGCCTGCAACGCCTGGTGCAGGGCCTCGCGCCGGTCGTGGTCTCGGCGAACTTCTTCCCGCGTTTTCCGGGCGGACTCTTCCGCCTCCCGCGCCATGGTTAGTTCCGATTTTAGACGCTCCACTTCTCGTCGCGCCTGATCGACCCGCTGGACAGCATCCGCCACGGATTGCTCGGCCCGGGATAACTTCTCCTTAGCCGCCTCTACTTCGCTCCGGCCCGGGCGGGTGCCGCGGACCTTGCCGCGCCGTTGCCAGCCGCGACCGCTGATCATCCGGCCGTCCCGGCAGATCACCACCGCACTCGGCCTCTGCCGGCTCAGCTCCTTGGCATGGTCCCAATTCTCGGCGATGCAGGTTCCGGCCAGGAGGTGCTGGAGCACCGGCTCCCAGCCCCCGGCGCTCT
>Ga0214917_10004421_pt1 | contig 15638 bp, 31 predicted proteins | sample LL_1208_BB_MetaG_FD_177983 | JGI IMG/M metagenome (GOLD analysis project Ga0214917, IMG submission 177983) | Freshwater microbial communities from Lake Lanier, Atlanta, Georgia, United States - LL_1208_BB | ecosystem: Environmental > Aquatic > Freshwater > Lake | place: USA: Georgia | collected... | reverse complement strand
GAGCGTAGAGAACTTGTCAACAAGCTAACGGCACAGTACAACATTGTTGCTCAACAAGGGGTCAGAGCATCCGAAAAGCTAGGAATTCGCTAAGAGATGCTCCGTGAACGAGGATAAGTCCTCTTCTGATAGTTCATACTTTTTCTCAAAGCCTTTTCGTCCAAGTCCGTGAATACCAGTATTTCCTCGGTGGTGTTCAGGACATAGCGGGATAACAGGAGCATTGTCTCGTCTACCACCTCTTCTAATGTGATGTAATTCTGCGGGTGTTCCTTCGTTTCCAAGATGCCAACAGAGGATGCATCCGAGTCTTGCAATTTTTCCATACCGCTCTTTTTCTGCTTTAGTAGCCATGTTTAAACTTTGATCCGCTTCGCTATTTCACGGTTGATATACCAAACCGCTTTGCGTAAATCTTCGACTGCGTTGCCCTTTTCATCTGCCCGCCATATGTATTTCATGGCATTACCAAGGTTAAAGCCCATATGTTCTGTGACTTGAATACATTCAATACCCGATGGATGTGACGTGTAATGTCTAGGATGATTTACTAAGTCTTCTTTTTTCATAACGGTGTCATCACTGTACTGCACCCACCCAGCAAAAGGTATTGGTTCATTCATTTACGGTCTCCAAAATAAATAAGTAAAAAAACGACAAAAAGGAAAATACAAACAAGTAATCCAATGCTAGCAAAAAACAGAAGCAAAAAGGTGGTCATCGTTTAAACTCCCAAAGCTCCATCATATTGGTCAGTTGGTTGCTGATGCTTCTAAGAGATTCTTTTAGATGTCTGTTCTCGTCATACAGTTTTTGCCCTGTTTCGCTCAAAGATTTAATGACCTTCTTCTGTGCCTCGTTTTCTTCAAGCAAATCGTTAATCATCTTCTTGTGAGCAATAAATTCGCCTAAAGTCTGATGACTAGCACCCCCATCTACAATGTGTGGAGGAGAGGCATTCTTACGGTCTTCAGTGGTAAAAGTGGTCATTTCTCACTCGCTTTCTTTAGCAAAAGTTCCGCAAAAGTCAAAATAATGTAGTTAATACTGCCATCTTTATTTCGCATCTCAGGCAACAGCTCTGTATTGTCCGACTCACACCAAAGTTCATATATTTCCTCATCACTTAACTTTTTTATTTGTGGTGCGGTGTAGAGTGGAATATTTATTTCTGAAAATTTGTTTTCTTTAAACTGAAGTGATTTTCCGTTATCCACATCTATAATCATCCACGCTACTGGTTCATTGTTCATTTCTCACTCGCTTTCTTTAATGCTTCTTTCCAACGAATTAGCTGTTCTTTCTTCCACTCATCACGCAGTTCATAGTTAAAGCGCAATACACCTTCATCTGTTTCGCAATAGTAATCAAATGCTTTATTGAGTTCCTCATCACTTAACTCTTTTATTTGTGGTTTGGTTAAGTCCAATTTATCGATAATTTCATTTCTATTGGCAACTAGCATTTCTAAATGCGCTATGCGGTCTGCTTGTTGGCGAAGCATATATGCCGCTTTTACAGTTAATTGAGTGTTATCTCTTAGCAATTCATCTGACATTTCGTATGCGTTCATTTCTCTCCCCTTAACATCGCCAATACTTTGCTGCACATTACCTTTACAGCGTTGTAGGATTCTGAATCCCCATTTTCAGCGCACCAGTAAGCGGCTTCCATGATGACAACTCTGATTTTTTCTATTTCTTCATCACTTAACTTTTTTATTTGTGGTGTTTTTAGCAATTCTTCTTCCAATTCATCAACATTTTTTGATAAATTCGTTAAACGTTCTAATTGTGCTTTGTTTAGCGCTATGGATGACTCCAATCCTCGTTCCAAATGCTTTATGTAGTCTGCTTGATGGCGTAGCATCTTGGCGTGTTTCTTAAATACATTTTTCTTATTGCCAGAGGATAGCCAATCGTCTGACCATCCTTCTAAATCATTTGCTAATTCGTATGCGTTCATTTCTTAATCTTCTCCCATATATCGGGTATCGGCATACCTTTAATATGTTCCCACCCAATATAGACACAGGCAAACATAATGAATAGGAAGAACCCAAACACCGCCATGAATATGATGATTGCAAACGTAGCCACAAATAGAATTAGCAAATTAATAATAGTTCCAAACATCATCTTCTCCTGATGTCAAAATTCTGTGCGGGGTATCTTTTGGTGTCTCCAGTATCGTGCCAAATAACAGTAACGGTTTCACTACCATCCTCGATAGCCCAGCACCCATCGCCAGTGGTTCCCGTAGTGGTATAGAAGTAAGACTTGTATAGGTTGGTATAGTTTTTGCCTCGGTATACACAAGCCTCGTCAGTCAGCACAATCTTACCGCCCGCTTGATTTGGCATGGAGGCAACTACCCCACCCAGTGCAATAGTAGGAGTAAGCAAAAGAACCGCCAATAGTTTTTTCAAGTTATCCTCCCTAATTAGCCATTAAGATTATTACTGAAATAAACAAAAGAATTGCAACATAAATCCGTTTTGCCCAATACTCTTTATTCAAAATTCTTGGGTCTTGGATTAAATAACTTTGCAACTCCAACATATCCTCGTCATGCTCTACGTATGGAGGGTTTGCCAGTTTATTAAGATAAACTGCATCCCCAATTTTTATTTTGCCATTGTTGTACGGTATAGATTTCATCATTCCCCCATTTGTTTGCCATATTTAAACAATAAATCTTTTGGAACCAAAAATGCTTTTTTCTTAGATGTATCTCCCTGACCAACAAATTCTACGTACTGTAGTTTGTTTTGGAAAATACAATTTACGATGCTCATGGGTTTCATAATGACAAAAACATGGTCATCATGGAATACCCAAAAGTCTGCGGTGGTAGTGCTAAGGGCTGACAACTGACCGTTCATTTCTATCTCTATAACAATGTTGCCAGTCTCGTTGCTCATCGGGTCATATTTCACCTCGACCGACTTGTGCAACTCAGGAATCCAAATGTCATACCCCTTAAATTTATTAATCAAACTAGCCGATGGGTACTTCTTTTGGATGACATCCAATACCTTTAACTCTATATCCAAACCTCTTTCTAAATCTTCGTGAAATGTCATAACAACTCCAGTGATGGTTGCGACAGACGTGCATCTTGGAGCTTTTTATACTCCGTGTTCAGCTCGCAGCCCAAGTATTGCCTGTTTAAACGTTGAGCTACGGCAGCGGTGGTTCCTGAACCCATGAACGGATCAAACACAATATCTTGTGGTTTAGAACCCGCTAACACACAAGGCTCAATCAAATCAGGCGGGAAAGTCGCAAAGTGTGCGCCAACGAATGGCTTGGTAGTAACGCTCCATACAGACCGTTTATTAGCCATTTCGTAGGACTTTTCTAACCCTGAGTGCGGGCTAAGTCCAGTGCCTTCGTTGTGATACTTACCATCTGTCCTATCCCTAGTACCCCAGTCTTCCTTAACAGGCTCTTTGATTGCCTCGTTGTCAAAGTAATACTTGGGATTCTTGGTGAGCAAAAAAATGTATTCGTGGCTCTTCGTGCATCGATCTTTGACCGACTCAGGCATAGGATTAGGCTTGTGCCAAATGATGTCCTGACGTAGATACCAACCGTCCTCTTGCAAGGCAAAGGCGACCCGCCAAGGGATCCCTATGAGGTCTTTTTCCTTCAGCCCTTCTTGCTTATTACCCCGCCTAGCACAGACTTGCGGTAGGTCTTGGAGATTATTGGAGACAGTTTGTTTAACCAATGCCTGTCCTTTACCCCCTCGGTAGTTGTAGTAACTATCTCCAAGATTGAGCCACAGCGTCCCGTCATCCGCCAGCAGACTGTTAACCCGTTTAAACACGCTAACAATAGCCGCCACATAGTCGTCCACCGTTTGCTCAAGTCCAATTTGATTGTCTTGCCTGATTGCACCACACTTGACACAGTTGCCGTAGGACAAAGATTTGTTGTTCCCAAGCCTACCGCCCTCATCAAGGAAGTTCCGATTGTTGCCAATTGAAATGCCTTCATGCTTGCAGTTAGCGTCACCGCCTAGCCATGTAGCCGTTCCATAATCTCGTAGACCAAAATAAGGAGGGGATGTGATGCACGTTTGCACCTTCACCCCCTCAGAAATCCACTGATCCATAATGGTTCGGCAATCGCCAAATTGAATTTGATTCATTTTGCTTTGGCTCTTCTTTTGATAGCGACAATACCCTCTTCAAGCGGTTTACGTGCCTCAAGCATATTGTCAGCAAAAACGTAGGCAACAACCGCCAAATCTTCTAGCTTATTGTTGCCACGCATCAATAGTCCAATCAAAGCAAACCCCGCAAGTAAATCACGCAGATACTCTTTTTCTTCATTGGTCATTTTTTTTCTTTCAGATATTTTTCAATATCATCACAGACCAATCTTGCGAACGACTTACCTGATGGGAACATCATGGAAGCACCCTGACAGTTGTTAACGATCTTCATAGCCTCGTTTAAACCCGCATCAAATCCAGAGTTAAACAATTCGCTAGAATCAGACATTCGCATTTGGAAAGCCTCTCGTGAAAGCTGACTAACGTTAATGCCTTCCTTCTTAGCAAATGCCTTAACCTTTTCTCGATCTGCGGGTTCAAGATAAACCATCAAAGGAACAACGGTTTTAAAACGGCTCATCTTTGTCACTCCAGTATTCATAATCTTGCACCATTTCATCAAATAGTTTTTGAGCCTCTTTGTTGCCATTGAGTTCGGTACGAGAATGAATGCCACAGATACGATGAATCGCCTCAACGGCATCATCTTCGCCATCAATGGTTAAGCCATTTTCTTTTCTTAACCATAGATGAAACTTAGAACTGCGACCTAACATTCCCGCTTTTTTCAATCGATTGTCGTAATGAGTGGCGGTCTCGTTGTCTTGAATACGCACCATTGCAACACCATATCTTGCCCCAACAAAGTCCCTTAATAATTCTTCGGGGGCTTCATCGGGGTGGATACTTAAGGTTAAAACAAACCCAGTGCGATCTTGTTTAAGAGCAACTTTCACTGCCTCAAACTGAAGAGCGTTCATTTGTTCTCCAGTTTATTCTCAAGATAACTAATGACTGCTCGATACTGAACGGCTTGATGCTCAAGGCTATCGATTAGATTGTGTAAATTCTGACGAATTCTTTCTAACTCAACAATTTTGGCTAAAGCACGCTGCGCTGGATCAAACTGTTTAAACGTCTTAGTCTTCCCAGCTCTTGGTTTTTTGTTTTTAGAACCCAAAGGTCTGCCACGCTTTTTAGAATTCGATGTCGTCATCTTGAATATCCTCTCTTACTGGTTTGTTGGACTGCTCTTCTCTTGGTTTTTGTGCCTTCAACTGAAGGTAATTAAGACCTGATTTTGCGGTTTGTTTCCAACCCGCTAACTCAACTACGATCTTGCCGTTAACAACATCATACGTTTCAAGGTCAAGCACAAGCTTGCCTCGGTAGTCAGGTGCTTTCGGGTTTGTTTTGGTTTTGTTGGCAAAGAAAGAGCCAGTGTTTGGCTTTTCTTCATACGGTTTTTTGTACATCATTTCTCCTTAAATTTGGATTTGTACTGTGCGAACGCAGACTGCACTTGTTTAAATAAATCAGGATTGTTGATCTTCATCTGATCAATACCCGCCTGATTTGCCTTCCAAAAACCACTAAGTTCCTTGAGGTCTTCGCACGTATCGCCAAATTTAATTAAAACTTCTGCAAGAGACTCTAAGTTTTGCTCAGGCTCTTGTGGCTTTACTTGCTTGACTTCTTTAACTTCCACAGGCTTGCTATCCTGTGACCCTGTTACGGCATCCAATGCATCATGCTCAACGATTGCTAAAGCAGTCACGTACAAATATCTACGCTGATACGTTTCTACTGCACCAATGTTTTGCACTTCATGGCATCCCTTTAACTGGGCAGAACCCATCGGTGATGTGAATGTGACGTTGCTACCGTCCTCGGTATCATAGATCACCATTGTTGCTAGATCTTGTGTAAACGAGATCACATCGCATAAGCCATGCTTTTTAAATAGACCTTGAATGGCGGGCAAGAAGTCACCCAGTTCAAAGTATTTATACCCCGCAAATTTGTTGTGACCTGATTTGCTAAGTGGCATGGTTTGAAGTTCATTACGAACCTCGACTAGTTTTTTACAGACTTTCAATTAAGCACCCCCTTGTTAACATCCAATTGGTTTAAACGGACCTTGGCTACCAACGTCCCAACAACACATTCCACCTTTGCCATCAGGCACACACTTGGTCTGTGCCATAACACCAGTAGATAACAACGCTACGAAAACAACTGCGATTACTTTTTTCATGACTGCTCCTTTTTAAGTTCACTTTGATATTGACTACACCACTGCGATACTCCGCAGAAATTGCCTGTACAACGTACTGCCTCACCCTTACGGATCTCTATAAATGCCTTATCTTTCTCAGGCATTTCTTTTAATAAAGCCTCTGCCTCGTCTTGCGTGTCTAGGACACGAATCGCAGTCTTGCGACCTTCCTTCTTGAGGGCATATGTGGTTGAACGAACCCAACGCTCTTCATCGGTGCATAGGGGCAACTCATCGCCCCAGTCAGCACTAACCTTGGAATCCCGATGCATTTCGACCCGCTCCTTGATAAAAGCCTCGGTGCGGTCAAATGTCCACATTGGGATGTCAATAATTTGAATGGGTGCTTGTGGGTAGTCAGCCTTGTTTTGGGCATCCCGCCTAGACCAGTCTCGGATCAAGGCACAGATCTTCAAACCTTTGACAGGCTTTTTCTTGACCCGCTCGACCAAGTACTTATAAATGTTTTGTTGTTGTTCCCACTCAGGCTTGTCGTTCATCAATGCCCATGCGGACGTGAACTTATAGTCTGTAATGGTGATGCCGTCTGCCTCGTCCTTTTGGAGGTCAATCGCCCCCGACAGGATGATGCCATTGATACCCGCTGACAGACGTTCCTCATTGGTATGACCTGAGACCTCAGAACGCTCTGCTACAACGTGCAAAGCAGTGCCTAGGAGCATCCAAAGCATATCGGATACATCTTGCTCTATCTCTTCAAAATGAGTGCGTCTAAGCCTCTGTATACGAGGCGGGGAGATGATTTCTGTGACTGAGTAGTCCGACTTGCCCTTGGTGTAGTAGTCTCTAGTGGCGAGTGCGACCAACGTTTCTGGTACATTGAATTTGTTTGTGATTTTCATTTAAGCCCTCCTATGACTAAATACTAATACAATTAAATTACAAATGCAAACACTATTTTTAAAAATATTTGGTGAACCCGCCAGTAAAGCCAACTCACGGAAAATGGTGTACGTGCGTGGAAAGCCAATGTTTATCAAGTCCTCCAAGGCTCTGGCATATGCTAAAGCGTTTAAACAGCAATGCGTTATTGCCCCAAGCGAAGTTTTTGAATGTGATGTGGCGGTAACCATTCGCATTTGGTACGCATCACGCAGACCTGATTTGGATGAAAGTTTGATACTAGATCTGCTACAGGAAGTGGCTTATAAGAACGACCGACAGGTCAAAGAGAAACACATATATTGGGGTTTGGATAGGGAAAACCCTAGGTGTGAGATAGAAGTAAGCGAAATAAAAAAAGCCACTATCGCTTGAAAATAGTGGCTTTCCGACCTACTGGTCTATGACTAGGGGGCTTAATCGAAGTCATGGATATATTACATCATCTAAAAAATGTTTGTCAAACACAAACGTTCTTCTTGTTTTGTCATAATTTTTAGGGAAAATATTTACATTCACAGTGAGGTGTGACTTTTGGGGAGACCGTCAACGCTCCCCGTTTTTTTTACCAAAGTCGGCATTAAGTATTTTGCTTAGACCGTTTAAACGCTCTGCTGTTAACCAGACAGCCAGGCAAAACAGCGTCCGCAGCCAGGCATTCCGTTTAATGTTTAAACATTCAGTTATTAGGGCTTACTCGCAATTGCATCAAATAATATTGCAATTTGTTTTTTTTGATTTAATATTGAATCCTGTTTTGCTTGACGATGAAAAACGGTAGGGGCTAAACAGTTATTGCTGATACTACGGTTAGTGCATTAGACATCAGACAGGGATGGCGAAGAAAGAATCCCTTGCACGAAAAGTCTTTCGGGTCAATCGATACCAATGTGGGCAGAGATTGTGAAGGCAGACCAGTTTAGGCTAGGTCTGCCCTCCTCCAAGAGGGCAGTATAGAAACAGTATATAAATAATATATATATATAGAAAAATTTAAAAATGCCATACGTTAACAAACCACGTCCTTACAAGAAGGAATACCAACAACAAAAAACAAGGGACGAGCAACCATCTCGCAATGCACGAGCAAGGGCGAGATATGACATGGATAAGCGTGGAGTAGACAGAAAAGGGAAAGACATTGATCATGTAGTACCGCTCTCAAAAGGAGGCAGTAACTCAAGTAAAAATTTGAAATTGAAATCACCAAAATCAAATCGATCTTTTACACGGAATAGCGATCACACTGTTAAAATAAACAAACCAAAGAAGTAAATTCTAGAGGGGCTTAAATATGAATGCGGTAGCGGAGTTTGTGTCTTCATTGCACGTGGATAGTCACCTACGTGTCGTATGTCCTAATTGTTCTAAGGACAGAAAAAAATCTCATTTAAAAGAATTAAACATAGACCGCAAGGAAGATGTGTGGGTCTATTACTGCCAACACTGCCAAATCAAAGGCGCAGTTCCATTTAAAACATATAAACCAACATATCGTGCGGAGAGTAACGTGCATCCCATTAGAAATTTAGAAACAACAAAACTAGAAAACAAACATTTTGACTTTTTAAAATCTCGTGGGATCTCCGCAAACACGGCTGAGAAGATGAAGTTGTTTCCTGCCGAAAAATACTTTCAGCGTTTAAACAGGAAGACAGATGCCATCGGCTTCCCCTATTTCCGTAATGGGGTCTACGTGTCTGCCAAATATCGGAGCATCGAGGCGAAAGACTTTACCCAAGACGTGGGTGGTGCAAACGACTTTTTCGGTATAGACCATATCGATACGACCAAGCCAGTCATCATTGTCGAAGGCGAGATTGATGCCTTGACGTTGCTTGAGTGTGGCTTGACCAACGTGCTTTCTGTGCCAAGTGGCGCACCGATGAAAGTCTCGGATGGGAAGGTGGATGCCTCGGAGGATAGGAAGTTTTCTTTTGTGTGGAATGCGTTTGACGTGCTTGAGAAAGTGCCGTACGTAACGATAGCGACTGATACCGACACTGCGGGTCAGGCTTTGGCTGAGGAATTGGCGAGAAGGATTGGCAAAGACAAATGCAGAATTGCCCATTTCAAATACAAAGATTTAAATGAGGCTTACCTTGCCGAGGGCAAGGAACTGGTCATAAAGATTATCGAGGAGGCAGAGCCGTACCCAGTTGCGGGTTTGTCTTCCGCCTCCAAGTTCGCTGACCGTTTAAACGACTTGTGGGGTAAGGGTACGGGCAAAGGATTATCGACTGGCTATTCGAATGTGGATGAAATTTATACGGTGGCTCAGGGTCAACTGACCATCGTAACTGGATACCCATCGTGCGGTAAGTCCAACTTTGTGGATCAAATGATGGTCAACTTAGGAAAGAATCACGATTGGAAGTTTGCGGTCTGTTCCTTTGAGAATCAGCCTGAGATCCATATCTCTCGCCTCATGGAGATCTACAAGGAAAAGCGGTTCTTTGATGGCACAAAGCGAATGACGCAAGAAGAAAAAGATCAAGCGTTTAAATGGGTGGAGGAGCATTTCCTGTTCTTGGATTCTGAAGGGGTTGAACCCGCCACGATTGAGTCCATCTTGGAGCGGGCAAAGATTGCGGTGATCCGCATGGGAATCCGAGGCTTGGTCATCGATCCTTACAACTACATCGACAACAAAGGCGGGATGGCAGAGACAGAGTTTATATCGGGGATGTTGACCCGCATACAAGCGTTTGCTAAGGCTTATGGGGTTCATGTGTGGTTCGTGGCTCACCCAAGCAAGATAACTCGCTCAGGGATGGATTTACCACGTCCTGATGGCATGGCGATCAGTGGATCGATGGCATGGTGGGCAAAGGCAGATTGCGGTCTTACAGTTCACAGAACAAAGACGAATGACGTGGAGATTGCGGTTTGGAAATGCCGTTATCGTTGGGTTGGCACTCAGGGAGAAACGACCTTGGGCTACGACAAGACAACTGGAACGTATTTTGAACAAGAGGCATTTTAAGTTTAAACATCCCAACCAACCAGCGGAGTAACCTGCAAATTTAGGCGTAGACCGTTTAAACGTTGAGGCGTACGTGCATCATAAGTGGTGAATTTTAGGACAAAAAAAATCCCCCAATGACCGAAGTCAAAGGGGGATCAGTTTAATGAATGGTTAGATCAGCGATACGATCAAATACCCGCTCCACATAATTATGGATTGGTTCATCGGGGTTTGAATCCCGAATATCAACCAAGGTATCAAAGGCTCTGTTTAAGTCCTTCAAAGCCTTTGCCTTATCAATCTTATTTTCTTTTAATAAATGCTCGACTACCATTACATCGAGGACGGTTTGGTTTAAACGCATTTGTGTTTGTGTGTCCAACTTAGTACTCCAATCTAGATTCAACCAATGATTCGACACGTTCATCGAACCGCTTTTGCATGATTGCAAGGACGGCAGTCCCATCATTCCGAGCAAGTGCTTTGAGTAAGTCCGACTGATCATCGTACAAAAACTCAAAAAGTTCGAACTCGTCAGGAGTGATTTGACCACCAATGATTTCTTTCAAAACCATCGAATGTTCTTGGTCACGCATCTCTGCATGATCACCCTCTTCATCCATGTAATCTTCTGCACAACTTTGTAACCAACGATCAGGATTAGTCATCGTTTAACTCCTTTGCTAAATTAATTAATTGGCTAGGTGTGTAGCCATCCAATACCAACTGCACAAGATTGTCTACGGTAAATCCAACGAAGTAGTCATAGATCCTAATTGCGTTGTCATCACCAACCAAGTCTTTCAATTGTTCATAAGTCATTTTTGCGTTCCTTTATTTCACGCTCAAGTATTTGTTTAAATAACATCCAACGTGAAGACTTCTTGTAATCCTCACGTTGGTGTTCTCTGCGTACAACTTTTGCCACCGATGGTTTGCGTTCAACTTTCATTTGCTTTTACACCTACGTTTTTGTACTTACGTGCGCTAGCCCTGTTTAAACACTCAAGACATTTGAACCGCCTGATGTTGCGATTCGCAGTTTGAACTATTTTCCCAGTGCTAAAGTCTTTGTAAAAGCAACACGATGAGCAATACTTTTTATCTGTCACGAAACCCCCACAATCAAATTAATAACAAACACAACCAACATGACATACAAGCCGATGTCAAATAGGCGATCAATAAAATAATTCATAAGCCCCCCAATGTTTAAACTGTTATCAATGTGATTGATTCATCATGCTCTTCAATCTCTTCCCAGTCCGACTCATCGTCCTGATCCAACTCTTTTATTAAAAACTTATTTGGACTACTGGTGGTCATTCTTCTGACCGCAATTAAGAGTTTGTCCCTGATGTCATCGGGATCTTCAATGTCATTAGCCACATCAATTAAAACTGAAACACGAATCGTTGCCATAATTAAATTCCTTTATTTAAATTGCGAAGAAAATGGCACGTAACGCTTGATAGCGTGTCGCACCTTTATGTCGAAGAACCCAGTACGCATATCGATAACCCGCCAACTGGATATTGCGAGCAACTTCAAACGGATGCAATGCTTGATCTAAAAACATACACTTTTTCATATAAGCCCCTTATTCATAACGTGGACGTTCTGTTGGAAATGGTGCGGGTAATTCACCTTTTGCACCGATGATGAAACGATACTGACCCTGAGAAAGTACAGAGTGAATCGATGGTCTGCCTTGATTCAACTCTTCCTCATAATCTTGAAGAGAAATCAAGTAATCCTCTGCATCCTCACGATGCTCAAACACACGATTAAATGGATGCAACTCAGGCTGACCGTAGTCATAATACCAACCGCCCTCTTCACGTCCACCGAAAGCACGATCAACAAAATATAAATTTACTGCGTACATAAGCCCCCCTGTTTAAACGGTTAGTGAACAGAATCTACACCATCACTGTTTGTTTCAATGTCATTGATTGCGTAAACGTGTGCAATGATTTGTAGAACTCTAAATAAAAATTTCTCATACTCAGCGTTATGAGAAATACCAACGTTGGCAATTGATACCGCCAACACATCAGTGATCAATTCAAAATCTTTTTTGTCGCACGCATCTCTAATGGTGTTAATAAGAGAAGAGAACTGGTTCGGATCGTAATTCATACGTTCTCCTCGACTTCTTCTATGTCATTACAAAACTCTTCAGCATGAACTTCTTCACCCCCACTAAAAAGATTACACGCTAACTTCTTAGCCTCTTTCTCGTCTTTAGCCCATACTTCAATCTCTTCAGCAAAATGAGAGATGCGAACCCACGTAACAATAAACTTAGTTTTTTTCATAATTTCTCCAATTTAAAAACAGGGGGTCACCCCCCTGTGTTAACGTAACTCCTTGAGCAACTTGCCAAAGGATGCGGATGCAAGACCGCTGACGTTCGTTACATTCTCTGCCACGTCAAAACATTTTGCAACCTTGGTATTGCCGATACCGATTGCAACAATCTTGACATTCAACTTGTCAGCGAGTGCTTGAACTTTCTTCATGCGGTCAACGTTGTACTCGTCAGCATCGGTCAGCAAGAACAGGATCTTGCGTTGCTCTTCCTGTCGTGACAGATCTTCCACTGCTAACGTGAGCGATGCATAGTCAGGTGTGCCACGTTTCGCACACTGATCAATCGCACCCATCTTGGCAGATGCTTTTGCCAACGACTCTTTCCACGTCTTGAATGGAATGAACGTGGTGTACTCGGTCACGATGCTTGAGTGATCGGCACGACTCTTGTAATGATCGATGTCCATCATGCCTTGAAAGCCAGTCACGCTGAATGATACGTCAGCCTTGTCAAGGATCTTGCCCAACTGGATGGCGATCTCTTGAGCAGTCTTGATACGCTCACCACCGCCACATCCCATTGAACCTGAGCAATCGATCAAGACAGACACCGCAGATTTGGTAGCCTCAACGTGTTGCCGTCTGCTGAATACCGATGTACTGCCAACCGCAAAGCGTGTAAACGCTCTGCGATCAAGCCGTCCATTTTCTTCATGGGTTGACCAACCAACCAAATCAACCGAGCGAAGTAGGCGAATGATGTTTGCACGTACACCGCCCAAACCACTGTGTTGAGTATTGAACAAGTAAGAAAACTTGCTCTCGCATTCTGCTTTGCTAAAGGACATATTACCTCCAAGTAAATGTTGCAAATTTTGGTTTGGCAATGTTTGGTACATCGCCACCGCTTTCTACATCAGACTCACCAAACTCACCCTCGATGAAGTCAGATGGCTCAGGATCACGACCACCCTCGAAGTCACCCTTGCCACGACCCTTGGATGGTTTGTCAGATGGTTTGTCGGTAGGCTTGTCAGAGGGTTTGTCAGATGGTTTGTCAGAAGGCTGACCGCCACCCTCGTCACCGCCCTCGTCACCATCCTGACCATCGTCACCGCCCTGACCGTCTTGACCATCGTTACCGTCTTGACCGTCTTGACCGTCTTGACCATCAGGCTTGTCACCTTGACCGTCACCCTTGTCATCGCCATCGTCAGGCTCAGGCTTGTCACCCTTACCACCGCCACCCTCATCGTCTTGTTGCAAACGCTTGTACAACTCGATTGCGATGTCAGTAATACGCTTGGTGTTGGTAGCCTTGCGAGCCTCACCCAATGCCCAGTGCAAATGATTCGCCCAAGGTGCATCATCGATAATGCTTGGCACATCGATGTGATAGCCGTTTAAACGCCTACCCTCGACAGCGAGTAGGAACGGCACGTTCTTAATATCGTCAGCATCAACGTAACCATTCTTGGCAAGTATTGAATTGAGAAGGTCTTCAAATAAGGCACGACTGTTTGGTGCGTAGCCTGACTCGATGACCTTGAGTTCAATGCGAGGATCTTCAAGACCGTTGATCAGGTTGGCAACGAATCCACCGTACTGGCTACGAGCATCGTCCCAAGGCTCGTTGTCGGTAAACCATGCATGACCCAACTCATGCAATGCGTAACCGATCAGGTTGTTGAACTTGGCACGACTGATCTCGGATGTTTCGCTGATCGAGGGAAACAGGATCTTAGCCTTGACGGTAGCACCCAACCGCTCGAAGACGATGCCCGCAGTGCTACCTGACCACAAGAATTCGAGGGTGTCGAACCGACCACCCGCATTCTTGAACACACGCTCCAGTGTGGACTCGACACCACGTTTAGCATTGATTGCAAGCATTAGTTACCTCCCAAATAAGATTTGAAATTAGCGACATCGATCACCGCAGAAAACACACCCCGCAACTCAGCCTCGCAGTCAGCGGGAAACTTGTTGATGATCGCATTCTCAAAGGCGATGCCGACTGGCACACCCTTGCTCACTGCTCTAGCCCAAGCAAACAACTGACGAAGACTGGGCGGTTGTGTCAGCACACCCGCACGTGCTTTCTCACGAGCCACGTTGGCGAAACGAATCAGCACCGTAGATGCATCAACGTTTAAACCAGTACGGCTCGACACCAGTGCAACCTCTTGATTCTCAGGCAAGTACTCAAAGCGAAGTGTGTAACCAAAGCGATCAATGAACGCAGTATTCTGATCACGCACACCCGCAAAATTACCTGATGAATCGCCATGACCGTTGCTATTGTCAGCACAGAAGAAGGCAACGTGCGATGCAACTGCGATGCGTTGACCAGTCTCGCTGACAACAATCGAGCGGTGTGGGCTACGCTCACACAGTGAATGCAGAATCGCAATCGATTGTGGGCGGGCAAAGCCAACCTCGTCAATCAATACGATCGCACCTACGTACTGGATCGCCTGAGTGATGACACCCGCTTTCCACACGACACTGCCGTTCTCGATGGTGTTAGCACCGATAAAGTCAGCACGCTCGATTGCCTCGTCAAAATTCACACGAAACAATCTGCGACCAAGACGTGAGGCTAACTGGGTTACGAACTCGGTCTTGCCAGTGCCACGCTCACCCGCCAACCATGTGTTGTCAGGCAGAGCATCGTCAAGGGCAACCAAGGCTTGGTGCAAGTGACGTGGTGCAAACACGTAATCAGCGACACGAGCGGGAGCGGTAGGGTCATCGAATACCTCGATCTCCATCTCGCTGAAGTCAACCGTCTCACCGTTGTAATCGTAGGACAGGACACCATCGAACACGTCCTTGACCTTGACCTTGCGGGTCACTGCCACAGTCTGAGCAACCTCAGCGATGACCTCGACTGGGGTGGTCTTGCGAAACTTCTCGAACTGCTTGGACACCTCAGCACGTAGGGTGTCGGCAATCAGTTTGGCATCAGGTTTCTCAACTGCATCCACCTTAGCGTTTAAACGGGCAGACAACTCATCGAACTTCTTGCCGATGGTGGTTGACTGGATCAGCAATTCGTCAAGCGACTTACTGGCAACCTCACGCACCGTTTCAATCTTCGACAAT
>Ga0214917_10004419_pt1 | contig 15641 bp, 9 predicted proteins | sample LL_1208_BB_MetaG_FD_177983 | JGI IMG/M metagenome (GOLD analysis project Ga0214917, IMG submission 177983) | Freshwater microbial communities from Lake Lanier, Atlanta, Georgia, United States - LL_1208_BB | ecosystem: Environmental > Aquatic > Freshwater > Lake | place: USA: Georgia | collected... | reverse complement strand
CAGCTTGTCGATGCGGGGATCGGGCCGCTGGCGATTGGCTTCCGCGATCTCTGCCATGGCATTGAGCAGATCAAGATCGCTTTGATCCGCCGCCAGTGTCTGGCGCAGTGCGGCCTGTGTTTGTGCGTCCTCGAGGTTCAGCACCTCCTCATCGGTGAGTTCGGCTAACTCGCTGTCGGCATCAATGCCGCCTTGGAGCAACTCCAGTTGCGCCTCACGCCGCTCGCCCCACTTCCCTTCCATGGATCGGCGATGAACGGCGAGGGTTCGAGCGAAGGCTTCCACTGAGCTGAGCAACCGCTTCTGGAGGTTGGTGATCACCAGCCGGTCTTCATTGAGCTGGCGTTTGGTTGCACCCTCAGCCAGCAGCCGTTGCTCGCGTTGCTTGCGGTACCTCTGCAGCAACTTGGAGAGCACCAGGTCTGGGGTGTCGGGCGGCAAGGAGCCTTTGGGGATCCGGATCGGTTCGACGATTCGTTCTGGGAACTCCTCACCAAGCCGTCTGAGTTCATCCTTGAGGCGGCGCACCAAAACGGCGTCGAGTTCGCTGGGGTTCAACGGCACACCTCGGGTGAAGCGGGCGGGGTCCAGCAGTTCCAGCAATGCGGTGAAGCTGTTGCTATGTCCGTTGTGGGGCGTGGCGCTCAGGAAAATGCGGTGCTCAAAGCGAGGCGCCAGATCACGCAGGCTCCTGGTCAGGCCTGAGTCGACGGCGTAACGCAGGCTGTTGCTCGACGGTGCAGCGTTGTGGGCTTCGTCCAAGATCAGCAGGCTTTGCAGTGGTGCCTGCTCATCACCGCGCTGCCCCTGCTCCAACCAATCCATCAATGGAGAGGAGTAGTCGCTGTTGCGGATCAGGGCATGGGAGATCAGGAACCGGTTGCCGGTGCTCCAGGGGTTGGTCCCATAGCCGCGTTCCTGGCGCACCTTGGCAACATAGGCCCGATCCATCACCGTGAAGGCCAGGCCAAAACGGCTGGCCATCTCCTCTTGCCACTGCCGCAGCACGGATGGTGGGCAGCTGATCACCACACGCCGGATGCGCTGGCGCAGCAGCATTTCCCGCAGGATCAGCCCGGCTTCAATGGTTTTGCCTAAACCCACGTCGTCGGCGATGAACAGTCCGACGCGCGGCATCTGCAGTGCCTTGCGCAGGGGTTCGAGCTGGTAGGCCTTGACGTCAATGCCAGCCCGGTAAGGGGCCTGGAACAGTTCTGGGTCGGTGGCTGTGACGCAGTTCCAGCGCAGGGTGTTGAGGTAGGCGGAGAACTGCCGGGGTTGATCAAAGCCACGTTGGACGACCGCCTCCCAGCTGCTCTCCCCAAGCACCTCAAAGTCGATCTCACGCTCGAGGAACACCGTGAGCCGCTGGCCGATCGACTGGTCTTCCATGCAGGCCATCGACACCACCGTGTCGGCGCCTGCTTCTGCGGGGCGCTGCACGTCCTCCACGAGGTAGCGGCGGGTGCGGCAACGCACCACGGCGCCTGGTTTCAGCTTGATGGAGGCTCGAGCAGGGGTGCTGGTCATCTGGTGAGCATGATTTCCAAATGACCTACAAGCTTCTGAGTTTCGGCCTCAGCATTCTCAAACCAATCCGTCGACCAGATCCTGTAGATCTGCCACCCCAGGCCCTCAAGCACCGCTTGGCGGTACTTGTCGCGATCGCGTGCAGCGCGGGCTGAGTGATAGGTGGCTCCATCGCATTCCACCCCCAGCAGGTAGGTGTCCGGCTTGTTCGGGTGCCTGATCGCCAAATCAATGAAGTAGTTGGCCACGCCCACCTGACAATCCACCTCGTAGCCATGCCGTTGGATCGTTTCAGCGACCACCACCTCGAAGGGGCTATCGGGCTCACGGCCCGAGGGCCTGCCCGTTTCAAGCGACTGGCTCTCCACAAACTTCAGGTAGTTGCGGAAGGCGTGCACTCCTTGACTTGAGGTGGCGATGGGTTGGATCTGGTGCGATTCGATCGAGGTCACCAGCTCGATCGCCCGCTTGGCGCGGGTGAACAGCACGTTCAAGCGGCGGTGCCCGCCCTGTTGGTTCACCGGGCCAAAGCGCATCGCCACAGGACCACCGGGTTCTGATGGGCCGTAGGTGTAGGAGATCACAATCGTGTCGCGCTCATCACCTTGAACCTTCTCCAGCGATTTCACAAACAGCTCTTCGCTGGTGTCTTTGAGCTCCATCCGCCGGCGTAGATCCACGTGGTGCAGGGCCAGCATCTCCAGCTGTTCGGCAATCTCGGAGGCCTGCGCTTCATTCATGGCCACCACACCCAGGCTACGCCCTGGGAAGCGCTCAAGCTGCTCGAGCACCACGTCGCACACCAGCTTCACCTCGGGGAGGTTCACGCCCTTGCTGTAACGGGCATCCCCCACCAGGTGCATGTGAATCGCAAAGTCGCGGTCGCAGGATGGGAACACCACCAATTCACTGTTGTAGAAGAACTTGTTGGAGAAGCCGATCAGGCTGCCGTGGCGGGAGCGGTAGTGCCATTTGAGGCGCCGCACGGGATGGAATGATTTTGTGCACATATCGAGAATCGATTCTTCATCGAGCGCCTCGGTGTCTACATCCGTGTTGGCGTCACCTTCATCCACAGCGGCGCTGCGCTGAAAAAAGGATGTGGGCGGCAGCTGTTTCGGGTCACCCACCACCACGCACTGGCGTGCACGGCTGATCAGGCCAAAGGCTCGCTCCGGTGGCATCTGCGATGCCTCGTCAACGATCACGATGTCAAACTGCTCGATCGCGCCACGTGGCACCAATGAGGCCAGCGTGCCCGGCGACATCATCCAGCAGGGCTTCAGGCCCCGCAGCGAGTCCCCGGCGTATTGGAACAGGTGCCGTAGTGGGCGGTGGCGCTTCTGCTTGCGGCATTCATTGAGGATCATCCCCATCTCGGTGAAATCGCCCCGCGGCCCTCGGTTCACTCCATCGGGCAGCGCATCGGGGTCGCGATGGATCGCAGCCATCACCTCCTCGCGATCAAGCGCACGCAGGTCTTCTTCGATGCGTTGGAAGCGCTCTCGCCGTGCCACCTGCTCATGGCTGCGCAACTGTTGCAGTTCGGGCACAACCTGGCCCATCTGGCGCAGCTGGCTGCGCACCAGTGTCCAGCGATAGATCCGGCTCCAGTGTTGTGCGTCCACCGTTGATCCAATCAATTGGATCGCCAGGGCACGAACGCCGTCACCAGGGAGTTGTTCCAGCAGCTGATGGCGCTGCACCCAGATGGCATAGAGCTCGCGGTTGGCTACCACGGCCTCCAACCAAGCCTGCAACGTCTCTAGCTCCAGCTCACTGATGTCGCTTGTTCTACCCTCAGAAAGCAGCGTTGCCTTGGGTTGGGCTGTGGCGATGAAGCGCTGCGCCGCCGCTGCCTCTTGCTCCAGGGCCTGGGCGATCTGATCGGCTCGTAGGCGCTGAGCCGCAATGAATGCAGTGGATCCAGGCATCAAGCAGGTTGCTTCGATCTCGGGTGGCAAGCCCAGTTGGCGCAGCGCGCCAATCCAGCCCATCACCAGCCGTAGGCGCTCTGGATCGGCAGCCGCCACCTCTTCGCCGGCTTGCTGCTGGAAGTTCGCTAACGCCTGGATCAGCTCATCGCGGCGGCGGTGTGCCAACGCCAGGTCAACGGGAAGCTGGAGCAAGTCTTCCAAGGTGGCATCTGGCTTGAGGCCAGCGTCCTGCCATTGCTGCAGCGCCCGCTGATAGCGCTGGGATCCGTTTTGAAGCCCCTTGATCAATCCATCGAGCGGGGTGGTGGGGGCCCCTGCAGGCAGCAGATCGGTCTGCTCCATCAGGCCCGCCATCAACGGCGGCAGCTGGTGTTGCAGCAGCACCAGCGCCTGCCTCAATGCGGCCTGATCGGCGGCCATCAGGGCGGCCACCGCCTCCTCAAGGCCGCAGCTGCGCACCAGTGCCCGCGTTCGCTCTGCCGCGGCCAGTACCGCTTCCACTTGATCGGCCCCCAAACCTCCAACCAACAGGGCATCCAGCTCCTGCCGAGGGAATTGGCTCAGGCGGTGCTCATAGGCCTGCACCTCCTGCAGCCAGCTCACCATGGCCTCGCCTTGCTCCAGGCCAGCACCGCGTGCCCACGCCGCCACGGGCTCCACCGAGGCCAGCCGTGTTTGATCTTGCCGGCTTTGTTGGAGGCTGTCCTTCAGCGAGCCCAGGCTTCGATCGCGAACGGCAGCGGGCCAAACGCCGTGGCTCGCCAGACCTTCAAGGCTGCCTTTGATCGACTGCTGGAAGGCCGTCAGGGCTGCTTGCAGATCGGATAAGGGGGTTGCCCTCAGCCATTCGCTCCAATGGGCGCCATGGGCCGATGTTTCCAGTTGGCGTTTGGCGGCTTCCAGCTGCTTGGCAACAGGCAGCAACCGCTCCGATGGCAGTGGCACCGAGAACAAACGCTGCTGCCAGCCAAGCCCGTAAGCCTCGCGCAGCTCAACCACCTTGGCCACATCGCGCAGCGCCGCCGAGCGTTGGCCCGGATTGGTGGCACCAACCTCGCTGGCGAGCTTGAGGGCCGTGGGTTTGGCCCCAGACAAGCGATTCCTGAGCCTTGCCAGCAGAGGTTTTGTCTCCAGCAGCTCAGCCGCTTCCCGCAGGGCACCCGCGCTCTGGCCCGCCGGGACGGCAAGCCCGGCTTGCTGCAGGGCCTGTTCACGGCGTTTGAGCTCAGCTTCTCCATCCAGGGCCCATTGGATGGCCTCTGGTTCTGAGCTCCAAAAAGCGGAGGAGCGCAGCTGGCTGGCATCTGCATCGAGTGCCAAGACGCCCTGAAGCAACTCTGGCAAAGCCAGCAACTGATTGAGGCTGGCTGCCTCGATCAGGCTGAACGGCAGATGGCTTCTGAGGGCCGAATCGGCCGACTCCAGCAATGCCGATGCTTCTTGCAGTTGATCGCCCCATTGCTGGGCGGCGTTGGCTTGCCCCACCAGATCACCCAAGCCGCGCGCACAACACGCCTGCAGTTGCGCGATCGCATCGTTAAGATCAATCCCGTGGGGCTTCTGGGGTGCCGCTTGCTCAAGCCGCAGTTGCGCGCGTCGCACCTGCAGGTCTTGATGTTCCTGCAACAGGCTCCGTGCTTGCTGCGGTTCGCAGCTCCAAATCAGTCCGTTGCGTTGTCGCAACACCCAGTCGGGCTGAGCGCCAAGGTGAGCAATCAAAGGAAGCAGGGTTTGCACCTGGGCGGGGGTGAACCCCGCCAAAGGCAACGTGGATGGTGCTGACTGGAGCAGCACCTCCAGGCGGTCCGCCGTCTGCGCTGCTTCCCTTAGGCGTTGCCGCAGCGCATCCCGCTCGCCCTGATCGTGCGGAATGGCCGTTGATCCCAATCGCCATTGGCTGAGTTCCACCACCAACTGCTGAATGGAGTCAACCGGAGGCAGCGGATCGGGTCGCTTGATGAATTGCCGCGCCACAATTGCTTTGAGTTCGGCATCGCCCTGAAGTGCATCCAGCAAGGTTTGCGCCATGCCCGCAATGGCGGGAGAGCCCAAAACGGGAAGCAGCGATTCCGCCTCAGCCGGCAGTGGCTCCGGCAGGCGAGACGCCGTGGCCACGGTGTTGGTAGCCGCAAGGCGGAGCTCCTCGATCGAGCGGTTGCCGCCATGGGGCTCTTGCCCAAGCCCGATTGCGATGGACCGAAGAGCAGCGGCCCACTGGCCGGCCTGATCAAGCAGTGCTTCGCGGCCGAGTGCATCGCTCGGAAGCGCATCCAAGGCTTGAAACAGTGCCTCCAGCTGTTGCCGGTCCACAGCGCTGAGCAAGCGGGCTAGAGCGTCAAAGACCTGACTGTGTTTTTCAAGGCGCTGCTGGCTGGTCGCGCAGGCATCTTCGATCTCCACTTCGTGAGCTGATGGATCCACGGATGCTTCCGTGAGCTGGCGGCGCAGCTGGAGCTCTTTCCAGAGCAGATCATGATGACTCTGCTCCTCATGTCCGTGGGGATGGTTCAGCAGTGCTGAAAACTGATTGAGCTCGCCACGCAACTCGTTAAAGACCTTTTGCACACCATCGCGCCGGGGCCTTGCTGGTGGGCTTAAGTCAACCCGCTCGGCGAGCTCGTCGTAAACCTGGCGTTTGTTCGCCTTGTCGGATTCGATCCGAAGGCAATAGGGCTTCAGCCCGGCCTCTGACAGGCGGTTGTAGACCACGTCGAGGGCTACCTTTTTTTCGGCCACAAACAGGATTCGTTTCCCTGCGTACAACGCGTTGGCGATGATGTTGGTGATGGTTTGGCTTTTCCCGGTACCAGGAGGGCCCTCGATCACCATGGAGCGCCCTGCCATCACATCGGCTACAGCAACAAACTGGCTTGCATCGGCCTGGGAGATCAGCACCGGAACGTGCTTTGCAATCTCTGGCTGGTCAACGTGAACATCCTCTGCTATCACATCGGCCGCATCAAATTCCTCGTCGTCATTCAGCTCAGCCGCCAGCAATTGTTTGACCAGCGGTGAGCCCTGAACGAGCTCGGGAACTAGGTCTTCATAAAGCCCAAGGCCACTGAAATTAAACAGGGCAAGGTTGAGGTAGGGATGAACACACCAGCCCTCAACTTCCGCCACGGCCGCAGCAACAGTCCCCAGGTAGGCCTCCAGATCAACCTGCTCGGCACTGAGATCAGGCATGGGCAGCTCAATGCCGAAGTCACGCCTCAGGCGCTCCTTCAAAGTCACATTGGCAACAGGGGTGTCGTCGGAGGAGCCCAAATAAAAATTTTTCGCGCCGCCCCGGTTGGTGGTTTTGGTGAGTTCAATTGGCAACAGAACCAGAGGAGCAAAAAAGCTTCTCTTCTTCTCAATCCATTCCAGGCAGCCAAAGGCCAGATACAGAATGTTGTTGCCCGTTTCTTCAATTGAGCTTTGGGCTTGCTTGCGGATCGATTCGGCAACACGCTCCATGCGTGGATCAAGCAACAGAGCTCGTATCGCTCCTTGATGCGTTTTGCTGACTTTGTTGAGGGGCAGTGAATAGGACGGGTTGACGCCATGCTTCTCAGCCCAGCTCGCCAGATTTTTCGTGGTCTGCTGATCGGTTTCTTCTTTTCCGAGCTCTTGAAGCACGGCCGCCCTGAGCCGGTCGTCGGCTTGAGCCAGGGCTGCCTTTGTGACGTCATCACCTGCCCCATCCGCCAGGATCTGTTGGTAGAGAGGATCCTGCAGGCGGGCTTGCTTGAGCGCTGCTTCGATATCCTCTTTATAAAGGCTCGATGTTTTCTCTTTGGGGGGCTCTGGTAAGGCAGACAGGCTGTACTGGCGCCCAGCGATTAGCCCATCAAAGACAGCTTGAATGTTGCAGTCAACAAACCGAAGCAGCCGTGCTGTTTTCTGACTCTTCAGGCCAAGGTTAAGAAGATTATTTCGCGTCGTGAGATCAAGAAGCTTGTTGCGAAACCCTTCCAGGGTGGGAAGGATATAAGCGCTATCGGCTGCAGGAGTAGCGGTCATGCCTCAATCCAGACAGCGATGGGACGCAAGGCCCTTGTCAGTTTTACAGCAGGGTGTGCCTCGCCAATCGGGCCTGACATAGGTAGTTGTTCCCTTTTTATGCGCTCAGCGAATAGTTAATGGCCCATGGATGCCCGGGCGGCCTCGTTGGATCAGGTCTTTGGTCTGGTTGGCCTGCTGCAGCAAGCGATCTAGCTTCCGCTCCTGCCGCTCTAGGGCACCCCAGAAGCCAGCCACCGTCATTCCAAGCAGGGTCAGCCAGGCCAGAGAGGTCCATCCAATTAGCGCCCAGGCGCTGACCCTGGGCTTCGTTCTTTCGCTGTGCTGTTCCTGGGGCTCCAGTTCCACCATCAGGCGCAGCAAGGCTTCCGGCGTTGCCGGTACCAGCGCTGAGCAGGCTTCTGTTTCGCTGACCCGATCAGCAAGGAGCTCGCGGCAACGCTGCAGACCCCCACCAGCCCAGAACAAACCCCAGGCCCGCTTGTTGAGCTCCAGAGCTACCCAACGGTGGGGTCGGGCATCGTTGCGGATCAGTTGTGCCGCTTTGGCCAGGCTCCAGCTGCGCCCTGCCGCCACCGAGGGCTGTGCTTCCAGCAGCAAACGGCCCTGCGGATCCCGCGTATAACCCGTGGCCACCTGCAGGGTAAACACATCCACGATCTGCACGCGGCTGCCATCGCGCAACCGCCCTGATCCGGGAGCGCTGAACACCAGGGCTCCGCGTTCGTTGCGGATGCAGCTCTCGGTGTTGGTGTTGGTGGGCATAGCTGGTCGGGGGGTGCCTTGCGTGCTAGTGCGAGATGGCCATCATGAGCCCCCAGACAGGGGCCGATGGATCCGAGTGAACACCACCCACCTCAGAAGCCGAGGTGCCCTTGTGGTTGAGCTGCTTAAGGAGGTGAGCCAAGGCTCTGATCCGGATGTGCATCCATCTGAACCGGAGGCTGCATGACCATCATAGTGAGCTGAGCGCGGCATCAAGCCCTTCCACCACTTGGTAGAAGAACGGAAGATCCAGCGTCTCCACCGTGTCGCTCATCTGGTGGTAATGCGGATTCCGCATAAATGAGGTGTCCGTCACCATCAGGGCGTTGTAGCCCTGATCCCAGAAGGGGCTGTGATCACTGAGGCGCACATCAGGGATGGCCCGACCGGCGCTCGGAACCGGCAGCACCTTGGTGGTGACGTGACGTCCCATCCGCTGCGCCAAGCCCGGCAGCATCAGCCCGGCGCCGGTATTGGCAACGAGGGCAATGAAATCGCCGGTGTTGCCATAGACCGCTCGCATCGCCTCATGGGGATAGTTCTGCCCGTGGGCGGTGTAGGCGAGCATCTCCAGGCTCACCATCAGCTTGAGCTGTTGCCTCTCTGCACGTAGCTGCGTTGCCAGGGCTTCACTGCCGAGCATCCCCCATTCCTCCTGATCAAAGGCGACCAGCCACACCGGCCGGCGGGGCGGCTTCTCGGCCCAGCGCCTGGCGAGCTCGAGCAGGGCAACGACACCACTGGCATTGTCATCAGCGCCGGTGGATTGAAACGGCCCGTCGTAATGAGCGCCGACCAGCAGGGGTTCAAGATTCGGGTCTCGCCCCGGCAGGCGCAGGATCAGGTTCACCCCCTCACCGGCGCTGCCGGTGTGGAACCGATGCTCCTCGAGTTCTCCAAGAGCGCCGAGCCTCTCGCGAAGGAGTGAGCGCACGGTCATCAGTCCAAGCGGATTCCAGCTGCTGTGGCGGGGAATGGCGAACTGATGGAGATCAGGTAGAAGACGATGTTGCAGGTCGGTTCTCATCGCCTTAAGCCAAGATCAGGTCTACCAAAGTCTGTCATTCCTAGTCGCTCATCTCCTCGGTGATCCCGAGCTCCTCCATAGCACTCTGAAAGGCCATGTTTAGGCTGTTGAGGAGGCTCTTGTGGGCAACGTTGGCAATCAGATCATGATGTTTGGGTGTCATGGTTAATTGACTGGTGTGTGATGGATCTTTTTTGATGCTGATCTGCGCTGCAAGATGGCTTATGCGAACGACCACCTCTAGAAGCTGATTGATTCCGACCTTCTTTGGTCCTCAGTCAACAGAAGTTTCCTCAATTCGGCCCTCGCGCTCCTCAGCTTTGCTGTAGCCCATATCAATGCGTAGTTGGCGTAATTTCCTTACAGCGTTCCTCATTTGATACCAGCTGCCCTCGCTGAGTGCCTCCTTGAGATCAACATAAATGCTTATCAGCTCAAACGTTGGGCCGCTGGAGGGACACCGCTTTGGCTCCTCAGAAGAAGAGGCGTCAACCTGATCCTGCGGCTGCCTGGGCGTAAATCCTGCCGCCCATCGCAGCAAGTGGAAGCCCATCAGAAACAATCTGGTGATTCGCAAGATGCGCCAAGAAAACGCATGGATCGAGATCCATGCTCAAAATCGATTTTTTCCAGCCGTGCGAAGTCTGTATCTCCTGCGAAACCATGGAAAGGTGGGTCTTAAAGGTGAGCAGGTAGTTGTTCATTGCGGCGAGGAGGAAGTGCAGCGTCATCCGCTACCCCAGCTGGATCAGATCCTGGTGTACGGGAACCTTCAGCTCTCCACACCGTTGATTCGGGCTTGCTTGGATCGGCAGGTAAGCATTGCTTACTTCAGCCGCAGTGGCTGGTGCCAGGGCCGGGTGCAGCCAATTGAAACGGGCTACAGGCATCGGATGCGGCATCAGCAGATGCTCACCGGCGTTGAGCGACTGAGTGCAGCATCCACCCTGATTCGCTCCAAGATCGCCAATGGAAGGGTTCTCTTGCTGCGCCTCACACGGCGTCAACGCCGCGAAGATGTGACCTGCGCTCGAGCGCTTGGCCTGGTTGATGGGCCGGGTCAGTGCCCGCGGAACCGCGGAGCGGATCCGAGGCCTGGAGGGGAATGCTGCCCTGGAATACCAACGCGCCCTTGGGGTGTTGCTGGCGGAAAACCGTTTCACGGTGCTGGGGCGTCATTACCGGCCACCCACGAGCCCCTTCGATGCCATGAGCAGCTATGGCTATGGCGTATTGGCTCATGCGTTGCAGACCAGGCTGGAACTGCAGGGTCTCGATCCCTATGAGGGTGTGCTGCATGTGGGGTCGCCCCGTCATCCGGTACTGGTGTCAGACCTGATCGAACCCCTGCGAACCCTGCTGGTGGATCCGTTCAATGTCTGGTTGATCCGTACAGGCCGTCAGCTAGAGGGTCGTGGATTCGAGCACCGTGACGGCGGGGTGTTTCTGGAGAGCACAGCACGACGGGCGTGGATGGAAGCCTGGTCAGAGCACATGGCGGAGGAGGTGCAGCTGGCTTCGGATCGGCGTGGACCCCGCTGGGAAATTCTTGATGATCTGGTGCGCGCGATGATGCGTTTCGTGTATGACCCGGCAGGCGGCCTGGCCGTACCGCACCGGCGATGACGGCAACACGAACAAGCCGCTGGGTTGTGGCTTACGACTGCCCGTGCGATAAGCGTCGCCGACGGATCGCCATACTTCTGGAGGGCTATGGGGTGCGCGTGCAGGATAGCGTGTTTGAGTGCGAGCTTGCGCCGCAAGTGATTCTGCGTCTGCAGAGCCGCCTGCAGCGGCTAATCCACGCCGATGAGGATGCTGTACGACTCTGGCCCTTGAGCCGGCGCTGCTGCGCGGATTGTGAACCTCGGCAGACCCGTTGCCAGCCCTGGCATCCGGGATGTTGTGGTCTGAGCGCGCACCCCGTTGCGCGGCCGAAAACCAAGTAATTGCGTTGACCTGCGCGCTCCGTTGCGGCGCAACGGATCTCAGCCGTTTTCAAGCATCTGCGGCCCCCCTGAAGGGATGCCAGAATAGGGGTGCGCGCTACTGGCCTTGCAACCGGCTGCGCTGCAACGGCTCTCAAGGCCGCAGTCGCCACTCTCTGGTGACACCTATTGATTGGAAACTGATGTGGTTTAGTAATACTTTCTGCGCATATCGCGAGGTCGCCACTCTCTGGTGACACCTATTGATTGGAAACCGGATTATATCCACGCTTTGTGGATTGCTTAATATCCCAGTCGCCACTCTCTGGTGACACCTATTGATTGGAAACTACGATTGGCTGATTTAAGTGTTGCGATGCACACTAGTCGCTACTCTCTGGTGACACCTATTGATTGGAAACTAATCCTTAGCCGCCGGAATAACTAGATTCCGATACATCGCCACTCTCTGGTGACATCTATTGATTGGAAGCTCCTCTGCCTCATGTAGCAGACCTAGCCATTCTGGTTTGGCACTGTCACCACTTGCTGGTGACGCCTACTAAATGCAAGCCCGATCGTGTGGCCTGCTGCTCCTTTGCAGGCGTTCAGGGTGTTTGACGGAAAGTAGGTGGGCTTCGCCTACGTAGTTCGCATCGAGCAAGCTGGCGAGCCCTAGCGATTAGAAATATCTCGGCGCCGAATACCCATGTCTCCTATGTCTAGGATGTGGCTGCTTGGTGGTCTCTGCTGGCTGTGGTACGGGTGGCTTATCTTGCAGGTTCAAAAGCCCATCTGGTAGCATACTCCTATAAAAGTATAGGCCTCAATAAGCATTCCGTTCAGCAATCAGTTTATTTGATCTCAGCTATTTCGAGAGAATCCAGTTCAGGCAATTAGGTCGGAAAGCCTGGTTGGAAATTGATGTAGTGCTGGAAGGACCTTTCCCAGTAAAAGCTTTTGTTCACGCTGACGCGAGATGGCGCTGCCTAGGAAGCCGATCACCTTCTCTGAGAATGAACGCCATTGCGCGAAGCCAATGGGGGCAAAGCCATGGGCAAAAAGACTCTGATTGCGCGTTTCTAGGGCAGAAACAATTGTTTTGCGTTGCTCCTTCCACTCCAGGCCTGTCGGATGATCAAGATCTGCCAACAGGTCATAGGAATCTGAGAGGCCGATCCTGATTGTCTGAGCCTGGCCTCCGGCCGCCTTTGTGGCAGCAAGCTCCCGCCAGTGCAACTGAATGCTGTCAGGCAAGCAATTCAGATTAACGCGGCCTGTATCAATGCCCTCAGGTCCAACTTTCTCGGTCACTGCCACCTTCAGCAGCAACTGCGCGGTCAGCTCCAATGCCCGATACAGGCGACCAACCGCATCGTCGTAGCGCTCCTGTGTTGCGCGGCGTTCGGCATTGCGCAACAGGTCCTCTACCGCCTCCAGGCCGTGTCCCTTCATCTTCGGCCATTGCTGCTCGTTGGCGGCACGATCGAGAAGCAGTCGGGAGCCGATGACTCGCTTGAGTGGAAACAACAACGGTTGATCGAGTCTCCGGTCCTCCAGCTGGGCGAGAACGTCATGAGCCTTGCGGTGATCAAAGCAATCCCAGGCATCGAGAGCGACTAGCAGAGCCTCAAGCCTGCGCAATCCGCGCAATCTGCCTGAATCTGGTTCGGCATAGCCCTGTACCCTGCGCACCGCCTGCCGAGCAGCTGCATAGTCGTGGCGCTTTAACAAGGCCGGCAGTTCTCGATCCTGCAGGCGACGGGCATGAATTGCAGCGGTACTCACCGCAAAAGGGGCGCTGTAGCCGATCACGGCAGTATGCCCCTTGAATCGATCGTTACCCGTGAGATGCACGTTCACGGCCCCATCATCAATGGCAGCCATGGCCAATCCGATGGTCATCGTCTTGGTGCCACCGGTGTAGTCGGCGATGAGTCGACAACCTGGAATCTGTTCGCGAAGCTCGGTAAAGAGATTCAACGCCCTGATGTAAACGCGATCGAGTTGATCGATCTCGTTGCACACCTCCTGGCTGTCGCTGCTGCGCTGGCGTTGCTGCAGAACCACAACATCACGAGTTTCACTGAAATCAGGTATGTGAACCTCTTCTCGCACGGTGTGAATCAGAGTCATGGTTTCCATGCTGCAGAGGAACACCACCCGATCGGGTCCCAGGCTCCTGATGCAGTTGATGATCGGCTGCAAGCTGGTTCCCAGCGTCACGATCAGAACATCTGTCATGGCTGGTTGTACTTCACAGTGGTGAATAGATCAGGCACGATCGGTTGTTGCAACACGGCCAAGCCTGGCAACTGGCAGGGCATCGGGCCCTGCTCGATCTGCAAATCACTTAGCACAGAATTGAGCAGATTCGTGATCCGGCCCTGAAGTGCCTGCCAGACGGCCTGATCGATCGGTCGAAGCCCATGGCCCAGCAGCGATTGGTTGCGGGAATCGAACAGCCGCTTCAGCTCCCACCACTGCTTGGCATAGATGCTGCCAAGTCCACATGCGCCCTTGCCCTTACCGCGCTGGCCTTCATAGCTCTGCAGCCAGCGGTAAAGGTTCAGCACGCCGGTGTTGCCGAACCACTCACCCGAGGCCAGCTGCAGCTCGCGTTGGCTCCACTCGGGAGCGGACGCCAACCCGATTTCAAGCCGGATGTAGGTCTGGGCCAGCAGCTCCGTGGCGCGGTAAAGGCGGGCTACCGCATCGTCGTACCACCCCCGCCGGCCGCGGCGCTCGGCATTAAGCAAAAGATCCTGCACTAGTTCGTAGCCGGTGATTGCCACGGCAGTGGGGGCCGCAGGATCCCAGTCGATAGCGGCCTCCACCCGCTGCCACCAGGCGTAAAGCTCGGGCCAGATCTGATCAAAGTGGCAGGCCTTGGCCGCCTCCAGGGCTTCATGCCAGCGAAAGCGATCCCAGAGCACCAGCACCTCCAGTTGCTCGATCAAGCTGCTCATGGTGTGCTGCATTGTTGGGCTGAGGCGCTCCAGCTGATCGCGCCGAAAATCGAGCACCAGGCTGCGGGCACGGTCGTAGAAGTGGGCCTCGAGCAGGGGTGGCAGGCGCTCATCGATCAACCGATGGACCAGCAGGGGGATGGGATCGATGATCCGCAACCCTTCGCTTTTTTCGATCCGCACCAGGTTGTCACGTCGCCCGCTCACCACGCTCAGGCTGGCCTGCTGATCCAGCAGGCTGAAGGCGAGCGCGGTGCTCATCGACTTGGTTCCACCGGTGAAATCACCGATCAGCTCCAGCTGGCTGAAACGCAACGGCAGGGTTGCCATGAAGCTCCGCAACCGCGCCAGGCAGTCGATCAAGTCATCAGGGTCCGGAAGCTCGATCAGCTGGAGATCGGGTCGAAACCCCCGGAGGCCCAGTTGCGTCACGAGGTTGGGCCGCTGGATCTCCGCACCGTCGATGCGGTGCTGGCAGGGAAGCCCCTCCCCGATCACCACATCCAGGCTCGGCTTCTCACAGGGTGGTGCACTGCAAGCAAAGATCACCTCATCGGGTTGATGCAACTCCACCGCCTTGAGGATCGGCTCCGGACTGCCGCCAACACTGACGATCAGAACGCGGGTCATGGCTTACCAGTTGAGTTGTTTGAAATTCTCATAGGCGCCACGGTCCATCATCGTGATGAAGGGCGGGGAGAGCTTGTTCTCCGGAAACAACACAAGGATTTCCAGAAAACGCTCCGAGCGCAGAGCGATCGACACCTCACCCCGCGGAGTCTGCGGGCGGCGATTCTGTGCCGGCCTTCCACCCGCCACGGCTGAGGGTCTGGCTGTTGCCGAACCTGGCCGCGCCATGGGGTTGGCAGGTCTCGCCATGGCTCCTCCCTGCCTGGGCGCACCACCTGATCCCTCGGATTTGCCCACGATCGGCAGCATTCGATTCCAGATCCTGCCGACCTGATTCACGCGGCCAGCCAGATCGGTTCGTTTGAGGTCTTTGGGATCTGGCTGCTGATCGCCGCCGCCCCGTGCCTCCCAGTGGAACCACTCGATTGCCCTGGCATCAAGGGGATCACTGGCTTCGCGCGTCCAGATCCGCATGCGCTGCGGATGGATCACTTCACGCCATGGCGCGGGTTCGCCAGAACTGGCCGCCGTGGCCTGCAGCCAACGCGAAGCGAGCTTCTGGGAGCGCTGCAGGAGCTGTGTGAGTTCGCTGGGGGATTGCACGTGGATCCAGCCTGGAAGCTGTGCGGGGTCAGACCATTGCCAGTGACAGCCGATCGGGGTACGCCCGTAATCACTCAAAAAGATTCGGTGATCAGGTCGCCGCCAGCCGCGCCCAAAGCCCGCAAGGCTCATGGTGAGGCCGTGCAGCGCCGCCAGCAGTTCGACCAGAAGCGCCATGTCTTCGCCCTTGGCTGCAGCGCGCATCTGCCGCCACTGCAACAGCCCTGAGGTGGCATAAATCGGCTGC
>Ga0214917_10004418_pt1 | contig 15644 bp, 6 predicted proteins | sample LL_1208_BB_MetaG_FD_177983 | JGI IMG/M metagenome (GOLD analysis project Ga0214917, IMG submission 177983) | Freshwater microbial communities from Lake Lanier, Atlanta, Georgia, United States - LL_1208_BB | ecosystem: Environmental > Aquatic > Freshwater > Lake | place: USA: Georgia | collected... | reverse complement strand
GCAACTCCTGTCACAAATAATGAATTTGAAGGAATTTAATTAAATTATGGCCTTTCCAAAACAAGTAAAAAAACATTTACCTTTAATTCCACAAAAATTTGGTGTGGAAAGAAGAGAAGAAATGCTCGAAGACATAACAAGACATGGAACGTTTTTACCAAAAGGGGTATTACATGCCGATTTGGATAGAGGATTTTTAGATTTTGTTAAAGACAAATTGGAATTAGTTGTTGATGAAAAAAAAGTACCGTTGATTGATAGAATTATAACCAATCAAAATTGGATGCAATTTACACAAACATGGAATTTTCAAGATTTAGATAAAAACATATCATTACCTTTTTTAGCTATTGTAAGAACACCTGAAGTTAAACCAGGAAAATACGTCGGTAGTAAATTTAATATCCCCGAAAAACTTAGAATTAATTATTTTACAGTGCCAACATGGGACGGTCAAAGAAAAGGGGCCGATGTTTATAAAGTTCCTCAGCCTGTTGCTGTTGATATAGTTTACAATTTAAAGTTGTTTTGTAATCGAATGAGAGAAAACAACGAGTTTAACAAAATTGTTATGCAAACATTCGCTTCAGTCCAATCATATACTCAAATTAACGGGCACTACATGCCAATAATTATGGAAGAAGTGTCCGATGAGTCAGTAAAAGAATTAGAAAAAAGAAAATATTATATAATAAACTACAAGTTAACCCTACAAGGATTTTTATTGGATGAAGAAGATTTTCAAGTTTCTCCCGCAATATCAAGATATATGACGATGTTTGAAGTAGATACAAAAATTAAAAGTAAGCGAGTAGAAATTGAACCACCACGACCAGACAATTTTGATTTTAATTTTACTTTTCTTCCTGGGGTAACACAATTATCTGAAGTATTTAGATATACTGCGGATTTGAAAGTCGTTGAATTACAAAATTTATCAAGTTGTTATAATTTTAATTATACTGCAACCACTTCAAACAGTTTGAATTTTGTTGCTTGTAATTCTGGACCTGCTATTTTATCAGGTCTAACAAGTGGAGATACTGGTACGTTTTGTATTCAAGGTGGGACTATTCCAACTTTTACAAATCCGACAGGTGCAACAATAAATTCAACAACATCTTGTGCTAATGCATTTTCTGTTTATATTAATGGTCTTTATATAGGTGATGATTTAGATGTAATTCAAATTAATGATGGTGATTCATTACTAATAAAAGTTTATAAAAACTTAATAACAGAAACGTCAGTAATTAAAACTGTTGCATATTTTGTTTAATCTTCACCGTATATATCTTTGGGTTTACTACAAGTTTTGACTATCAAATTTTCCAAAAATTTATACAATTTCAAACCTTTCTTTTCGCAATATGATTTTAAAACAAAATGAGTATCTTCAGATATTTTAATGTTTTTTATTTTTTTATGTTTCATAATAATTTAAGGTATGAAAAAAGGTAGAATTTTGTCTGCCTTAACAAATAAATATATTATTGTCAATAGTTTTTTGCAAAAATTCAATGTATTTATATATAAAAAATAAAAACTAAAACATAATTTAAAATGGCATCTAGTAATAAGGTTTTTGTCTCACCCGGTGTTTACACTTCAGAAAGAGATTTAACTTTTGTTGCCCAAAGCGTTGGTGTAACAACTTTAGGTATTGTTGGTGAAACTATTCAAGGTCCCGCATTTGAACCTATTTTCATAACAAACTTTGACGAATATCAAGTTTATTTCGGCGGGACAAGTCCTGAAAAATTTGTAAGTACACAAATACCAAAATATGAGGCGTCTTATATAGCAAAGGCTTACTTAAGTCAATCGAACCAATTGTTTGTAACAAGAATACTTGGATTATCAGGTTATGATGCAGGTCCGTCTTGGTCTGTTGTAACGATTGCAAATCCTAACCCTGGTACTATTTCTGCAACAGGAAATACTACAGGGATTACATTAAACTTTACAGGAAAAACAGGTTCTAGTTCAAACATAACAATCACATCTGTTCCGTCACAGTTAAGTTCCCATTTTTACAACACATACACAACTTTTAATGGAGGAACATCTACATTGAATGCGGATTTTCAAAACTATATTTCTACTAACGTTAATAGATTTAGTGTGAGTGCGTCTACTTCAGCAACTACTGCGATTTATTGGGGTACTCTAAGCGCAAATACACTATCTTACGTTTCGGGGTCTTCAGTGAATACTGTGTCAGCGACTTCTGAAACTTTTGGGGTTAATAATGTTAATTTATCTTTAGCAAATCTTTCAGCAGGTACAAACGATACATGGTACTACGCATTATTCGATTATAGTAAAGTACAAAGTGTTGGTTCGTACTATGGGTATGGTTTCGGAGCGTCAATTAAAGGAATCGCATCTATAGGTGGTGGAGTATATTCAGGTCAGTGTAATATTGGTATGACATTCTATTCAGGTTCACCGTATAGTGAGTGGGATGACTTAGTTGTATCAACACTTCGTTCAAGAGGTCTTACCACATATTCTTCAACACAACACGGACCAAAATATTGGGTTACAGGAACAAGTGACGTTCAAATGGTCTGTACTGGTACATATTCAGCAGTTACAAGTGACCCATACTCAACTTTTGTTATATCAGGTATTACATATGAATCAGAAACATTTAGTTTTGAAACTTCAATGTTGTCTACAAATTCTAACTACATGTCAAGTTTATTTGGTAAATCAAACTTTGCGAAAGATAGAAATGAAGTTCCTATTTTTGTTGAGGAAGTTTACCCAAGTTTATTAAATTCAGGATATAACAATAGTAAAATTAGAGGTTTATACTGTGATTTAATTGCTTTGGACAGCGCAGAATCATTAGATACTGAAACTATTGGTTTCTATTTAGAACAATATCAAACACCTAAAACACCTTACTTAGTGTCTGAGCTAAGAGGTAATTTGGTTTATAAATTATTTAAATTTGTATTAATTTCTGATGGTAATGCGGCAAACAGACTTGTAAAAATATCAATAGGTAATATATCTTTTACAAACAATACTTTTGACGTTTTTGTTAGAGATTTTTATGATACTGACCAAAATGTAAGAGTAATAGAAAGTTTTACAAACTGTTCATTAGACCCTTCACAAAATAACTTCATAGCAAATAAAATTGGTACTTCTAATGGTGAATATCAAGTAAAATCTAAATACTTGATGATTGAAATGGCTGATGAAGCACCAATAGATGCTCTTCCTTGTGGGTTTGAAGGTTATATCATGAGAGAATACTCGAACGCAACACCTCCTTTCATAGTGTACAAAACAAGGTATTTAAAACCGGGAGAACAAATTGATAATCCACCTTTTGGTTCTGCCAATGGTGGTGATAATATTAGAATTTCTTCAGGTGAAAATGTTAGAAAAACTTACTTGGGTATTTCTAACATTACGGGAGTTGATTACGATTTCTTTGAGTACAAAGGTAAACAACTTCCTACAAATATTGCAACTGATACTACTGGTCCTGATTGGGGATATGTTACTAAAGGTTTCCATTTGGATAGTGGGGCAACTATTGTAACCATTTCTAATGCTTACGTCACTTCTGGTCAGTCGGCTTTTGAAGTAGGTGTCGGTTCATTCTCGAGCGAACCTTTAGACAGTGATAATCCTTATTACTACCTAAATACAAGAAAATTTACCCTTTATCCTTATGGTGGGTTTGACGGTTGGGACATTTATACAGCATCAAGAACTAATGAAGATACCTACGCATTAGGTCAAACAGGATATAAAAAGGGAGCCGCCGCATCTGCAACATATCCTACAGCGTCAGGATGGGGAGCGTTCAAACAAATTTCAGGACCAAACCAAGAGACTTGGGCAAACACTGATTACTACGCATACAAGTGGGGCCAATCAACTTTTTCAAATCCTGAATCTACAAATATAAATGTATTTGTTACTCCAGGTATTGACTATGTAAATAATAGTAACTTAGTGGAAGACGCGGTTAATTTAATTGAAGAAAATAGGGCAGATTCAATCTACATTTGTACAACACCTGACTTTAATTTATTTCTTCCTTCTTACCAAAATATAGAAGAAGGGTTGATTTATCCACAAGAAGCGGTTGACAATTTAGAAAATACAGGCATCGACTCTAATTACACCGCAACTTATTATCCTTGGGTATTAACAAGAGATACTGTTAATAACACCCAAATTTATCTTCCACCTACAGCTGAAGTTACTAAAAACTTAGCATTAACAGACAACATTGCATTCCCATGGTTCGCATCAGCGGGATATACAAGAGGTATTGTTAACGCAATTAGAGCAAGACGTAAGTTGACACAAGAAGATAGAGACATATTATATAAAGGTAGAATTAATCCAATTGCCACTTTTAACGATGTTGGTACTGTAATTTGGGGTAATAAAACTTTACAAATTAGACAATCTGCATTGGACAGAATCAATGTTAGAAGACTATTACTACAAGCTCGTAAATTGATTTCGGCGGTGGCAATTAGATTATTATTTGAACAAAATGATGATAAAGTAAGACAAGACTTCTTAGATTCAGTAAATCCAATTTTGGATTCTATTAGAAGAGACCGAGGTTTGATTGACTTTAGAGTTACAGTTTCAAATACACCTGAAGATTTAGACTCAAACACTCTTACAGGTAAGATTTATTTGAAACCAACAAGAGCGTTAGAATACATTGACATCGAGTTTGTTATTACTCCAACAGGAGCATCATTTGACAACGTATAATAAATGTGGAGGATACTTCCTCCACTTATTTTAAAAATTAATAAAAATGAAAATAAAAAAGAAAGTTATTAAAGAGTCAGTTGGCATCAAGGATTGGTCTGATAAAACTTATTCAACAAAAAAACAAAATGTAATTTTAACTGAATCTCAGTTAGAAAAACTTTTAGAAAAAATCATGAAATAATGGATATTCGTGGATATGTTAAAAAATTTGTTCATCGAAAATTGAATGAAGGATTTGATGATGTTGGTAGACCCGACTTGAAGTACTATGCGTTTGATTGGGACGATAATATTTTATTTATGCCAACCACAATTTTAGTAATGGATGAAGACGAAAATGAAGTTCAAATGTCAACAGAAGATTTTGCAGAACACCGAGAAAAAATTGGTTATAAACCTTTTACATATAAAGGAAAAAAAATTGTTGGTTATTCTTTGGGGGCACTTAGAAACTTCAAAGAGTTTGGAAACAAAAAGTTTATCATTGATTCTATGGTTGCAAAACCCGGTCCTTCTTGGTCTGATTTTGTGGAGTGTGTTAATGGTGGGTCAATATTTTCAATTATTACTGCACGAGGACATAGTCCAGAAACTTTAAAAGATGGCGTTTACAACTTAATCATGAGTAATAAAAATGGAATAGACTCAAGACAGTTAGCTAAAAATTTATACAAATATCGTGAAATAGGAAATAAAGTAAAAGAAGATATATCTGTTAAAGCTCTATCACCATCAGAACTTAATTATTATTTGGACTTATGTAAATTTTTTCCAGTTTCTTATAGAAATGGAAATGCTTCTAATCCAGAACAAGCAAAGTTTGAAGCTTTAAAACAATTTATATCCTACTGCAAAACTTTAGCAAGTGAATTAAAAAGTCGTTACGGGGTCGAGGGTAATCCTATGTTTAAAAATGATGTTGAATTCAATACAAGTTGGGAACCTTTTATAGGATTTTCAGATGACGATTTAAGAAATGTTGAAAAAATTAAAGAATTGTTATCTAATGAATATGAGGAATTACCTTTGAACTTATATTTAACAAAAGGGGGAAATAAAATTAAATATTAATTTCTAGTTATAGAATAAATTTAAAATAATTAAAAGTAAATACAAAAAAATAATTTAGTAAGTATTTATAGTAAAATAAAATAAAAATTAAAAATTAAAAAAACATGGCTGATTTATTAATGAGAATGCCGTTTCAGTACGAACCAAAAAAGAAAAATAGGTTTATAATAACATTTGACTCAAGTTTGGGTATTAATTCATGGTACGTTGAAAAAGCTAAAAGACCATCAATTAAAATCGACACAAAAGAAATTAAATTTTTGAATACTGAAACATATGTTGCAGGGTCTTTTGCATGGGAGACTATAGATGTAACCTTAAGAGACCCGATTGGTCCGTCAGCCGCTCAGGCGGTTATGGAATGGGTTCGTTTACACGCCGAATCAGTAACTGGACGTATGGGTTATGCTGCAGGTTACAAAAAAGATGTGAACTTAGAAATGTTAGACCCTACAGGGGTGGCGGTCGAAAAGTGGATATTACAAAATTGTAGTTTAACAGATGTTAAATTTGGTGATGTCGGATATGATGGTTCAGAACTTATGACTGTTGATATGACTTTAAGACCTGATAGATGTATATTAGTATACTAAAATTTTAAAAATAAAATTATAATTAATCCCGTCAATAGATGGGATTTTTTATTTACAATAATTTTATTCAGAATATTTTTAAATAAAAACTATGGACGAATCAGCAAAATACGGGCAAATGGATTTTAATTTGCCACATGACGTAATAAAATTACCATCACAAGGTATATTTTATAAACCAAAAAAAGAAACAATAAAAGTAGGTTATTTAACGGCACAAGATGAAAATATTTTGATGTCACAAAATAACGATAAAGAAGGAATTATATATTCATTACTTAGACAAAAAATATACGAACCTGGATTTAACATTAATGATATGTTAGATTGTGACGTTCAAGCAGTTTTAATATTTTTAAGAAATTCATCTTTTGGCCCTGAATATAATTTCACAGTTACTGACCCAAGAACAAACAAAACTTTTGAAACAACTGTTTTTTTAGATTCGTTGGATTACAAACCGATTGAAGAAAAACCTGACTTTGAAGGGTTATTTTCATACGTATTACCAAAATCCAAAAAAGAAGTTAAGTTTAGAATGTTGACAATTGGAGACCAAAAAGAATTGGACAAATTTAATTCTCAATATCCGGCCGGTATGACCATACCTATTGCAACCAAAAGATTAGAAAAACAAATTGTAGAAATTGATGGTGTTAAAGACCCACTTCAAATAGTTAAATTTATTAACCAAATGCCAATATCAGATGCAAAAGACTTTAGAAGATTTGCATATAAATGTGAACCAAAAATCGATTTACAAAAAGTAATTCAAACCCCGTCTGGAGAAAAAGTGACTATTGATGTTACTTTTGGGGTGGAGTTTTTTCGTCCTTTCTTCTGATTATCAAAAACATCTATTAGACGAAATATATTATTTGGTCAAGTTCGCAAGATTTTCTTATCGAGACATTATGACTATGCCAACATATGAAAGAAAGTATTTTATAAATAAACTTATCGAAGAAAATAAAAAACAACAAGAATAATATTTATCAAATAAAACTATATGATGTTTTTAGGATATACTGACCCTTTTAAATCCGAATCTTCTTTGAGCACAATGCTCCTGGATTTAAACGTTTCCAATTTTGTCGATGCGGTGAAAGCGGCGATGAAGGATGCATATAGTCTAAAGAGAATCGAAGATTTTTTCTTGACACTAGAAAACAAAGCAACAAAACTTAATACAACATTAGGACAAGGTTTAAAAAGTGGTGTTGCAGAATTTCAAGAAGAAATTTACCAAGTTTATGAACAAGGTATACAATATGGAATCGCTTGGGATGATGCTGGTAAATTTTTAGAAGGGGTACAATCAAGTATGGGTAGGATGATTCCTACAAGTGCTGAAATGACAAAAAACGCATTAGTTTTTGGAAAAGCAATCGGAGAAACTCCTGAGAATGTTGCAAAACTTATTGGAGGAATGACTCAATATGGTATTACACAAAGTAAATCCATTGCGATAATGAACAAAGTTGCAGCAACCGCAAAGGCGTCAGGTCTTGATGCAAAGACACTAACCAAAACAGTGTCTGATAATATCCAAAAGGCTCAAATATATGGTTTTAAAAATGGCGTTGAAGGTTTAACAAAAATGGCCGCTCAAGCTCAAAGGGTTGGTTTAGGTTTAAAAGATGCAGAAACAACAGCAAAAAAAATATTAGACGGTGGGCCAGAAAAAGCTATTGAAATGGCATCACAACTACAAGCATTAGGTGGTAATATTGGAGCTTTATCAGACCCATTTCAACTACTACACATGTCAATGTATGATATGGAAGGGCTTCAAAACGAAATAATAAAAGCATCATCAGCCGCTGTGGATTTTAATGAAACTACAGGTGAATTTAAAATTGGTGGTGAGGAAATGTTGAGATTAAGACAACAGGCGGATATTTTAGGTTTAAGTTATGAGGAAGTTGCAAAAGGTGCAATTAATGCCAGAAAAGAACAAGAAATAATGTCAAAAGGGATTGATTTTGGAAAATTAACTGAAGAACAAAAAGGATTAGTTTCAAGTTTAGCAGAAATAGGCCCTGGAGGTATAGTTTCTATTGACCTACCAAATTTTGATGAAGGTACTAAAGACTTGGCACAACTGATGCAAGATAATAAATTTATAGATGCATTGAACGAGTACAACAAAGATTTAGGTAAAAACGAAAAAGATTTACAAACAGAAATGTTACAAAATGCTAAAAATCAACTAAGTGTACAAGATAAACAATTGGCAACATTAATTACTATTCAAAACCAAGGTATTTTTGGAATGGGATTGAAAGACGGAAAAAGAATCACAAAAAGTGGTGAGGACATGACTATGTATGGAGATAATAAAACTGACTATGATAAAATGTTTGCTAAATTTAAAGAAGAATTTGGTAAGGCTAGTGGTGATATTGCATCAGCTTATGAAGCATATGCTTTAGGATTTAAAACTTTTTTAGAAGGTGCTACAAAATTAATTCATGACGCGGTTGAAGCAATCAAACTTGTAGCAGGAGAGAGGAAAATAGCAGCTCCTACATCTGCTGAAGTTCCTGAATATACGCCACCAGCAGCTTCTGATGCATTTTTTTCTGAAGGAGGAAAAAAATTAATCACAGGGTCCTTTGGTCAATTTTTAGGAGACACAAAAGATGATATATTACTTTCTCCTGGAATAGGAGATTTTTTTAACAAATATAATGAATCTGAAAATATTTTAAAATCAATCGAAATACCAAAACCAAATGACATTTCATTGGAGTATAAAAAAACAACAGCAACACCAACAAATTTATCAGACATTTATTCTAAAAACACACCACAATTAACAAGTTCATTAACAAATTTAGTTAGTAGTTTAAGTAATGGTACTCAAAAAGTTGAAATCGGAGGTAAAACTGAAGTAACATTAAATATTAATACAAATATACCACAAAATTTGATAAACGAAGTTTTAAATACATCTCAATTAAAAGAAACTATAATGAATACTGTAAATACAAGATTAAGTGTTGAATTTTCAGACAAACTATCAAACGCATTAATTACTCAAAAAAGAGGATAAAAATTAAACAATGTCTATTTATAAAATAAACAAATAAATGGATAGTCCACTTTCATTTAACTCTTCTGAAAATTTTAGAAAAAGATTATTAACACGAAATCTTAAACCATACCGTGTTGATGGGACATCTTTTGGCGAATCTTTTCAAAACACAGAATTTAAAATTGTAGATTATTCAGTCAAAGACTCTGAAGAAATTTCTAAAATTGGAAATTTACAGGAAAAAGATTTATATAAAAAAAATAAATATGGTCCTGATAATAGTAACTCTAGCTACGGAGACATGGTCAATATTAACGTCAATTTTAATATTGAAACTAATTTTGGTTTATATGGTTTTAAAAACTCAATTAACTCTAAGTTAGAAAAAATTGGAAACGGACAAGAAAAATTATTGTATGTTAATAATATCTATGGACCCACAGAATTTGATACATCATATGGTAACACAATAGAAATTAACAAAAATTTACAAACAGAAACAAATAAAGGTAAATATGGATACCCTTTAACTATTGGAAGTGAGTTAGAAAAAATTGGCAACACAAAAGAAAAAGAATTAATTGTAACAAACCTTTATAAACCACTTAACACAAAAGACCGTGGTTTTGGAGATACTGTATGGTATATCAATAACAATCAAACAATTTTATCAAGAGGGGAGGGCGAATATAATATTTCTGACACAATAAATAGTTTTTTGAACAGTATTGGAAATCAACAAGAAATTTTATCGAAAGTTAGAAACGCGTACAAAAACAATGGAAACGATTTTGGGTTTCCAGTGTATAGTATAAACAATTTGACACCTTTAATTATACGAGGTGACGGCGAATATTCAATATCAGACACAGTTAATAGTTACCTGAATAGCATAGGAAACCAACAAGAAATTTTATTAAAAGTTTTAAACGTTTACAAAAATACATTAAACCGTGGTTTTGGTGAGCCGGTTTATTGGATTCAAAACAATCAAGTTATTCAAACTGTAGGGTCGGGAGAGTATAATATTTCCGACACAATAAATAGCAGATTAGAAACTGTTGGAAACGAAAAAGAAATTGTATATAAGTTAATAAATAAATATACTCCAGAAGACACAACAGATTATGGAATTACAAAGTATTCTATCAATAATATATTGTACTTGGGTTCAAACGAGGGGGAATATACACATGCCGACACAGATGGAAGTAATTTATTTATAAAGGGGGTTGAACTTAGAAATATTCTTTATCCTATAAATCAATACGGACCACCAACAATATATAATCAAGTTGTTTTTCCATTTACTAACGCTCAAACAAATCCTAATGAAGGGGAATATGGTTATCCTGATTCAGTAAATAGCGAATTAGAAATAGAAGGTAACACCGATAGGCCTATTTTATTTGCAGTAAATCAATATGGACCGATACAAGGACAATCACAAACCACGGTAGTGCCAAATAATAACTTTCAAACAAACCCTAATGAAGGTAATTACGGATTTCCTAATTCAGTAAATAGCGAATTAGAGACTGAAGCTAATACCGATAGGTCTATTTTATTTGCAGTAAATCAGTATGGGCCAGAACAAGGACAATCACAAACCACAGTAGTTCCAAATTTAAATTTTCAAACAAACCCTAATGAAGGTAATTATGGGTTTCCTGATTCGATAAACAGCGATTTGGAAAATGAAGGAGAAATTGACAGACCGTTTTTATTTGGTCTTAATCAATATGGACCTCAAAATATACCAACAGATTCAATAGATATAAATACAAATTTAGGTAAACTTTCAAATCAAGGTGAGTATGATTTTACAGATACTAAAGGTAGTGAATTAGAAACTGTTGGATTTAAAAAAGAACAAGAATCATATAGTAAGAATAAATATAATACAGGCGACGGAGACTACAATTTAATAACAATTAAAGATATAGTTCCTGTAAGTTATAACAATGCTTATGCCTATTCATTAACACCATTGAATTTTATACCTTCGACCTACAAACCTATAAATATATTATTAAGCGATAATCCAAGAGGTTCTGATGGAACGCTTTCACAAGATTCAGCATTGGCGGCAATTGGTGCAAAACAACTGAAAAAGGAATATAAATATAGAATTGCAAGTGAATTGGTGTCACAAACTTTGGGAAGAATAAATGTATTAGATTCTTCAGTTGACCCAGATAGTGGTGAAATTTCAGTAAAACCAAAATTAAACCCACTGAACGTTGCCGGCATAGTAACAGGTAATATACCATTGTTTAAAAGAAATTATACCATTACATCTCCAGAATCGTTGATAGGTCGGGCCTTAAATTTTACTGCAAAACTTGGGGGATTATATTCACCATATTCTATTATACCTGGCGAATACTTTGATTACCCAAATAAGCGTATGCTAAATAGACTTGTTGAAAACCCTGTTGAAGTTGTGACAAGTACTGTAATGGGGGCTATTAGAAAAATTACAGGACAAAAGGTTAAAAGGGGCTCAAAATTATTTTTAACTAACACTTCTGATGCGACAAGAAGTTTATTGTTTGGACAATTATTTTATAATGCATACAGGCCAGATTATAAAGGACTAAGTTTAAGAAGACCTTCTTTATTTGCTCCTTCTCCTGAATTCTATGGGGGAGGTAATTCTGATGATATATTTTCTACTTTAATATCGCCAGTCAATGCTCAACCATTAGACAGAAATGGAGAACCTAGTGGTGCTCCTGTTTACTCAGTTGGTGAATTAGGAAAGTATTACGAAGGAGAATCTTTTCAAAATTATAAATTTGGACTTAACTCTAGAAATTATATAGATGGTACAACACCTTTAGCTGGTGGATTTACATGGTCTTCTAAAAAGTCGTACTTTAAAATAGGACAATTGGCAGGTCCTGAAGGAAGACAAAGATTTGGAGAAAGTAATGTATTTACAAAAAATTATGAATCAGCATTTAAAGACACCGAATCTTGGAAAATAGAAGAAAACAATGTTTGGAAAAATGGTTCAATTTTGGACACTACTCAAAAAATAGTTGATTCGGCCGACAGAACAGGAATAAAAAAACTTGAACATGTTGGCACTGCGATAAATCAAATATCTAAAGTTTTTAACGATGGATATGTTGAAATGACAAAAGGTTCTAGAGTTATTAGATATACTTCAAAAAACTCAGTAGGAAGTACAAACAATGCTATAAAAGGATATGAATATTGTAGATTATTTACAAAAGATATTCCTTTCACAAATTATTCTCAATTACAAAAAACAGATGGTAATATTCGAAAATATACATATTCAGTTTTGGATAACACATATAACCTTAATATAGTACCATTTAACGATAAAAACGGACAATCTTCGAATATTATTAATGGCCAAGTTAAAAAATATATGCTTTCTTTAGAAAATTTAGCTTGGAGAACATCAAACAAACCTGGTTTTACCGTACAAGATTTACCGGCTTGCGAAAGAGGACCTAATGGAGGTAGAATTATGTGGTTTCCTCCATATGATTTATCGTTTGAGGATACTTCATCACCAAAATTTTCTCCAACAGAATTTATCGGTAGACCCGAACCAATATATACATATAATAATACAGAAAGGAGTGGGTCAATATCTTTTAAAATTATTGTTGACCACCCTTCTATATCAAACATTTTAGTGGACCAAGAATTAAAAGATGTAAAACCCGAATCAGAATTAAAAAAAGTAATGGATTCATTTTTTGCGGGATGTTTAAAGTATGACATTTATACGTTGGGTCAAAGATTCGCTTCTTTAGCTCCACAAGATATTCAAACCGCAATACAACTAATAAAATATCCTGAACAGGCTACAACCATAATAAAAGAAACTCCTAATCCAGAACCTGTAAAACAAGAAGTTGTAAAAACAACACCACCAGAAACTGCAACAAAAATTTCGGACCCAAAGTTTCAAGAAATATTTTTGTTTTTTGAAAACGCCCAACCTAACGATTCAACTAGTTCAACAACAAATAAAGACTTTGAATATTGGTATAATGAATATACATCAAACAAAACACTGTACGATACAACAAAACCACTTGATAAAGTTTTTAAATATAGTGACGCAAATAAAGTAGCGCTTAATACAACAACAACTCCTACATTTTCATTAACCGAGTACGTTGACACAAGAAAACAAACTCTCAGTGGATTTTTTGATAATATATTACAAGAATTTAATGATTTAAAAGAGTTTTTGGGCGAAGTATTTAAAGTTTTAGATTCAGGTGGAGAAGTTACATTTGATTTATTGGCAACTGCCAGTTCAACAAATACTAGCGGCAATCAAAATTTGTCTGAAAGGAGAAACGATTCGGTTTTAAAGTTTATTGAAAAGTTTACGGTAAATAATAAAACATTAAAATCATTTATAGATTCAGGAAAATTGAAAATTATTAAAAAAGCAACCGGTTCAAGCGCCGCAATTCAAGACCCAAAATATTCACAAATTGATTGTACCAAGGCTTTTAAATCACCATATGAAGAAGGAATTTATTCTGTTCAGGCTATGGCGTGTAGAAGAGTAAAAATTGAAAAAATTGTATATAAACCAGGACCACCCGCTAAGTCAGAAACTCCCCCCGCACAAGTAGAGTCTGCAGCTCCGAACCCTACAGCAGCTGAAAGCACCGCCCCAAAACCAACACCACAAAACCAAATAATTGACAACTTCAAACAAACACCGCAATATAAAGACCTAGCAAAAAAAATCTTGAGAAGATTACTTACAGAGTGTAATTATTTTCAAATGGTTAAAGAAACAAATCCATTTATTTATGATTCAATTAGAAGTAAGTTTCAATATTTTAATCCCGTTTTTCACTCTATCACGCCTGAAGGTCTAAACTCAAGATTAACTTTCTTACAACAATGTGCTAGACCAGGAGACACAATACCAACCGTTTCCCAAAACGCCGCAGGAACTTATGGTCTAGATTACAATGACGCATTTAATAGTGCATTTGGTGCTCCACCCGTTTTGGTATTAAGAATGGGTGATTTTTTTCATACCAAAATTATACCAGACTCAATAGAAATTAAGTATGAAGATTCGCTTGATTTAAACCCTGAAGGAATAGGGGTTCAACCTATGTTTGCTAAAGTATCATTGAGGTTTAAAATGATAGGGGGTCAGGGATTGGCTGGTCCAATCGCCGAACTTCAAAACGCTCTTTCATTTAATTATTACGCAAATACTGAAATGTATGATGAAAGAGCAACAATAACAGAAGATGTAACATCACAATATGATGCAGAGTATTTTCAAGCGTTAAAAACAAATCCAGTAATAAAACCACAACAAAACCAACAAAATAAAATTGGAACTACTATTGGAAAACAAGAATCATCGAATTATGATACAACATTAAGTGGATTTACAGGTGTTTTATCATATAAAGAAAATATGAAAAATTTCATAGACATAACAAAAGAATATGCAACTAGCGTTTTTCAAAATTTAAAAAATATAAATGATAAGTTACTGATTGGCGGAATTTTAATTTTTACAAAAGATAGAAAATACCAAACGGGGTATTTTAATAACATTAATCAACCACAAACTAACTTAGTAAAAATATTTGGAAAAAGTCAGTATGAAGATAAAGTTGATATGTTGTTTTCTAAAGCAAAAGAAGATGTAGAAAATGAAACGAGCCCGATATTGGCTAGTCTACCTCTTCAGAATTTTACAAATATATCTACAAGAAAAATCAAAAGAAAACTTAAAGATATGATAGATAGCAGACAATCAACTTACCTATCAATAATTAGTGAAGCGTCTAACAACATTGTAAAAAATCAAGTTAATGAAACTAAAATGATTGATTTATTAGACCAATTGAATTATGTGTGCAATTCTTTTGATGGGTATTCTAATGATAAAAACGAAGTAATTGTTTTTTCTTTGACAGGCACTTCTGCCGTTGACCCATCTAATACTACATATGCAAATACTTTGGATGAGTTAAAAGGAGATTTATTAATTGTTGCATCCAAAATGAGCGCATTTACAAACAACTTAGAAACGTATAGTTTAATTCCAACTGCACAAGACCAAGTTTATAATGATGAATTTGATTTTAACACCTTTATAGATTCCAACCCAAAAGATATAAGTCCTG
>Ga0214917_10004416_pt1 | contig 15649 bp, 8 predicted proteins | sample LL_1208_BB_MetaG_FD_177983 | JGI IMG/M metagenome (GOLD analysis project Ga0214917, IMG submission 177983) | Freshwater microbial communities from Lake Lanier, Atlanta, Georgia, United States - LL_1208_BB | ecosystem: Environmental > Aquatic > Freshwater > Lake | place: USA: Georgia | collected... | reverse complement strand
TCACATAGCCGTTGTTCCAGGCGTTCGCCCATCCGCCCCCGTAGCCGCCGCCCTCGTACCCCCAGCCGCCATACCCGCCACCGGGATACCCCCAGCCACCGTAGCCGCCACCGTAGCCGCCACCGTTGACGTTGATGAAGTTGTTGTTGCCGCCGATCGTGTTGCCGATGTTGTTGCCGATCCCGTTTCCGATGCCGTTGCCGACGTTGTTGCCCAGGCCGTTGCCGATGCCCGGACGATTGCCGCCGATGCCGGGGCGATTCGGCCAGTTGCCGCCGAGACCCGGCCGGTTGCCGCCAATGCCCGGCCGGTTGCCGCCGATCCCCGGACGATTTCCGCCATCGGGACGATTGCCGCCGATGCCGGGTCGATCACCGCCACCTGCACCACCGCCGCCGATCTGACCGGGAAGGGTGACGGGGCGGTTGCCACCGCCGATGCCCGGTCGGTTCCCACCGCCGCCAAGCCCACCGCCGCCAAGCCCACCGCCGCCAAGCCCTGGCCTGTTGCCACCGCCACCGATCTGGCCGGGAAGGGTCGTGGGCCGGTTGAATCCACTCCCGCCACCGCCGGCACCACCGCCACCGATGCCCGGCTGCGGAAATGGCTTCGTCGTGGGTACTCCTCCCAGGCTGGGGCGATCACCGGGCCGCGTGCCGATTCCGGGGCGGCCACCGCCGCCGATTCCCGGCAGGCCACCGGGCAAAGTCGTCGCTCCGCCGGGCCCGATGCCACCGGGACGCTGACCGATCTGACCGGGCCGCAAGGACGGCGTCGGCCGGTTGGCAAACCCACCACCCGGCAGGCTGGCGGCACCGCCACCGAGACCCCCGGGAAGCCCACCCGGCCGGTTGAGGCCCGCACCGGGCTGCAGTGCCGGACGGTTCATGCCGCCCAGGCTCCCCGGCAGACCGGTCGGCCTATTCAGCCCGCCGGAACCGAGACCGGGCACCGTGGTCGGACGCATCGACCCCAGCCCGGGCCGCGGCATGTTCATGCTCGGCCCCTGCGGCATGCCGATCCCCGGGCGGACGCCGGCGCTGGGCAGCGAGGGACGCGACAGGTTTGGCATGCTCCCGACGCCCGGCCGTTGAAACGACGGTCGCTGGGCCTGCATGGGCATGCTCGGCCGCTGCATCTGGGGCATCTGCGGCCGGGCCTGCATCTGCGGCCGCTGCATCGGCATCTGCGGCCGCTGCATGGGGGCGGCTGGCCGGGCCATCGGTGCGGCGGGCCGAGCCATGGGAGCCGCAGGCCGGGCCATGGGTGCCGCAGGCCGGGCCATCGGCGCCGCCGGCCGGGCACCGCCCGCCGGACCACCCCGACCCCGCTGCGCCCCCTCGACCACCAGCGGGCACGCGACGATCACCATCGCCAAGGCAGCTGCTACCGATCGCCCCATGCGAGTCACCCTTTCGAAGAAACCCTGTCGGCCGAAGAAAAGCTGTCTGCTGAAGAAGCCACGTCGGTCTGTTCTGCCCGGGCTTCGCACCACCGGTCCATCCCCCTATTCACCCCGTGTCACCCCTGGTCACGACCATTGCAGTCGCCGGCGGCGCCGTGGCGTCACCTGGCGGCAGGTGCCGTCGTCCCCGGGGTGGTGGTGCCGGATGGTTTGCTCGCCGGCTGAGCCGGCGGCATCCCGGCCGGTGCGGGCTGCGGCGGCTTGCGAGCGATCACGAGTTCGAAGTCGGGCTCCTCGGCCCCGGCCACGATGCGGTCGGTGCTCCGCACGGCGAAGTGATCCTGGTCCTTGACGACGAGCGTCATCGTGGCGGAGGCGGTGGTGCCGTCGGGCATCGTCGCCTCGGTCTTGGCCACCCAGCCGTCATCGACCGGCACCCACTCGCCCTGGCTGAAGCCGCCGTCGGAATCGAACGTCCACGAGCGGAGCACCCCTTCCACCGGATCCCAGCCGATCCGCTGCACGCTCTTCGATTCGACCTCGCCGCCCACCGTCAGCGTGTAGTCGCCGAGGATGAAGTTGCCGTCCTCGCTCCAGCGGAAGCCGATGGCTGTGCGGCCCTCCGGGCTCTCGTCCACCCAGTCGCCGACCAGGAACGACAGCGGCTGCAGCATCTCCTCCGCGGTGGGAGCGGGATCGTCGGCGAACTCGCGGTACGACGCGATGGGCCAGCCGGCGCCGACCTTGTCGCGGACCGCGACGTACCGCACCTGGGCCGCCGCGGCCCCTTCGGCGGCGGTGATCTGGCGAATCCCCTCCTCGATGGCCAGGCTGTCGCCGATCGTGCGGACCGCCGTCACCTCCATGGCCAGCGATGCCTTGGGAAACTTCTCGAAGAAGGCCTTGAACAGCCCGGCGATCTCTCCGCGGCCGGTGTAGACGTTGCCGTTCTCGTCCACGATCTCGCCCTTCTCCATGAAGAGCGCCGCCATTCCCTGCGGATCGCCGGCGTTGAACGCCTTGAGCGTCGCCTCCATCTCGCGGCGGACCATCGACTCGATCTCGGGCGTCGCCTCCACGGCGGCAGCCGGCGTCGCCTGCGCAGGCACCACCACCGACTGCACTTCCGCGGCCCCGGCCAGGGCGACCGGCACGAGCACCGCCGGCAGCATCCGCATCGCTCCCGACCACCACGTCCGGCGTCCCGATGTCAACACCTTCATGTTCTGCTCGCCTCCGCTGTGCGTCGTGTGTGCGTCGTCCCCGGACCGGTCTCCGGGACCGGCCCCCGGGGCACTCGACCCTCGATCGCGATAGAGAACCATCTTTCCCGGACCCATGCAAGGAAGCCACCCGGTTTGGCCGGGGCCGCGGGCCGCCGCGCCGCCATCCCCGCCGCGCCGGCCGGCGGCTGATTGCGGGAACTGCGGCGCGTCGGCTATTTTCCGGACCGCCACCCCGTTGATGCCGGGCCCCAGGAACGCCCGGCCCGCCGGCCCCAGTTCCCCTTCACCATCGAGGACACCCATGGGCAATCCCACCAAGGCCGCGCTGTCGCTGTTCGACGAATTCAAGAATTTCGCCTTCAAGGGCAACGTCATCGACCTCGCCGTCGGCGTGATCATCGGCGGCGCCTTCGGCAAGATCGTGTCGAGCATGGTCGACAACGTGATCATGCCGCTGGTCAGCGTCATCATGCCGGGCGACGGCAGCTACAAGGACTGGGCGCTCGTGGTGGCCGACAAGAAGATCCCCTTCGGCGCCTTTCTGGGCGACGTGGTGAGCTTCCTGATCCTCGCGCTCGCCCTGTTCATCTTCATCGTGAAGTTCCTGGGCTGGATCATGAAGTCCAAGGCGGCGGAAGCCGCCGCCCCCGCCCCGCCGACCCGGGACCAGGAACTGCTCGTCGAGATCCGCGATCTGCTCAAGCAGCAGGCCCGCTGATCGGCCGGCACTCGCCCGTCGCGGCCCTCAGCCGCGGACGCCACCGCACAGCGTGCGGCTGGCCACGCTCCACCAGCCCGGCCGGTCCAGCTCCCGATAGGGGGAGTCGGCCGGGAGCGTGGCCACGAGGTGGGCGTGTGCGCGGGCCAGATTGTGGTAGGGCAGCGATGGAAACAGGTGGTGCAGGGCGTGGTAGCGGATCGAGAACGGGAACAGGAGCAGCGTCAGCGGATCGTTGCGGGTGAAGTTGCAGGAATCCATGATGTGGGCCGCCAGATCGACCCGGCTGCCGTCGCCGCCGAAGTGGTGGTCGGCCAACTGCCGGAGCTGGTTGAGCAGCACGGTGGCCACCGCCAGCAGGTAGAGCATCGGCAGCCTCGTCCAGTGGTTGAGGCCCGCGGCGACGAGCAGGGGGATCAGCGCGGCCCGCAGGAAGCAGGGGATCTCCGCCGCCAGGATGGCCCTGCGGTCCGCCCGGGTCAGCCGGCGTTCGTACCGCCGGTTGAACGTGAGCGACGATGCCCGCCGCAGGGTCCACTCGCGGACCCGCGGGTGGACGAACGAGAGCGGCGCGAGCAGGAACCGCAGGAACACCAGCAGCGGGAACACGAGCACGTGGCAGGTGTAGCCGAGCACGCTCGCCGGGCTGCCGGCGTCGAGGCAGTTGGCGACGTATTCGGGGTCCTCCGGGGTGCCGTAGAACCGCTGGCTGTGGTGATCCCGGTGATGGCGGGTGAAGAACGGGCTCGGCGTGAGCGTCACCACGCCCGCCAGCAGGTTCCAGGCCGCCTTGAACGCCGGCATCTCGTGCTGGCCGAGGTGGCAGACCTCGTGGACGAGGGATCCCAGCCGGTACAGCCAGAACACCGCCACCGGAAACGCCACGAGCTGCCCCGCGGAACCGGGCGGCAGCGTCAGGAACGCGGTCGCCGCCGTGTAGGCCACGACCAGGCTCACCAGGAAATCACCCCAGTACCGCAGCGGCGACACGCGAAACAGGTCGCCTCCGGCGTCGCGGATCGACCGCCGCACCTCCCGGATCCAGGGCACGGAGTCCTCCGGCCCCGCGGCCGCCTCCGACCGCCGCGCCACCGCCGCCGCGTCCTGCATGCGTCCCGCCTCCTTGGATCACCGACCCGGGAGGCCAGTTCACCACAGATCGTGGTGCCGGGGCCAGACCGGTTTCCACGGCTCACGGGGCGAGGTGGCATGCCTGCCGGGACGGCCACCGTGCCGCCGCGGAGGCGGAAAAAGCCGAGGAGGCTGGGCGCCCGGCGCCCAGCCTCCTCTCGTTGACACGTTCGAGCGTGCTCGTCGGCCGCAATCACTTGCAGCGACGGCAGCCCCGCTTGCAGCCCTTCTTGCAGCCGGCACCAGCCGAGGCACCGCAGTCGCCGCAGGCCGAAGCCTCGCCACCGCAGCCACCGGCCGACGCACCGGCGTCGCCGCAGCCACCGGCCGAGCCGGCGTCGCCACAGCCGCCACCGCAGGCGTTCTCGACGGGCACCTCGACGGCGACCGTCACGCACTTCTGCACGGGCACTTCCTTCGTCACCTGGTGGGGGACGCGGACCGTGTAGCTCTCGGTCTTCGTCTCAGGCACGCAGTCGTACACCGTGACCGAGTAGCTCTCGGTCTTCTGCTGCGGAACCATGACGGTGTAGGAAACTTCCTTCGTCATGGTCTCGGGCACGCAACGGGTCACCTGGTACTCCCGAGTCTTCGTCTCGGTGCGGTACTTCGTGACATTGACCGTACGGCTCTTCTGCTCGGGCACCATCTTCGTGACCGTGTAGGTCCGGGTCCGCTCTTCCGGCACCATGGTGGTGACGGTGTAGTTGCGGGTCCGCTCCTCGGAACGGTACTTCGTGACGTTGACCGAACGGGTCCGCGTCTCGGGCACCATGGTCGTCACGGTGTAGTTCCGAGTCCGCTCTTCCGAGCGGTACTTCGTCACGTCAACCATGCGGGTCATGGTCTCGGGCACGCACTTGGTGACCGTGTAGGTCCGGGTCCGCTCCTCGGGACGGTACTTGGTGACGCTGACCGAGCGGGTCTTCGTCTCCGGCACCATCTTCGTCACGGTGTAGGTCCGGGTCCGCTCCTCGGGGCGGCACTTCGTCACCGTGTAGGTGCGGGTGCGCTCCTCGCTGCGGGTCTTGTTCACGGTCACCATCCGGCTCCGCTGCTCCTGACGGCACTTGCTGACCGTGTAGGAGTAGGGGACTTCCTCGGTCGTGCACTGGTAGCTGGTGACCGGGACTTCCTTCGTCTCGCACGTCGGAACCCAGACCCGCTTGCAGCACATCTTCGGGGGGCACGGGCAGCCGCAGGCGTCGGTGCCGCTCGAGGCGACCTCGACCTGCTGCGTCTCCCAGTGGCCGCCCTTGACCTGCACCGTCTTCATCGACTGGACCGCGACCCGCTTCTGCACGGAACGGGTGCCGGTCATCTCCTCGGTGTAGGGGACGTTCACCGTGTAGGTCTGCTCGACCTGCTCGGTGTACGGAACCTGGACCGTGTAGGTCGAGACCTTCTCCTCGGTGTAGGGAACCATCACCGTGTAGGTCGAGGTCTTCTCCTCGGACACCGGCACGTTCACCGTGTAGGTCTGCTCGACCTGCTCGGTGTACGGAACCTGAACGGTGTAGGTGGAGGTCTTCTCCTCCGACACGTTCTTCATCACCGTGTAGGTCTGAGCGACCTGCTCGGTGTAGGGCACCTGGACCGAGTAGGTGGAGGTCTTCTCCTCCTGCTTCGGCACCATGACCGTGTAGGACTGCTCGACCGTCTCGGTGTAGGGCACCTGGACCGAGTAGGTGGAGGTCTTCTCCTCCTGCTTCGGCACCATGACGGTGTAGGTGGAGGTCTTCTCCTCCGACACCGGCACGTTCACCGTGTAGGTCTGCTCGACCGACTCGGTGTAGGGGACCTGAACCGTGTACTCGGACGTCTTGGTCTCGGTCACGTTCTTGTTGACCGTGTAGTTCACGGTCTTGGTCCGAGTCTCGGGAACCTGCACGGTGACCGTGCGGGTCCGCTCCTCGGTCCGCGGAACGCGCTTGTTGACCGTGTAGGTCCGCTCGCGGGTTTCCGTGGTGTACTCGGTCGACGTGACCGTCTTCATCTCGGTCACGTACTGACGCTGATACACCGTCTTGGTCGAGGCGCCGCAGCCACCCGCGACGACCTCACCGCCCTGGGCGGCGGCGTTGCCGCAGCCACCCTCACAGCCACCGCCACAGCTGCCGCAGTCGGCCGCGAACGTGCTCGTGCACATCGCGACGACGGCGAACGCCGGGAGGAGGATCGACAGAACTTTGCGAATCACGCAAACCTCCAAAAAAGAACTGGGGAAAGGAACAGGGAGAAGACTCGAGCAGGTTGTTCTCGAACGCGCCCGGGTTGCGGTCGGTCGAAGAGACCTTTCTCTTGCGACGACCGAAACGACTCGGCCGCCTGATAAGTTGGATAGATTACGTTGACAAAATGGGCATGCAAGTCCCAGGAAGCCGCGAGGCAGATTTTTTCTGCGCGAGGAGGCGGACGGGCTTTTCCCCGGGCGAAACACCGATCCGTCGTCGCGGCCGGCCGGAGCGGCCCGCCGCCCGGCCGCGTTCCGCGGCCGACACTCCGTGAAAAAAGCCCCTGGGCGGGCGGGCAACCGCCGCGGAAAAGCCGCTTATCCGAGGCAAAAACCGGCCGGATGGTCCGGACGCGGGCTCGACAGCGGCCGCAGCGGGCGGGCCGGATGGGAACCGGCGGTGGCCCCGGAAATCAGTCGAGCAACTGCCGGAGCACCGGCCGAATGATGCCCGCCCGGCGGGCGTTGCCGATGGTGCTCGGATGCTGCCGATCGTCGAGAAAACACTCCGCAGCCGGCTGCCCTTCGGCGTCGAAAAAGGCGGCGCTTGTGTCGAGAAAGGTCAGCCGCGACGCGTCCGCCGCCGACTGTGCGGCGATGTAGTCGCGGACGGCGGCATTGGCGGCCTCCTGCCGATCCCGCTGTCCCCACCGCTCGATGCTCGGCGCGATCGCCAGGAAGACGATCTCGGCCTCCGGCACCGCCTGCCGGAGGCTCGCCACGAGCGCCGCGAACGCATCCCGCACCTCGGCTGCCGTCGCCCCCGCGGCGACGTCGTTGGTGCCCGCCGACACGACCACGACCGCGGGCTTTGCCGCCGCCACGAGCCGGGCCGCGACCGCCGCCAGTTCCGCCAGCCGCGCCCCGCCCACGCCACGGTTGAGCGGCTGCATGCCCGGGAAGTCCTCCGCCAGCGTGTTCCACATCCGGATGTTGGACGACCCGAGGAACACGACCCCGCCCGGCGCCGGCGGCCGCTCCCGATCGGCCTTCTCGAAGGCCGCGATCTCCTCTTCCCAGCGGCCGCCTGCCGCCGCCGGCGCACCCCGTCCCGCCGGGGCCGTCTTCTCCTCCGCCGGCCCCGTGCCGGTCGGCGTGTCGCCCGGCGCCTGCCGCCGGCCGTCCTGCTCCTCGGCAGGCTTGTTCGCGTGGTGCTTCTTGCCGAGGTCCCGGGCGAACACGCGGTTCCAGTCGGTCGCCATCCGCACCACGTTCCATCCGTACCGTTCGGCGGCCTCGAGCGAATCGTTCGACGGCTCGCCGTAGGCCATCTCCCGCTCGGCGTCGTCGTGCAGCACGAGCAGCTGCAGGCTCGGCCGACGGCTCGACTGGCACCAGCGGAGCATCTCGATGTCGCCGGTGGAGCCGACGTTGCCGGCGGCGAAGATCGGCCGGCGGCCGACGTGCTCGCCGATCGTGACGGGCTTCCGCTCCTCGTCGTTGACGATCAGCAGGTGGGGCTTGCCCACCAGTTGCAGCCGGCGGTTGGCCGCCCCCGGGCCGACGCCGACGTCTTCGTCGTCGAGCGCGACTTCACGGAGCTCCGAGTCGGACCGCGAGGCGATCACGTGCTCGGGACCGATGCCATACCAGGCCTCGGCGGCCGGCCGCATGAAGTGGACACCGCTCCCGGTGCAGATCCACACCGAGAAGGCATGGCTCCGCAACAGCGCGATGACCTCCTTCATGGGCTGGTAGGTGACCTCGCCGTAGGGCACGTCGAACACGGGGTGCCGCGCGGCGGCGAGGAACCGCCGCACGTCCGCCTCGAGTTCCTCCTCGGGCACGCCGGCCAGCGCCGTGAACATCAGGTCGAGCAGGTACTTCTTGCCGAGCCGCCTGACCGTGTCGATGTCGCCCGTCAGCAGCGTGGCGTAGGGCTCCTCGTGCCCGATCTCCGGCTGTCGCTCGACCAGCGCCCGGAGCCGATCGATGAAGTACATGCCGTGCACGATGGGCTTTTCGCAGACGAGCGTGCCGTCATGATCGAACACCGCGACCCGCTCGGCGACCGGCACGAAGGTCTCGCTGCCCGGGCGGGAGACCTGCTCCACGAAGGCGAGGATCGCCCGCTTCGTCGGTCCTTCGTTCCAGCTCGGCAGCGGATCGGCCGGTTCGGCGACCGGCGGGGCCACGGTCGCTGCGCCCGCCTGTCCGCCGGTCGCCCCGCCCGCGGGGGCGGCGGCTGCCGAGTCGGCAGCGGCGGCGGGCGTCGCCTCGCGGGGCCGGGCCGCGGGGGGCACGGGCGTGAGCCCGAACCAGAGCACGGCGCCGATGAGGGCCGCCAGTGCGATGACGGACAGCCCTCCGCCGGTCGGCTCGCGGCTCGACGACGGGGCGACGGGCGGCTCCTGGCGGCGCACGGACATGGACGTTTCCTCTGTGGGCACGAAACTGGCGGCCGCTCATCTTCCGCTCGGGGAAAGTCGGCCGCAAGCGGCGGCCGGCCGGCTTCGATCCGTCGCTTTCACCGGCTCCGGAACCGGGGCTATACTCGCGGCCCTCGTCGGTATCCCTTTTCCCCAGGCGATTTTCCCAGTCGGCCGCCGCGCGCCCGCGACGTCCGCAACCGGAGGTGTCCCATGCGCATGTCCCACCACGCGACGGCAACGCGTTTCCTGACGTCTCTCTTCGGCGGCCTGGCCTGCCTGATGCTGACCGGCGGCACCGGCGTCGCCCGGGCCGACGTCGCGCTCAACAACATGTTCGGCGACCACATGGTCCTGCAGCAGGGCATCCGCAACAAAGTCTGGGGGAAGGCCGACCCGGGCGAGGCGGTGACCGTCACGCTCGGCGGCCAGTCGCACTCGACCACCGCCGGCGCCGACGGCATGTGGCACGTGTTCCTCGACCCGGTCACGGAGTACGGCGGGCCCCACACGCTGACCGTGAAGGGCCGGAACACCGTCACCTTCAACGACGTGCTCATCGGCGAGGTCTGGGTCTGCGCCGGGCAGTCGAACATGCAGTGGAACATCAACCAGTCCAACGACGCCGATCTGGAGCGGGCCGCGGCGAAGTTCCCCGACATCCGCCTGATCTCCGTGCCGCAGGTCGGAACGCAGGAACCGCAGTGGAACTTCAAGGGCTCGTGGGCCGCCTGCACGCCCGAGACGGTGGGCAGCTTCTCCGCCGTCGGCTACCTGTTCGGCCGGCAGATTCACCAGACCCTCGGCGTGCCGGTGGGGCTGATCAACAACGCCTGGGGCGGCAGTGCCGCCGAGGCCTGGGTCAAGCGGGACAAGCTCGCCGGCCATCCGACGCTGAAGGTGCTCCACGAGAAGTGGCTCAAGGACGAGGCCGGCTACGAGGCCGCCAAGGCGGCGTTCGACAAGAAGCAGGCCGACTGGAACGCGGCCGCCAAGCAGGCCAAGGCCGAGGGGAAGCCGGAGCCTGCCGGCAAGCCCGATCCCCGGCAGAACCCCGACGGCCGCATGAAGGGCAACTCCCGCCCGGGCAACATCCACTCGGGCGTGCTCACGCCCTCGATCGGCTACGGCATCCGCGGCGCGATCTGGTATCAGGGCGAATCCAACGCCAGCCGTGCCTACCAGTATCGGGACCTGTTTCCCTTCATGATCAAGTCGTGGCGGGAGGAGTGGGGGCTGGGTGACTTCCCCTTCTACTGGGTGCAGCTCGCCGACTTCAAGGCGGAGCAGCCGCAGCCGGCGGAGAGCGACTGGGCCGAATTGCGCGAGGCGCAGACCATGACGATGACCGCGCTGCCGAACACGGGCGAGGCGGTGATCATCGACATCGGCGAGGGGAAGGACATCCATCCCAAGAACAAGCAGGACGTCGCCAAGCGGCTGGCCCGTTGGGCACTCGCCGAGACCTACAAGGTGCCGGGGATCGTGTCGCACAGCCCGCGCTACCGGTCGATGGAGCGGCAGGGCGGGAAGGCCGTGCTCGCGTTCGATCACCTCGGCGGCGACTCGAAGGCGGCCTGGCGGCCGTTCGACGTCGCCGAGCCGGTCGGGTTCACGATCGCCGGCGCCGATCGGAAGTTCGTCGCGGCCAAGGCCGCCATCCGTGACGACGGCCGCATCGAGGTGTGGAGCGACCAGGTGGCCGAGCCCGTGGCCGTGCGGTATGCCTGGGCCGACAACCCGGTGTGCAACATGTACTCGGCGGCGGGCCTGCCGCTGACGCCCTTCCGCACCGACGACTTCCCGGGCGTGACCGCCAGCGCCAACTGAGAAGACGCGGCCCGGGGAACCTCCCCGCCGGGCCACCGCCGCTCCCCCGCCCCGGACTGCCGGCTTTGGCCGGCGCCGGGCGGTCGCGGTATGCTTCGCTGCCGCCGGCCATGGTGGGCCGGTCGGGACGGGTGACGGCCTGCGCCGGACCCGTGCCTGAGACGCCCGTCTGGCGCATGTGCGACACGGTCTCGCGCATGTCCGCCCATGCCCATTCATGGAGGATCGTTCATGCCCCGCCCCGCCCCGCCCCGCGTGGCCCGCCGCCGGCTGGCCTTTTCATGCCTCGCGGCACTCTCCCTGGTCGGCTGCTCGTCGCGCGGCATCGAACCCACCGCCTCCCTTCCCGAGGCCCCGCCACGGCTCCCTGACGCCCAGCCACGGCTCGCAATGCAGCCGGCTCCCGCACGCCCCGCCGCCGGCCGTCTCCCGACGGGCCGCCGTGACAGCCGTCCGATTCCCGAGGTCATCTCCCGCGCGAAGCCGTTCCGCATCGCCCAGGCGGCCGCCGCCCGGCCGGCGGTCGACGCGGCCCCCACCGGCATCGAACGGGTCGGCCACGCCGGCCCGCTCCCCACGCCGGGCCGTGCATCCGCCGGCCCCGATGTCGCCGGCATCGGCCGCATGATGCGGAGCTACCTGCAGGCGTTCAACCGGCACGACCCCGCCGCCCTCGCCGCCCACTGGAGTGCCGCCGGCGAAAACGTCAACCTCGACTCCGGCGAGACGACGTCGGGCCGCGAGGCGGTGCGGGCCGTGTTCGCGGCGCTCTTCGAGGAGGACGCCGGCGCCACCATCGACATCGACGTCTCCGCGATCCGTCCGCTCCGCGACGACGTCGCGGTCGTCGACGGCGTGTCGCGGATCGCCTTCACCGATGCACCGCCATCGAGCAGTCGGTTCTCGGCCGTCGTCGTGCGGGAGCAGGATACCTGGGTGCTCGACAGCGTCCGCGAGTCGAGCGTGCCGGCCGCCGGCACGCCGGCCGTCCACGAGGAGCCGGCACGGCCCCTCGACGGCCTGGCGTGGCTGGTGGGTTCGTGGGAGGACGTCGGCGACGGCGTGACCGCGAGCACGCACTGCTTCTGGTCGACCAACCGGGCATTCCTGGTCCGCCGGCATCTCGTCAGCGTCGATGCCGTGCCGGAGCAGCGTCCCCTGCCCGGCGACGGCCGCGTGCCCGGCCTCCTGCCCGCCGGATCCGCGGGCCGCCGGGAGATCACCGAGATCATCGGGTGGGATCCCGACCGCGGCGAGCTGAGGTCATGGATCTTCACCTCCGACGGCCGGCTCGCCGAGGGCTCGTGGTCCCGGCAGGACGCCGCCTGGACCGTGCGCATCGCCGGCACCGACGGCGACGACTGCGTCGCCACCTTCACCCGCATGGGGCCGGACGAGATGAGCTGCCGCCTGAGCTCCGACCGGTTCGCCGACGTCCTGCCGCCGGCCTGCGAGTACGTGCGGACCGCACGCTCGGCCGACTAGATCGCTCCCGAGGACAACCTTCGCGACGCCCGGCACGGCCGCACCGCGAGGCGCAGGGGTCGGCGAGCGCTCGAGGAGCTTTGGGCCTTTCCTGCCCACGCGACGAGACGTTCGCCGCCCCGCAGCCGGCACGGCACACCGGCACGACCGCACCACGAGGCGCAGGGGTCGGCGAGCGGTCGAGTGGCCGGAATCCGGGTCGTCCGCCCCGGCGGTCTGGCGGACAGGTGGCCCCGAAGTACGCTCGTGGAGACGTCGCCCGGCGACGGCGGTGCCGTCCGGCCGCCGCGGCGGCCGCCGCACCACACGAAGGCCCCCGATGCGTTCCCACACCCCCCGGCCGCCGGCCACGGTCGCCACCTGCACGTTCGTCGGCGTGCTCGTGACGTGCACGGCGCTGTTCACCGTTCCCTGCCCGCCTGCGACCGCGGCACCGGACGCGACGACCGTCGGGGCGGCCGCGCAGCCCGCCGCAGCGGAAGCTGGCAAGACCGCGGCAGCGGAGACTGGCAAGCCGCCGATGGGCCGGGTGCCCGATGCCGGCGACAGACCGGTCGTGACGGAGCACGCGATCACGATCGAAGGTCGGCAGGTCGCCTACCGCGCCGAGGCGGGCATGCTGCCCCTGCTCAAGGACGACGGCGCGGCCAAGGCGTCGGTGTTCTACGTCGCCTACACGCTCGCGCCGACGCCCGGCCCGGACGGTACCGCCATCCCGCCGGACCCCGGCACGCGTCCGCTCCTGTTCTGCTTCAACGGCGGGCCGGGGGCGTCGGCGGTCTGGCTGCACCTCGGCGGCCTCGGCCCGCGGCGGGCGGTCGTCAACGACGACGGCACGCTGCCGGCCCCGCCCTTCCGGCTCGTCGACAACCAGTCGAGCATCCTGCCGGTGGCCGACCTCGTCTTCATCGATCCGGTGGCCACCGGCTACAGCCGTCCGGCCCGGGACGAGAAGGCGGAGCAGTTCTTCGGCCGGGACCCCGACATCAAGGCGATCGCCGAGTTCATCCGTCTCTACACCACGCGGCACGCCCGTTGGCGGTCGCCGAAGTACCTGTGCGGCGAGAGCTACGGTGTCTTCCGGGCGGCCGGCCTGGCCAGCGAGCTGCAGGACGAACATGGCATGTTCCTCAGCGGTCTCGTGCTCGTGTCGGGGCTGGTCGACTTCGAGACCATCCGCCCCGCCCCGTGCAACGACCTTCCCTACGCCCTGTTCCTGCCGAGCTTCACGGCGGTCGCCCACCATCACCGGCGGCTTCCCGCCGACCTCCAACGACAGGATGCCGCGCGGGTCGTCGCCGAGGCGCGGGCCTTCGCCGCGGGGGAGTACGCCAGCGCGCTGTTCGCCGGGGCATCGCTGTCGGCCGCCCGACGGGAGGAGGTGGCCGCCGCGCTCGCCCGGCTCACGGGCCTGCCGCCCGACGTCGTCCTGCGGCACGACCTGCGGGTCGAACCGGAGGCCTTCCGCAAGCAGTTGCTGGCCTCGGAGGGACTGATCTGCGGACGGTTCGACGGCCGGATCACCGGCCGCGACGGCGATCCAGCCGCCGCGGCGCCGGGCTTCGACCCCTCCTTCACGGCGGCGCTGGGGCCGCTCGCCGGCATGATGAACGCCTACGTCCGCGAGGAACTCCGGTTCGAGAGCGACCTGCCCTACCGGGTGCTCGCGGGCGTGCGACCGTGGAGCTACGAGCAGAATGCCTACGCCAGCACGTCACGCGAACTGGCCGACGCGCTCGCGAAGAACCCGCACCTGCGGGTGCTCGTGCAGGTCGGCCTGTGCGACCTGGCGGTGCCGGGCGACTCGATGCGGCACAGCGTCGATCACCTCCGCCTCGCCCCGGAACTCCGCGGCAACGTCACGTTCGCCGAGTATGCCTCGGGACACATGATGTACCTGAACCTGCCCGACCTGCAGAAGCTCCGCACCGATCTCGGGGCGTTCCTCCGCTGAGCGGCGACCGCCCGCCGAGGGCGGCGTGTCGGTCCGCCGGCGCGGCGCGTGCGGCTCAGCGCTTCGTCGGCGGCTTCGTCGCGGCCACCTGCCGCTTCACGAAGAAGACCTTCGGGTCGTCGATCACCCACGGCGTGCTCCAGGTCTTGCCGTCGTCCCTGGTGCAGACGTTGTAGAAGAACGTCTTGAACAGTTCGGTGCGGTAGCCGTAGGGGTACTGCGAGGTGATGTGGTCGTCCATGGTGAGCTCGTCCACGCCCGGGCTGGCGAAGTAGTGCACCATGCCATCGGGAGAGAACGACAGCCCCAGCGTCCACCAGCCGGTCTGCTCGATGTTCGGACCGCGGATCTCGCCGCCGTTGCGGCCGCCGCGGATCCTCAGGTAGGCGGCATCCGCCGTCTTGCGCTTGGCGTTCGCCGGCTCGAAGCACACGAACATGCCCGGCCAGTATTCCTCCAGGCCGAAGCGTCCCTTGTCGGGATGGTCCTCGCCCGTGATGATCGCGTGGGTGTAGCACCCCGCCCGGAACCCGAAGCTGGGACCGCTGCGCTTCTCCCACTGCTCGAACGGCGGCATGTAGACGCGGGTCACGACGCTCGGACTGTCGGCGACGGAGATGCCGCGACCGGTGACCTTCTGCATGTTGTAGATGAGATCGTCCTGCTGCATCTGGTAGGTCGTGCGGCCGGGAATGCCGGCGTGCAGCGAGGCGATGAGCAGCCCGTGCGTGCTCCCCTCGAGGCCCGGCGCGGGCAGCTGGATCCGCTTCACGACGTCGGGCGTCCCGCGCTTGGGGCCCTCGAACCAGCGGCCATTGACGCTCCGCCCCATCGGACCGCGCATCCGCTTGTCCTGCTCCTCGGAACTCTTGGGGTGGTTGTAGTTCCACTTCCAGTTCTCGTCCTCGAAATCGTCGCCCACTCCCTTCACGAGCACCCCCGTGCCCGGGAGCAGCACCGGCTTCTTGGCCGACGGCGTTTTGTCGCTCGCCGGCCGCGGGGCGTTCGCCTTTGCGGTGGCCGGGATCGGGGCCGGAGCGGGAGGCTGGGCGGGCCCCGGTTCCGGAGCGACGGGCTCAGTCTTCTCGGCCGTCTTCTCGGCCGTCTTCTCGGCCGTCGTGTCGGCCGTCGTGTCGGCCGTCGTGTCAGCCGTCGTGTCGGCCGTCGTGTCAGCCGTCGTGTCGGCCGTCGTGTCAGCCGTCGTGTCGGCCGTCGTGTCGGCCGTCGTGTCAGCCGTCGTGTCGGCCGTCGTGTCGCCGATGGTCGTCGGCTCCGGTTCGCCCCCCGGTTCGAGACCC
>Ga0214917_10004415_pt1 | contig 15654 bp, 13 predicted proteins | sample LL_1208_BB_MetaG_FD_177983 | JGI IMG/M metagenome (GOLD analysis project Ga0214917, IMG submission 177983) | Freshwater microbial communities from Lake Lanier, Atlanta, Georgia, United States - LL_1208_BB | ecosystem: Environmental > Aquatic > Freshwater > Lake | place: USA: Georgia | collected... | reverse complement strand
GACAGTTGGCACGGCGTCCTGCCCGTCTCACCGCACAGCTTCGCCGCCCCCCTCGCCCCGGCCGATGTGGTCGGCCCGGTTTGCGAAAGCTCCGACACCTTCGCCCAGGGTCGCGCATTGCCCGACCTGCCGGCCGGAGAATTGGTGGCGATACTCGATGCCGGCGCCTATGGTGCCTCCATGAGCAGCACCTACAATGCCCGCCCGCTCGCCGCCGAGGTGCTGGTGCAAGGCGGAGAATGGTCCGTCATCCGCGCCCGCCAGGGCTATGAGGCGCTGCTCGCCGGCAGCCACATCCCCGATTGGGTGCGTGCTTGACGCAAGCCGGGCCCCCGGGCCTGCGCGTCCGGCGCCTCCTGGCCCGTGCGGCCCTGGGCTGGGAGCTGCTTTGGCCCGGCGCCTGGCCGGTGCTCGCGGTGCTGGGGGTTTTCCTGCTCCTGGCCCTGCTGGGCCTGCCGGCATTGCTGCCCCCCTGGCTGCATAGCCTCGCCCTCCTGGCCTTCGCCGCGGCGCTGGCCCTTATGCTGCGCCGCGCCTGGCAGGGCTGGCGCATCCCCGATGCCCAGGCGGCCGAAAGGCGGCTGGAACGCGCCTCCGGCCTCAGCCACCGTCCCCTCTCCGTGATGGCCGACCGCCCGGCGGGCAATGACCCCCTGGCCATGGCCATCTGGCAGGCGCATCAGGCCCGCATGGCCGCGCGCATCCGCCAACTTCGGGTGGGCCTGCCCCGCCCCGGCCTTGCAGCGCGGGACAGGCGGGCCCTGCGCGCCGGAATGGCCGTGGCCCTTATCGCCGCCTTCGGCATCGCCGGCGATGCCGCGCCCGAGCGGCTGCGCCGCGCCATTCTGCCTGGCTTCGCCAAGCCTGAGCCCGCTGCCGCCCAGCGGATCGAGGCCTGGGTCACCCCCCCCGCCTATACCGGCGCCCCGCCCATTTTCCTCTCTGCAAGCGGCGGCCAGGCCAGCGTGCCCGCCGGCAGCCGCATGCAGCTCACCCTCTCCGGCCGCCCCGGCACCGCGCCCGAACTCACCGGCCCCGCCGGCACCATCACCCTGCAAGGCCTCGATGCCAGCAGCTTCGCCGCCGATCTCCCCCTCACCGCGCCCGCCCGCCTCACGCTGCGCCGCGATGGCGCGCTTCTGGCGGAATGGAACCTCGCTTTGCAGGCCGATGCGCCGCCGCGGGCCAGCTTCCCCGAGCCCCCCGCCCGGGCGCAGCGAGGGCTGGCGCTGCGCATCCCCTGGCGGGCCGAGGATGATTGGGGCGTGCACAGTCTCCGCTTCGAATTGCGCCTCAGCGCGCGCCCCGACGCGCCGCCCCTCACCCAGGATATCCCGCTCCCCCCCGGCACACCGCGCCAGGCCCGCGGCATCGCAGCGCCCGATCTCTCCGCCCACCCCTGGGCCGGCCTGCCGGTGCGCATCAGCCTCACCGCGCAGGATGGCGCGGGGCAGGTGGGTGCCTCCGAGCCGGTTGAGATCATTCTGCCAGAGCGCAGCTTCACCCATCCCGTGGCCCAGGCGCTGGTCAGCATCCGCCGTGACCTCTCTTTGGCCCCCGAGGCGCGCGACACCGCCCGCCGCGCCCTGGAGCAACTCGCCACCGCCCCCGACGCCTTTGAAAACGACGCCACCACCGCCCTCGGCCTGCGGGTGGCGCGCAACCGCCTGTTGCAGCGCCGCGCCGGCGCGCTGGAGGAGGCGCAAGAATTGCTCTGGGACATGGCGCTGGCGCTGGAGGAAACCCGCGAGGGCCGCACCGCCCGCGCCCTGGCCCAGGCCCGCCAGGCCCTGCGCGAGGCGCTGGCGCAGGCCGAAAGGCAGAACCAGGAGCGCACCAATAACGACCCCGCCCGCCAGCAAGCCGAGCGCCGCATCCAGGAGCTGCGCGAGACAATCCGCCGCCACCTCGAGGCCATGGCCGAGCGCCTGCAACGCGAGAACGCCGAAAGCCTTAGCGAATTGCCGCAAAACCGCGCCGATCAGCGCGAGATCAACCGCCGCACCGAGCGCCTGCGCGAGGCCAATCGCGAAAACCGCATCCCCGACGCCGAGCGCGAATTGGCCGAGCTGGAGGAGATGCTGCGCAACCTCCAGGAGGGCCGCCAGGCCCGCGGCGAAGACCCCGAGCGCCAGCAGCAGCGCCAACGCGGCCAGCAGCAAATGGGCGTGGTGCAGGATATGCTCCGCCGCCAGGGCGAGATGCTCGACCATGGCCAGCGCCGCATCGAGGCTGAGGAGGCCCGCCGCAACCAGCTCCGCCGCAGCCAGGGCGCCCAAAATCCGCCCCCCGCCACCCAAGCCGTGCCGCAAACCGCCGATGCCCGCCGCCAGCGCGCCCTACGCCGCGCCCTGGGCGAGCTGATGCAGCAATATGGCGACCTGACCGGCGAGGTGCCCCAAGCACTCGGCCGCGCCGACCAGGCGATGCGCGAGGCGCAGGAGGCGCTGGCCGAGGGCGGCGATGCGCGAGACCCGCAAAGCCGCGCCATGCGCCACCTGCAGGAGGGCGGCCGGCAGATGGCCCAGCAAATCCAGCGCCAATTCGGCCAACAGCCCGGCCAGGGCGAGGGTGAGGGCGAGCCCGGTGATGCCGATATGGCCGACAATACCGAGGAGGGGGCCGAGGGCGAAGGCGAGGGAAGCGAGATGGGCGAAGGCCGCGACCCCTTGGGCCGCCGCGCCCGAGATGTCTCGGGCAATGCCGATCAGGGCAGCGATACCCGCCTGCCCGAGGAGGCCGAGCAAATGCGCAGCCGCCGCATCCTCGATGAACTCCGCCGCCGCGGCGCCGAGCGTGAGCGCGCCGCCGAAGAGCTGGACTATATCGAGCGGCTGCTCAGGCGCTTCTGATCAGATCGTCTCGTCCTGCGCGCTGTTGAAATGCGCCTCGCCATTGCGCCGGGTGCGCTCCTCGCGCCCGGTGTTGCAATGATGCTCGCTGAACAGCGCGCTGCCCGGATGGGTGATCTCCATCTTGGCCCGCACCCGGCAGACCAGGCGATTGGTGGCCCCGGTGCTGGCGCCATGCCAGCGCCGCAGCGCCTCGGCCCAGCCATGCTCCTGGCCCCAGCGGGCCAGCATGCCGCCGGCCCAATCGGCCGAAAGCCTGGCATCAAGCGGCCAGGTCTCACCACGGGCATGCAGCCGGGCATTCACCTGCATGCAGCCCGCCATCACATTGCGGCTGCGCGAGGCCGCGCGCAGCAGCGCGGCGGCGGCATCCGGTGATGCCGGAAACACCGCCCGGCCGCCAATATTCATCGCATAGGCGTGCATGCCACTTTCCGAGAGCGCGATTGCGCTCAGCAGGCCCGGCGGCAGGCCATGAATATGCTCGGCCCGGCGGGTGGCCTCAAGGCAGGCCGCGCGCGGCGAGCCCTGGAAGATGGTGGATACGGCGAAGCTGCCGCCGCTGGCCACCGGCCGAAAATCCTGCGGCCGGTCGGGCAGGCGGGGTGTACGGGCATATTGGTTGTGGCGGCGGGCGCGGGCATGGCGGGTCTGGCTGGGTGCGGCATGAGGGGCTGCTTTGGCGGCGGCAGGGCGGGCCTGAGGGCGCTCGGCCTGGGCCGGCCGGGCTTGCGCTGAAAATGCCAAGGGCCCGCAGGCCAAAACGGCGGCGAGGGTCATCATCGTTATACCGCGATGGGGAGCTGGGGGTTCCATCACGCGCGGAGGGAGGGCCGGGTGGCGCAGACCTTGGGGGGTCCACGGAGCAATCTCGGTCTTCATGAAACATTAAGTAGCATGGCGTGAAGATGCAGGGCAAGCCTTGCCCCTCCGGGCCCCTCCCCGCCGCCTTTCGGGCGGTGCATTCTGCCGCCGGAAACGGGAGATGAGCATGCTTGGCTCCAGGCGCAATCTGCTGCTATCCGCCGCCGCTGCCCTGCTGCCGGGTGCAATGGCACAGGGGGCGGCCGAGGCGGTGGTGACGCTTGTCGTGCCCTTTTCCGCCGGCGGTTCGGCTGATCTCTCGGCGCGTGCCCTGGCGGCGCATTTGCCCGCGCTGCTGCCGGGCCGTACCGGGATTGTGGTGGAACACCGCGCCGGCGCCTCGGGCGCTGTCGGCACCGCCTCGGTGGCGCGCGCGGCACCTGATGGGCAAACCCTGCTGCTGGCACGGGTTGGCTCTTCGGCCATTCTGCCGGCCACCGATGGCCGCACCCCCTTCGCCTGGGATGATTTCACCTTCCTTGGCCTGCTCGAGCAAAGCGCCTATGCCATCGCCGTGCGCGCCGAGGCGCCATGGGCCGATCTGGCCGCGCTGGTGGCAGCGCTGCGCGATGCGCCCGGACAAATGCGCTTCGCCACCTCCGGCCCCGCCACCATTCTTGATCTGGGCGTGCGGCAATTGTTCATCGCCGCCGGGCTGGGGTTGGATGCCGCAACCGCCCTGGTGCTGCGTGGCGGGGGTGAGGCGGTGCAGGCGCTGCTGGCCGGGCAGGTGCAGTTCATCGGCAATAACCTGCCCGATCTAGCGCTAGGGCTGCGCGATGGCAGCCTGCGGGCCCTGGCCGTCTCCGGCCCCGTGCGGCTGGCGGAATTCCCCGCGGTGCCGACCATGACCGAGGCCGGCTTCCCCGCCCTGGAGGGCTTGACCGGCTGGAGCGCCCTGGCCGGCCCGCCAGGCATGGCGCCGGAATTGGTGGCGCGCTGGGCGCAGGCCCTGGCCGCGCTGCGCCACAACCCGGCCTGGCTGGCCGAGGTGGAGCGCCAAGGCAGCCTGCCGCGCCTGCTGCCGCCGGATGAGACCCGAGACTATATTGGCGGCCAAGTCGCGCTTTATCGTGAATTGGCGCGGCAATTGGGGCTGCAATGAGTTTTTTGACGCGGACATAAAGGCCGGCTTTTCAGCCCCAGGCTTGACAGAAATCGGTAAATAATCCTATACCATCAGCCAAGTGCTGCGCTGTTTTGACAACCGCATCCGCCCCCCCACCACAGCCACCCCGCCTGCGGGGCAATTTGTCCGAATACCACCATTTTGCGCGCAACCCAGCCGTTCTGCAGATAAACGCAATAAAAACAGCCGCCTGAAAACCCCCTCAGCCGCGCAGCCGCAGCCCCTGCACCCGAATCAAACCATCGGGAATAAGCCGCAACCCCTCCAGCGCCGGCCGCAGGGCGAAGAAGGTCTTGGGGTGCCACAAATAGATGTAAGGCCGGTCCCGCAACAGAACCGTCATGGCGCGCTCATAGGCCGCAAGCCGGGTCGCTGGGTCGGTGCTGGTGCGGCCCTGGCGCAGCGCCGCATCCGCCTCGGCCGAGCAATACCGCCCGCCATTGAGACTCTCGCCACAGGCATTGAAGCTCCAGAGATTCTGGTCAGCATCGGTGCGGCCGGACCATTGGACGATCAAAGCCTCAAAATCACCCATGGTCCATTGCCGCAGCAGCGTCGCGGTCTCCAGCACCACAATCTCAATGGTGATGCCAGCCTCGGCCGCCATGGCCTGAATCACCTCCGCCGCCTGGGTGTAATCCGAGGTGCCGGGCACCGAGAGCCGTATCCGCACCCGCTCCAGCCCCGCCTCACGCAGCAGCGCCCGGGCCCGGGCCAGATCCCGCGGCGGCGTGACGATGCTGGCGACATGATGCGGGTGCCCAGGTGGCGTGGATTGGTTGGCCGGGCTGAAGCGGCCCTCAAAGGCCACCCGGTTCAGCACCTCACGGTCAATCGCCGCCTCCAGCGCCGCACGCACCCGCCCATCACGGCCGAGGGGCGTATTGGCCCGCTCACCATTGGCCATATTGATGGCGATATAGAAAGCCGCCAGCGAAGGCCCCTCCACCACCCGCACCCGCCGATCGGCGGCGAGGGTATCAAGATCGGAGGTGCTGACCCGCTCGATCACCTCCAGCGCGCCCGCGCGCAGGTTGGAAGCGCGCACCGTGGTATCGGGTATCGGCCGATAGACCACCCGCTCGAAGTGAATATTGCTCCGGTCCCAGTAATCGGCGAAGCGCTCCAACTCGATGCGATCCTGCGCCACCCGCCGCGTCAGCCGAAACGGCCCGGCACAGGCCGGCGCGGCCTGCGATTCCATCGGCGTGCGGGGTGAAACCAGCATCCCCGCCCGGTCACTCAGTGCCGCCAGCAGCGGCGCAAAGGGCTCCGAGAGGCGTATGCGCAGCGCCATCGGCCCCGCCACCTCCACCGCGCTCACCGGCCCCATCTCACCCCGGCGGGTGGAGCCGGGGGCCGTGAGATGCCGGTTCAGCCCGGCCATGGCGGAGGCGGCGTCCAGCGCCTCGCCATCATGAAAGCGCACCCCGGCGCGCAGGTTCAGCAGCAGCGCCCGGCCATCCTCCTGCCACTCCCATGCGGTCGCGAGTTGGGGAATGAGTTGCCCCCGCTCATCCACATCCAACAGCTTGTCGCACATCGCCGCAAACACCTGCCGGGCGGCCACGCTGCGCGAGAGGCTTGGGTCAAGCACATCAGGGTCCGAGGCAATGCCGATGCGCAATGTCTGCGCCGCCGCCGGCAGCGCAAGAATGAGGCAGAGCAGGGCCACGGACGGCAAGCGAATTGATCTCATCCGCTCAGCCTGCCGCAAAGATTGCGAAGAAGCCATGGCCCCCAGCTTTCTCCCAGCCCTCGCCGGCAGGAAGGCGCCGCACGCGTCAGGAATTCACCCTGAACGCCTCCCAGATGGCCGCACCCCAGCGCATCATGATGGCGGGCGGCGGCGCTGTCGGGCTGGTCTCCAACCGGGCGGACCCGGGGTGACGCTGCATTGAGCCGGGCTCAGCCCCGCTTGAGCATGGGCCCCAGCGGCCGGCCACCAAAGACATGGACATGGAAATGCGGCACTTCCTGCCCCGCATCGAGGCCCATATTGGACAGGATGCGGTAGCCGCTGGCCTCCAGCGGCCGGCCCACCTCACCCACCGCCCGCCAGAAGCCGGCAATGGCCTCGGCGCTGGCGCCGGCGTGGAAATCCGCCGCCGAAACCCATTCGCCCTTGGGTATCACCAGGATATGGCTCGGCGAGAGCGGGTTGATATCGTGGAAGGCCAGCGCGTGTTCGGTCTCCAGCACCCGCTTGCAGGGGATTTCACCGCGCAGGATGCGGGCGAAGATGTTGTTGCTGTCATAGGGAGGCAGCCCGGTCACGCTCATGCTCGCTTGGTCCTCAGGGCAGTTTGCGGGTCTTGGCCAGGCGCGTGATGGTTTTCGGCCGCGCGGCCTTCTCGGCGATGCCGGAAATGCCCTCGCGCCGGCAAAGCTCGCGCCACACGTCATCGGGTGCCACGGAGGCATCCACCCAGAGCACCAGCAGGTGATAAAGCAGGTCGGCACTCTCGCTGATCGTGGCTTCGCGGTTGCGCGCCACCGCCTCGATCACCAGCTCCACCGCCTCTTCGCCCAGCTTCTGCGCCACTTTCTGCGTGCCGCGTGCCAGCAGGCGGGCGGAATGCGAGGTGGCGGCATCGCCCATCACCCTCCGCTGCTCGATCACGCCCCAGAGCCGTTCCAGCACCCCTGCGGCGGCGCTGTCATGGGCGGGTTTGAGCAAGCGCTTTTCGATCTGCCGCACCGCCTTGGCAAGTTTGACCGGCTTGGCGATGGGCTCTGCCGTCAGAGCCTTGATGACGGTGGCGCTGGCCTTCGGGCTTTTCGCCTTTTCCACCTTATTCTTGGCCAGGGCCTCAACCACCGCCGGCAGCGCGTGGGTGACCACCGCCTTGGGGCGCTTGGCCTTCTCGACTTTTTTCTTTGCGGGCTTGGCCATCACGCGGCCTCCATCATGGGTGCTTCGGCCGGGCGCACCGGCCAGCCAGCGGCGGCCAGCGCCGCCTTGGCCTGGGCAATACGAAAAATACCGTCATGGAATACGCTGGCGGCGAGCAGGCCAGAGGCGCCGGCAGCGGCCCCTTCGGCAAAATGGTCCAGGCTGCCCACGCCGCCGCTGGCCACCAGCGGCAGCCGCACCCGGGCACGCACGGCACGCAGCAGGCCCAGGTCAAAGCCCTGCTTGGTGCCGTCGCGGTCCATCGATGTCAGCAGCAATTCGCCCGCACCGCCCTCGGCCATGCGTGCCGCCCATTCCACCGCGTCAATGCCCGTGCCGCGGCGGCCGCCATGGGTGAAGACCTCCCATCGGCCGGGCGAGACTTGCTTGGCGTCAATCGCCACCACGATGCATTGGCTGCCAAAAGCCTGGGCCGCGCGGGCGACCAATTCGGGCTCGGCCACGGCGGCGGAATTGATGCTCGCCTTATCGGCCCCGGCCAGCAGCAGCTTGCGGATATCCTCCACGCTGCGCACGCCACCACCCACCGTCAGCGGAATGAACAGCCTGGCCGCGGTGCGCGCCACCACATCGAGCATGGTGTCGCGGTTTTCATGGGTGGCGCCAATATCGAGGAAGGTGAGTTCATCGGCACCCTGGGCGCCATAGGCGGCGGCCTGCTCCACCGGGTCCCCAGCATCGCGCAGGGCGACGAAATTGACGCCCTTGACGACGCGGCCTTCCTTCACGTCCAGGCATGGAATTACACGAAGCGTAAGCACCAGCAGATGACCTTGCAAATTGTCGAGTTTTGGCCGCGCTTGCAACGGCAGGGTTTCGATGCGCTGCGCTTGGCGTCGGGTCAAGGTGTTTCACGCGTGGTTCTGGCGCGGCGCGCGTGAATTTGGCAATGACCATGCATGATCGGCGATGAGACGGAGACAGTTCTGTTACGCCCCCGGGCTTTTCTGCCCGAGGTGGCCTGTTTGGTGCTGTGGCGGCGCTCGGCCAGGGCGCGTCGGGTCTCGCTGAAAATCTCCCCGCGAGATGCCGCGGTGATTGTGACGCTGCCGATGCGCGCCCATCGGCGTTTGGGCATGGCGCTGCTGGATCAGCATGCCGCCTGGGTCACCGAACGCCTGGGCGCGATTGAGCCGCCGGTGGTGTTGGAGCCCGGGGGGGCGGTGCCCATTGGCGATGTGCCGCATGTTATTGTTCATGACCCTGAGTGCCGCGGGGGAGGGACCATCGAGCCGGGGCGGGTGGTGGTGGGCGGTGGGCTGGAATTTCTGCCCCGCCGGGTGATGGATTGCCTGCGCGCCGAGGCGGCGCGGCGCATCGGCCTGGCGCTGCCGGTGCATGCCGAGGCGCTGGGCGTGCGGCCGCGCGCGCTGCGGCTGAAGGACACCCAGACCCGCTGGGGAAGCTGCGCACCGGATGGCACCATCGCCTTCTCCTGGCGGCTGGTGATGGCGCCGGATTGGGTGCTGGATTACGTGGTGGCGCATGAGGTGGCGCATTTGCGCGAACTCAACCACTCGCCGCGCTTCTGGGCGCTGGTGGAAAGCCGCACACCGCATCGGGATGCGGCCAGTTTGTGGCTGAAGGCGAATGCCGGGCGGTTGATGCGGATTGGTTAGTTGGCTGCTGAGTGACGAGCGCGGGGAGCGATAAGATCGAGGGGCTTTGCCCCTCGAGCACCCCAGCAGGAAACTCAGTTTCCTGCACCTTCGTTAGATTGTTGATTGTAATATTATTCAAAGGTCCAGGAAAATGGTCGACATACATGTCGACCCTGGTGGGAGAGCGCGAGAGGGCAAAGCCCTTTCGCTCTTTTCCCCTGCCAGCAGCGTTGTTCAGCCGCCTGTCAAATTGAGCTTCAGGCAGCACGCAACTCGCTGCGGATGAAATCGGCCGCGCGCTCGGCGATCATCATCGTGGTTGCCATGGTATTGGCCGAGGTCATGGCCGGCATGATTGAGGCATCGACCACTCGCAGCCCCTCCATGCCATGCATGCGCAGCCTGTCATCCACCACCGCCAAGGGGTCATCGGCTGGGCCCATTTTGGCGGTGCCGATGAGGTGATAGGTCGTCACCCCATTGTTGCGGGCGAAGTCGAGGAATTCATCATCGGTCTGCACATCGCGGCCGGGCAGGGTTTCGCCTTCGAGGTATTGCGAGAGCTGGGGTGAATTCAGCAGCCGGCGCATCATTCGCAGGCCGGCGATATGCACCCGGCGGTCCATCTCATGGCTCAGGTAATTCGGCTGGATTTCAGGATTCTCCCAGGGATTGGTGCTGCGGGCGCGGACAAAGCCGGTGCTCTCCGGCCGATGCTGCCAGGAGCCGGCGGAGACGCCGGGGTAGTCATCAAGGATATAGGTCTTGCCGGGTTTGTAGCTGCCGGGGGTGAAGACGCATTGCAGGTCCGGCTGGTCCAGCCCCTCGAAGCTCTTCCAGAAGACATAGACATGGCTGGGGGCGGTGGCGAGGATATTGGGCCGCCCGGTGGCCCATTTCACCAATTGCGTGCCCAGCCGCCAGCCGCGCGCCAATTCATTCAGCGTGACGGTGCCAGGCTTGGCGCGCATGATGAAGCGGCTGGCATAATGGTCACGGAAATTCTCGCCCACGCCGGGCAGGATATGCACCGGCGCCACGCCGAGTTTTTGCAAAAGGGCGGCCGGGCCGATGCCCGAGATTTGCAGCAGCCGGGCGGTATTGGCGGTGCCGGCGGAGATGATGACCTCACGCCGGGCGCGGATTTCAGTGCGTGGCCCATCGGCCGAGGCGGCATAGCGCAGGCCCACGCAGCGCTTTCCCTCGAAAAGCAGGGTGGTGGCGCGGGCATTGGTGCGCACTTCCAGATTCTTGCGGGCCATGGCCGGGTGCAGCCGGCCGCGGGCGGCGCTGACCCGGCGGTTATTCTGGATGATCCGCTGGTAATAGCCCACGCCGGCCTGGTTGCCGTTGTTGTAGTCGGGGTTGCGGGGGATGCCCTGGGCGACGCAGCCTTCGATGAAGGCTTCGGAGACCGGGTGGAACCAGTCCATATCGGTCACCGGCATGCCGCCTTCGGTGCCGCGGGTGTCGTCCGCGACGCCCACGCGGCGCTCGGTGCGCTTATAATAGGGCAGGCAATCATCATAGCCCCAGCCGCGATTGCCGCGCTGGGCCCAGTTGTTGAGGTCATCAGGCTGGCCACGATTATAGATCAGGCCGTTGATCGAGGTGCCGCCGCCCAGCACGCGGCCTTGGATGGTGTTGATGCGCCGCCCGCCGGTCATTTCCGTGGGTTCGGTGCTGAATTGCCAGGAGACATCGGGGTTGGCGAGGGTTTTGATGAAGCCGGCTGGCATATGAATCCAGGGGTTGGTGTCCATTGGCCCCGCTTCGAGGACGCAGACGGAATGCTTGCCATCCTCGCTCAGCCTATCCGCCAGGACGGAGCCGGCAGCACCGGAGCCCACGATGATAAAATCGAATGTGTCTGTCATGGCGTTTCCCTCGATTCCGTGAGCCTAACCTGGGCTTGCATTCACCGAAACCTCAGGGCTGGGGGCTGGCGCCATCGAGGGCTTCATCGAGCAGGGCCAGCAGGGCGGCGGCAAAGCTGCGCATATTCGCCACCCTGTCGCCATGTCCTGTTTCGATGGTGCGGACGAGGCTGATGGGGCCGCTCACCGCGATGCAGGTATGGCCCGCCGCATCGCCATAGCTATTGCCCGAGGGGCCTGAGGCGCCGGTTTCGGCGATGGCCCAATGGGTGCCAAAGCGTGCCCGCAGGGTTTGCGCCAGCAATTGGGCATAGGGTTCGGAGGAGGAGCGCATGCCCAGCATCTCGCGATCGGTGATGCCGAGCAGGCTGGAGCGGGCTTTGCGGGTATAGACGACGGCGCCGCCCTGAAAATAGGCGCTGGCGCCTGGCACCGCGAGGAGGGCGGCCGAGACGAGGCCGCCGGAGGAGGATTCGGACACCGACACGGTCTCGCCACGCGCCTTGAGCCTTTCTGCCAATGCGGCGGCGAGGGGGAGAAGATCCTGCATGTTGGCCATCCCTGGTGATTGTGGAGTCAGGTTCGGCGTGTGATGCGCGCAAGGCAAGGTGGAGAGGGGGGGGGGAGATGGTGGGTGCGACAGGGATTGAACCTGTGACCCCTGCCGTGTGAAGGCAGGCTCTAAGCTTTTCCCTCATTTGCAGGCTGTTGCGGGCAATTTTTTCAGTAAGTAAATTCAACGCATTATGTCACTTCATCGTTGGCGCTGATTTGTTTTCCCTTGCGTTGGAATGACTCGTGCTGTTACCCCGATGTTACCCCGGGCTGGCGGGGTAATGCGGAGAGGCGAACATGGCGAAGGCGGATGGAAAGATCGGGCTGCGGGAGGTGCGGGCGCTGGTGCCGCAAACCGAACTGTTCGATGGGCCTGGGGGCACCCACGGCTTCGGCGCGCGGCGGCGGGCCGGCGATGCCGTGTCCTACTTCATCATGTTCAGGACGGCGGCCGGGCTACAGCGCCGTTTCACCATCGGCGCCCACGGCGCGCCCTGGACCCCGGAGACCGCCAGGAAGCGGGCTAAGGAAATCCTGGCTGACGTGACCAAGGGGGCGGACCCATCGGCTGACAAGCGGGCCATGCGGGACGCCATCACCATGGCCGAGCTGTGCGAGAGCTACATGGAAGCGGCCCGGGCTGGCCGCGTGCTCAAGCGCAAGCAGGGCACCCCAAAGAAGGCGAGCACGCTGGACACGGACCAATCGCGGATCAACAGCCATATCCTGCCGTTGCTGGGGAAGAAGAAGGCCGCCGCCATCACGTCGGCGGATATCGAAACCTTCATGCTCAACGTCGCCGCCGGCAAAACCCATCGGCGCGAAAAGATGGAACGGGCGCGGGCCTTCCGGGTGGTGCGCGGCGGCATGGGCACGGCTTCACGGACCGTGGGGCTGTTGGGCGCGATATTCGCCTGGGCGGTGAAGCAGGGCCTGCGCGACGACAACCCTGTGCGCGGCGTTGACCGGCCGGCCGATGGCAAGCGCGACAGGCGTTTGACCGAGGCCGAGTATGCCGCGCTGAACACGGCGCTTGATGCCGCCCTGAGCGCCTCTGGCGATGACGATGACGAAACCCGCCGCGCGATGTGGCCGCATGCGGTGGCGGCTATCCGGTTCCTGGCGCTGACCGGCTGGCGTAGCGGTGAAGCCATCGCGCTGCGCTGGCGCGATGTGGCCCTGGCCCAGCGCACGGCTAACCTTCCTGACTCTAAAACCGGCAAAAGCATGCGCGCTCTCTCCCTAGTCGCCTGCGCGGTGTTGGAGGCGCAGCACAAGCTTACCGGCGGCGCGGCCGATGGCCTGGTGTTTCCGCCCGCGCGCGGCGGGGAGGGCGCGACCATGACGGGGTTGAAGCGCGCGATGGGCAAGGTGGTGAAGCTGGCCGGCATGGGGCCGGATGTGACGGCGCATGTGCTGCGCCATTCGTTCAGCAGCGTGGCGGCGGACATGCAGTTTTCCGACCTGACCATTGGCACCCTGATTGGGCACAAGAAGCGGGGTATCACCAACCGCTATTCCCATGTGGCGGACGCAGTGTTGCTGGGGGCGGCTGACAGGATCGCAGGGGAGATTGCGCGGCAGATGGGCGCGCGGCCCGTGGCGAGTGTTTCCGTTCTACGGCAGGCGCGAGCAGCCAGGGGCATCGTTTGAATAACATGGGATATATCCACGCGGCTGCTAACGCGGCTAATCTCGCTAATTCCAACGATTATCCTAACGTCGCATCATGGGGGTGCTGATGCCCGCTCTTTTGGTCTTGGCTTGGTTTTTGACCTGGCTTGCCATGCCAGCAGCGGCGCAAGGCACCGTCGCTTGCCGGGTACGCGACGGCCAGTCACTCGGCTTTGCGCTTGCTGCCGATAGCTTCTGGACCCTTCGTTGACTTGGGTCTGGAAACTCTCCGACCTGACTAAGTGCAGCCCGCTTGCCGTTGGGTGGTGGTATGGTTTTTGGCAGGGCAGGGCCGGCCATCCCGCGCGGTTTCCGCACAGTGCAGCCCCGCCGCTTCTCATGCGGATCAACGCCAGCAGAGGCCCGATATGAGCGAATCTGAAGACATTCCTAAATATCCACAAGATTATAAAAGCCAGAAATTACCAAATAGCGAAAACTCATCCAATCCGGTCTATTTATTCATCGAAATGATGAAAATTTTTCAGAAATCCATAGAACATGAAGTAGATAATTTACCCGCAGAAAAATTTACACCAGAAAATTGGGAAAAAGCCAGACTTTCCGCGATAGCGTACACTCGGTTTCCACCAAGATTGATGGAATATTTATTTCAGGTTGGTGACGCTGTTGTTGCTCTTGCATCTGGACTTGATTCGCGAAATTGTCCGCCATGCCAATCAGATAGCCCGGAGGCGCAGCGCGAATTTCATCGCGCTTATAAGGATTGGTATAGCACAAGATTATCGCCGATTGCCTCCATGGCGGCGTTGCCTGGAATGATTGGTTTAGCAAGGCCAGGTTGGAACGCGTTCAGCGCCTTCAGAAGCGATATGCAGGTCGCTGACGCGAGAAGGCACTACGGCGCTGCCAGGTATCGCGGGTTGTCGCGCGCAGAGGCTTTGGAAGAGGTAGCGGACGTCTATGGTTACGACGAAATTCGAAGTGTCGAGCGGCTTATCGCAGACCCGCCGACGTCACGGCCGGATGATGACTGACAAAACCACCCCTGGTAGTTCTGACGCTACGCGGCACAGAAATATGTGCTGAATACCTGACCACCCCGCGCAATCCCGCGCCTTGGAGGTGGTTAGATGACCAAGGTTCCAGACAACCTCGACGCAATACTGACGCGTGATGACACAAGCGCCTGCCTGACCGAGGCAGGCTATCCCACGGCGCCGGCCACGCTCGCCACGAAGGCGTGTCGTGGCGGTGGTCCGCCCTACCGCGTCTTCGGTGGCCGCGCGCTCTATCGCTGGGGCGATGCCCTGGCCTGGGCTGAACGCGAGGCAGGCACCGCCCGGTGCTCGACGTCCGAAGTCGAGAGGGCCAAGGCGTGATGCGCGCTCTGACCTGCTTCGCACCCCTGGCCGCTCTGCTGGTGCTTCTGGCACTGGCCGGGCTGCTGCGCTTTTCCAAAACATGAAACGCAAAACGCCCCCGGTCGGGACCGAGGGCGCTGCAAGCTGGGTAGAAGTTGGATGCAACATCTTCTTATCGGCCGAGCGGCGTTTCCGCAAGGTTTTCGGCGGGGCTGAAAGGCTCTCCCATGACTGATTATTTAATCAACTACAGCGCGGCCGAGGCCGTGACCCTGGCCGATGGCAAAACCTGGCGCGGGCCAAATTGCGAAGGCAGTGCGGCGCGGCATTTGCTGGCCGATGGGCTACCGCCAGACACGCGGTTGGTGTTTTGCCGTGATGGCAAGCCGGCGCTACGGGGGGGGATTGTTACCTTCGCGGGGCGGATGTGGGCTGGGGCGAAGTATGATCCCGCCTTCCAGCCATATCATTCCCACCCGCGCCAGGATGCCACTTCCAGCACCAACCGGGCGGCCGAGAATCGCGTTGGGGGCGCGGCGGGTAGTCACCTAGCAGGCGACGTTGAAGCCGCCCTGGCGGAAGGAGGGGTGGTATGAACGCCACCGCCTTACTGGCCGCCGCCCTGGCGCGGCCTAACCTATCTGAACGGTCCCGCGCTTTCTTGTTGGACGTGAACAAGCGGGCCGCCCGTTTTGGCCTGACAGAGAAGCAACGTGCGGCGGTGGAGCGCATCGCAAATGGCCGCCCGGGGGTGGACTTCGCTGCGGTCAATTCAGCCGCCTTGGCCAGACTGCCGGATGTGCTGGCCAGACTGTTACCGGGCGGGCGGGCGCAAGGCGCGGAGTGGCACGCCGGAAGCC
>Ga0214917_10004414_pt1 | contig 15654 bp, 18 predicted proteins | sample LL_1208_BB_MetaG_FD_177983 | JGI IMG/M metagenome (GOLD analysis project Ga0214917, IMG submission 177983) | Freshwater microbial communities from Lake Lanier, Atlanta, Georgia, United States - LL_1208_BB | ecosystem: Environmental > Aquatic > Freshwater > Lake | place: USA: Georgia | collected... | reverse complement strand
GGCTGAGTTCATCGAGATCTACTGCGACCAGGGCCGCGAGGAGGCGGGCCGCTGGCTCACCACCCACCACCCCGAGATCAGCGCCAAGGAGCTGGAGCACCGCCTGGGCCGCTACGGCCTCAACCCGTGCGGCGAGATCCTCGGGGCTGATTTCCACTGCAACCTGGCGGAGATCCACCTCAACCGCATCGACCCCGACGACCTGGTGGCCCAGGAGGAGGCCTTCACCGCCGGTGGCCTGGCGGTGGCCTGCCTGCTCAACCACCGGTTTGAAGTGGAGCGCTACCGCCAGAGCCGCGCCTGGGATCCGATCGTGGGCGTGAGCTTCACCGGCCTGTTCGACTTCTTCGTGCACGCCTTCGGCACCCCCTGGCTGAAGTGGTGGGAAGCGGGCCGCCCCGACACCGAGGAGGGCCGCGCCTTCAAGGCCAAAGAGGCCGGCTACCTGAGCCGCTGGAAGGAGATCGTGAACCAGGCGGTGTGGGATTACTGCGATCGCCACGGTCTGCGGCGCCCCAACCGCTGCACCACCGTGCAGCCCGCCGGCACCAAGAGCCTGCTCACCGGCGCCTCCCCCGGCTGGCACCCCCCCAAGGCCCAGCGTTTCATCCGCCGCATCACCTTCCGCAAGAACGATCCGGTGGCCCTGGCCTGCATGGATTACGGCTACTCAATCGTGCCGTCGCAGAGCGACAAGGACGAACTGGGCCGTCTGCTGGACGATCCGTTCGATTCCCGCTGCACCGAGTGGCTGGTGGAGATCCCCACCGAGGTGAGCTGGGCCAACATCCCCGGCGCCGATGCGGTGGAGATCAACAACTTCTCCGCCATGGCCCAGTTCGATTTCTACATGCAGGTGCAGCAGCACTACACGGCCCACAACACCTCGGCCACCGTGGAGTTCCGCGAGCACGAGATCGAGCCCCTGGCCGATGCCATCCACCAGGCCATCGACCAGGGCCAGGGCTACATCTCCGCCGCCCTGCTGGCCCGCTTCGACGCCAACGCCACCTTCCCGCGCCTGCCGTTCGAGCCGATCGACCAGGCCACCTACGAGCAGATGCAGGCCACGGTGGTGGAGCGCCGCCGCACCCACGATTTCTTCGAGGCCCTGCAGCGCTACGACGGCGGTGAACTGATGGAGGCGGGCCCCGCCGGTTGCGACTCCGACAAGTGCCTGCTGCCGCTGGCCAAGCCGAAGAGCTGACGGAGGCGATGCTGCTGCGCGCCACCCTGGCGCTGACGCTGCCTGGTCACACGAATGGTCAAACCGTTGTGCCCTGAGTGAGCAGGTCGAGGGCCACCGCCACCTGCTCCAGCAATTCGCAGCAGCGGTCGTAGTGGCGCTCCGGGGCCAGGCTCACCGGCAGGGTCTCGATCAGGTCGGCCAGCTCACGGGTGCGCAGGGCCAGCAGGTTGGTGGAGAGCACAGCCATGGTTCCGTCGACCAACGGTCGTTCGCGCTCCTCCAACCATGAAAGCCAGTCGCATTTGCGACTCACGCGACCCGTGCCGAGGTGAAAGGGCCGTGGGAAACTGGCTCTGGCCCTGAGGGCCGGCCCCTGGAGGGGTGGTCGAGTGGTTGATGGCTCCGGTCTTGAAAACCGGCGAGGCGAAAGCCTCCGTGGGTTCGAATCCCACCCCCTCCGTTTTCCCCGCCCAACCGGGACCTGGGGCTTCAGGAAGTCTTAAGGCTGCTGCAACGGAGCCGTTGGGCAGAACGGCAGCGATCGACACACTGATCCGGCGGCACTGGCGCTTCGATGGCCGGGCTGACGCGATCCCCATGGCCTACGAACCCGGAACCAGCGCCTGCCGCGTGCTGATCGACAGCAAGGCCCAGCTCGAGCTGATGCTGCTCAACCTGGCCAAGCTGGAGAACACCGAATCGATTCGCCAGCAGCTGGTGTCGGTGTACAACCAGCTCGAAGCCCTGCACGACCAGCGCCGGTTGGAACGCGGTTCCGATCTGGCCCCGGCACTGCTCTAATCGGAGCAGTTGCGCGGTCGCCCCGGTGGCCCGAGCCGTTGGCGTGCTGGTGCTGCTGCTGGCGGCCATCGCCCTACCGATGCGGCGGGTGCAGCCACAGGTGCCGCTGCTCAAGCCCAACCAACCGATCCTCAGCGCCGATGCCCAGCTGAAGGCCCAGGGCTGGGCACCGGCGGGGGATCCCCACCTGCAGGCGTTCGAGCGCGACCTGGCGGGCAATCGGCTCACCAGCCTGAGCGGTTGCTCCGGCACCGGCGCCGGCTTCTGCCGCTACGACTACCGGCGCGGTGGCCGCCAGCTGGAGGTGATCACCGTGGCAGGCCCCCAGGGCAGCGGCCTGGTGCTGCGCTGGAGCGAGAGCCCTAGCTTGGGCCGATGATGTTCGACAACAACAAACGGCCGCCCTGGCTGAACTGGCTGTTCCTGGCGATTTTCCTGTGGAGCTCCTGGCAGCTGGCGGGGATGTGGTTTAGCCAACTGCACGGCGGCTGAGGCACGTCCCGTCAGCGGCGCGATTTGGCGGGGCGGGGCGCCGGCTGGGGCGCCGGCGGCGCCACCAGGGCCCGCACCAACCGCACCAGGCCCGCCACCAGCAGCAGCAGGGCCAGCAGCGCCAGCCCCACCAGCAGCAGCACCCCCAGCAGCTGCAACACGCCGGCCAGCAACTGCGACAGACCGCCGATCAGGTGCCCGATGGCGGTGCTCAGCAGCAGCAGACTGTCGAGGTCGATCAGCTCCGGCAGCTGCAGCAGCAGCACCAGCAAGCCGATGCCAGCGGCCATCAGCAGCAGCGCCTCCAGGATCCGGCGGGAGCGGGGCGGCTGACGGCGGCGCCGAAACACGGTGCGCTCCCCCTTGGAGCCGCCGCCCTTGCCGCCACCCTTGCCACGGCCACCGCCGCGCACCACCTGCAGCCGGTCGCGGCGGCTCATGGCTCCAAGCGGTGGCCGGCTCCGCGCATCCAGCGCTCAAACTCCACCAGCACCAGTTCGTTGGGGCAATCCACCAGGCTCAGGTCGCCCACGCTGCAATCACCCTGGCCGCCGTGGTGCAGGGAGAGGTGAAAGTCGTTGCCGCTGAGCCCGCACACCTCCGGGTCGCTGCGCACCACCACATCCAGGCAGGCACCCAGACGAATCACACGGCGGCGCAACTCAGACCAGGTCAAGGAACGCAAGGCATTGAAGCCAGTGTGAAGGGGATGGGGCGCGCGTCAACCTCCCCGCTGCGGCGAGGAGACGGCGGCGGGATTGGCGGCCGGGGCGGGCGCGGGGCGCTGCAGCGGCAGCAGGGCGCTGACCACCGCCGACAGCAGCAGCACCCCCACCCCCACCAGCGGCGCCGCAATCCGTTGGGCCAGGGGTTGGCGGTGGCGCAACTCGCGGCGGCGCAGGGGTTGCAGGGGGGGCTGCTCAAACGGCAAGGCCAGCCGTGGGTCCAGCCGCAGCTGATCGAGGCAGCGCACCAGGTCCGCCAGCTCGGCGTCGTCCAGCTGCAGCGCCAGGGGCGGGGTGTCGGGCTGGCTGCTGCGCAGCTCCAGCTGGTGCCGTCCGGCGTGGGGGCGGATGGCCACCGGATCGCTGTCGGCCCCGCAGCAGCGGGGCACACCGCTGAGCAACTGGCGGGCGTAGGGCAGCACGGCGGCCACCATGGCCTGCAGGTGCTCCCGCTGGCCCGCCAGCTCGGTGTGGCCCGCCAGGTCGAGGCTGAAGCCCGTGAGGATGCCGATGGTCTGATCGCCCTGGCCGGCGGAGAGGTCGGGCAGACCCTCCACCTGCAGGCGGCAGCTGGTCTGTTCGTAGCGGTTGGTGAGTTTCATCCCGGTGTGCAGCAGCGCAGAGGTGTCGAGCTCAGAGGTGACCAGCTCAGACCACGGGGTCCATCAGGGAGGCCTTGAGGCGCTCGAAGCCGCCGGGGCCGGCGCTGAAGGCCAGGGCCTGGATCAATTCGCGGCTGAGGCTGGGGCCCTGCTCGGGGTCGAGCAGCCGCTGCACACCGCCGCGGCGCAGGTTGAAGCGCTCCCGCAGCAGCTCCGCCAGCCGCCCCTCGAACAACTGCCAGCGCTGGGCGCTGAGCTGGGGCGGCTCCGCCGTGGACAGCAGGCTGCGCAGCATCGGGTAGAGGCGATCGGCCAGGGCGTTGCAGATGCGAATCAGGGCATCGCTCTCCGCCGGGGTGGGCAGGTCGCGGCGGGTGGTGCGCCGCAGGGGGTTGCTGCAGCGGCGCTTCCACAGCTCCACCCGGTTGGGCAGCAGATCGGTGAACCCCATCTCCTCGCTAAGCCACACCATCGCCTCCCCACCGTTGAGGTCGAGGGCTTCGGCGCAGAGCAACATCAGATCGAGGCGCTCGATGCCCCGCCTGGGCAGGGGGCGCTGGGGGTGCGATGGGGCATCGGCCATGGCTGCGATACTGCCAGCTGCGGCGCCGATCCGTCGACCATGCCAGCCATCGATCTGCATGAGCACGTGCGGGCGATCCCCGACTTCCCCCAACCCGGGATCCTGTTCCGCGACATCACACCGCTGCTGCGCAGCCCCGCCGCCTGGCGGGAGGTGATGCGCCAGATGGGGGCGGTGTGCGAGCGGCTGCAGCCCGATCTGATCGTGGGCATCGAATCCCGCGGCTTCATCGTGGGCACCGCCCTGGCCACCGCCCAGGGCATCGGCTTCAGCCCCGTGCGCAAACCCGGCAAGTTGCCCGGCACGGTGATCGGCGTGGACTACAGCCTCGAATACGGCAGCGATCGGCTGGAAATCCTGCCCGACGGCTTCGAGCAGCAACCGCGGGTGCTGATCGTGGATGACCTGCTGGCCACCGGCGGCACCGCCGCCGCCTGCTCCGAGCTGGTGGAGCGGGTGGGCGGCCAGCTGTGCGGCTTCTGCTTCATCGTGGAACTGGCCGATCTGGCCGGCAAGGCCAAGCTGCCCGCTGGCATCCCGGTCGACTCGCTGCTCGTGTACTGAGCCAGCTGGCTCACTGAATCGGCTCTGCCGGGGCCTCCTGCAGCGCCTGCCAGCTCCAGAGTTGATCGAGCTGCTCCACGCTGATCAGGCCGAAACGCCAGAGCACCGCCGGCAGCGGGGCCTGCTCCAGCTGGCACTGCCTGAGGCCCAGCTCCAGGGCGTTGTCGCTGAGGCCCAGGTCTTGGCGCAGGAAGCGCAGCAGCGCCTCGGCGGGCGGCGGTTGGGGCGAGCTGGTGATCACCATGGCCGCCATGCTGCTCAGGGCGGCAGCAACCGGCAAGGGCCCAGGGTCATGGCCCCCAGGCAGAGGCGGCGCAACCAGCCCGAGTGGGCCAGGGCCCCCAGGGCCAGCCGCCGCAGCGGCAGCAGCAGCGGCGAACGGTTGGAGAAGATCCGCACCAGGGCGTCGGTGGCCAGCAGCACCAGCAGGATGTCGGGCCAGCGGCGGCGGGCATAACGGCCGGGCAGGCGGCGGGGTGCCAGGCGCCCGGCGCTCACCTGGGCGGCCAGCTGCCCCAGCTCCTGCACATCGCGCCAGCAGAGGTTGAGGCCCTGCCCCCCCACCGGATGGGAGCGGTGGGCCGCCTCCCCCACCAGCACCACCGGCCCGCGCCGCAGCGGCCAGGCCAGCTCCAGCGCCAGCGGAAAGGCCCGGGGCTGATCCAGCAGCACCTCCGGCTGCAGGCGCTCCGGCAGGGCCGCACCGAGGGCCTCCAGGAACGCCACCGGCTCCAGCTGCTCCAGCCGCCGCAGCCGCTCCAGGGGCGCACTCCACACCAGCTGAAAGGCCTCACCGCCAAGGGGCAACACCGCAAAGGGGCCCTCGGGACGGAACAACTCCCAGGCCTGGTCGGGGGCCGAGCCCCGCAGGCCCACCTGCACCGTGAGGCAACCCTGGCGGTAGGGGCGGCTCCATTGGCGCAGGCCAGCGGCCCGCCGGCAGGGGGAGCGATGGCCGTCGGCGGCCACCACCAGGTCCATGCCAGGCCGCCGCTGCGGCCCCTGGCCAAGCTGGGCCGCGATGCTGGGCCGCTGGGCCACCGCCGCCAGCAGCACCTGCATCAGCGGCGCGTGCTGCAGGATCCAGCCCACCGCCACCTCGGAATCGGCTCCATGGGATGGCAGGTCATCGCCGCTGAACTGCAGCTGCTGGCCGGTGGCGCGATCGCAGAGCTCCAGGCTTCGAAACGGCGCCAGGTGCGCGGCCAGGGGGCGCCACAGATCCAACTGCTCCAGCAGCTCGCGGCTGGAGTGGGTGAGGGCGTAGGCCCGGCTGCGCTGGCTGAGCTCGGCGGCGCTGAGGGGGTCATCGAGCTGCACCCGCCACCCCGCCTGGGCCAGGGCCAGGGCCGCCAGGGCGCCGGTGGGGCCGGCTCCGAGCACCTGGGCCCGTGGCGCTGAGGAAGGCACGGGGCCCAACGGCAGACACAAAAAAACCGCAGCACGATTCTGTGCTGCGGTTGGGGGTGGGTGCGGCCGCGGCCGCCGGGCGATCAGCCCAGGCCCAGCAGGCCGTGGGTGAAGGATTCGCCGCCCAGGGCCAGTTCGGTGGCCAGCAGGGCGATGAAGCCGAGCATGGCCAGGCGGCCATTCAGCTTCTCGGCACGGTCGTGGAAGCCCCAGCCGTTGTCGGCATCCACCACCAGCATGCGGGGCTCGCTGGCGAAGGCGTTGAGGCGGCCGCCATCCTCTTCGGTGACGGTGGCGCCACGGATCACAGCGGGGGCGGAGGGGTTGGCCTGGACCATGGGGGCTCCTGTGGAATGCCCGAATTGTAACGCAATGTTGCGCGATGCAACACGGCTGTTAAGCGGCACGCGGGTCGCTCAGCGCAGGCGCCGCAGGCAGAGCTCCTCAAAGGCCGGCCGCAGCAGAAACGGGTATTCCCCCACCCACAGCTTCAGCTGCGGCAGCCAGGCGTCGCTGAGGGCCCCCACCCGGGAAAAATCGGGCCGCTCGCTCAGCACCAGGCAGCGCACCACCATCCCCACCCGGATCGTCTTGTGCTTCTTGTCGTAGGGGAAACGAATGCTGCCCAGGTAGCCCTCCTCGTCCTCCAGCTCCAGGCACAGCCAGGTGCGGCGGTTCTCCACCAGCTCCAGGCGCCCCTGTTTGTCGGTGGTTTCCTGGCGGCCCTCCACCAACTCGCGGGTGTAGAGGTCAGCCACCTCCCCCTCGAAGATCGCCGCCGCCGGGTAGCGCCGCAGGGTGGCGTTCTTGCGGCTGGCCTCCACGATTGGCCCCCACAGCCAATACAGCACGAAGCTGAGGCCCACCACGAGCATGATCGGGGCCGCCTGGCTGGACATCGCCACCCCCTGGCTGATCAGCAGGGAGATCACCCCGGCGATCACCGAGATGAACACCCGCTGCAGCAGCTTCTGGGGGTTGCCACTGCAGGCGTTGAACTGCGGGCCGGTGGCCACGGCGGGGATCAACCGCGGCAATTCCCCGGGGCGGAGCGGAATCAACATGGCGGCAGTGTGGGCTCAGGCCGGCCTCAGAGCAAGCGCTCCAGCCCGTACACCAACCCGGGCAGCTGGCGCACGCGCCGCACGGTGAGCAGCACCCCGGGCATGTAGGCGGAGCGATCGATCGTGTCGTGGCGGAGGGTGTAGGTCTCGCCCGGGGCGCCGAACATCACCTCCTGGTGGGCCACCAGCCCCGGCAGGCGGATCGAATGCAGCCGCAGGCCGCTGTCGCGCTGGCCGCCGCGGCTGCCCGCCAGGGTCTCGTGCTCCTCCACCTGCGGCGGGTTGAAGGTCTTGCCCAGCTCCTCCATCAGCTCGGCGGTTTTGATGCAGGTGCCGCTGGGGGCATCCGCCTTGCGGTTGTGGTGCAGTTCGGTGAGCTCGGCGAAGTCGTAGAAGCGGGCCGCCGCCGCCGCCGCCTGCTGCAGCAGCACCATGCCCACCGAAAAGTTGGGAATCACGGCCCCGCCCATGGAGGCCTTGTCGGCAAAGCTGGCCAGGTCGCCCAGCTGCTCCGGCGAGAGCCCCGTGGTGCCGATCACCGGATGCACCCCGTAGGCGATCGCCGCCCGGGTGTGCTCGTACACCACCGAGGGGTGGGTGAAATCCACCAGCACCGCCCCGTTGCCGGGGCCGTCGTTGCGCACCGCCTGGCTGGCCAGGCAGAGGCTGCCTTCGAAATCGGCGGTGATCGCCACCTCGAGCTCGCCGAGCCCCAGTTCCAGCCCCACATCGGCACCCTCCTTGCCGGGGGTGGTGTCGATGGCGCCCACCAGGCGGCAATCGGGGGCGTGGTGCACCGCCTTCACCACCTCGGCCCCCATGCGCCCCAGGGCGCCAGCCACCACCACGGCGATGGGCTGGACGGCGCCGGTTTGGGGGGAAGCGGTGCTGCTGGTCATCGGCGGAGGCAAGGCACGGGCCACTGCAGCTGAGCCTATGGGGCCCCACAGGCCTTGTAACGGCTGAGGGCCCGGGCTCGCAGCCGCGGAGGGCCCTTCGTAGGCTGCTTCACATTGCTCAATCAGCGCGCATGTTCACGCAGGTCCGCTCCGCCTCCCGCCGCGTCAGCCCCGCGGAGGTGAATGGTCGGGCCGTGATGAAGGCCGTATATGTGGTGCTGGAGCCGCAGTACCAGAACGCGCTCACCCAGGCCGCCACGTCGCTCAACGACCAGAACGGACCGCTGGCGATCGACCTGAGCGGCTACCTGATCGAGGAGCTGCGCGACCCCCAGAACTACGCAGACTTCTGTGCCGATGTGGCCCAGGCGGATGTGTTCATCGCCTCGCTGATCTTCATTGAAGACCTGGCCCAGAAGGTGGTGGAGGCGGTGGCCCCCCACCGCGACCGGCTCAAGGCCGCCGTGGTGTTCCCCTCCATGCCGGAGGTGATGCGGCTCAACAAGCTGGGCACCTTCTCCATGGCCCAGCTGGGGCAGAGCAAGTCGGCCATCGCCGGCTTCATGAAAAAGCGGAAGGAGGCGGGCGGCGCCGGCTTCCAGGACGCCATGCTCAAGCTGCTCAACACCCTGCCCACGGTGTTGAAGTACCTGCCGGTGGAGAAGGCGCAGGACGCCCGCTCCTTCATGCTCAGCTTCCAGTACTGGCTGGGGGGAACGCCGGACAACCTGCGCAACTTCCTGTTGATGCTGGCGGACAAGTACGTGTTCCCCCGCACCAAGGGTGAAGCCAGCGCCGACCGGCCCGAGCTGCAGGTGGCCGACCCGGTGGTGTTCCCCGACCTGGGCATCTGGCACCCCCTGGCGCCCTCGATGTTTGAGGACCTCAAGGAGTACCTCAACTGGAACGCCAGCCGCAAAGACCTCAGTGAGGCCGCCCGCAACGGCCCGGTGATCGGCCTGGTGCTGCAGCGCAGCCACATCGTCACCGGCGATGAGGCCCACTACGTGGCCGTGATCCAGGAGCTCGAATACCGCGGCGCCACCGTGATCCCGGTGTTCTGCGGCGGCCTCGACTTCACCAAACCGGTGAATGCCTTCTTCTACGACCCGATCAACCCCGACCAGCCGCTGGTGGATGGGGTGGTGTCACTCACCGGCTTCGCCCTGGTGGGCGGCCCCGCCCGCCAGGACCACCCCAAGGCGATTGAGGTGCTCAAGAAGCTCAACCGCCCCTACATGGTGGCGCTGCCGCTGGTGTTTCAAACCACCCAGGAGTGGGAAGAGAGCGACCTGGGTCTGCACCCGGTGCAGGTGGCCCTGCAGATCGCCATCCCCGAGCTCGATGGCGCCATTGAGCCGATCGTGCTCTCCGGCCGCGACGACGCCACCGGCAAGGCCCACACCCTTCAAGACCGGGTGGATGCCATCGCCGAGCGGGCCATCCGCTGGGCCTCTCTGCGGGTGAAGCCGCGCAGCGAGAAGAAGCTGGCGATCACCGTGTTCAGCTTCCCGCCCGACAAGGGCAACGTGGGCACCGCCGCCTACCTCGACGTGTTCGGCTCCATCCACCGGGTGCTGGAGGAGATGCGCGCCCAGGGCTACGACGTGAGCGACATGCCCGCCAACCCCAAGGCGCTGATGGAGGCGGTGCTCAAGGACCCCGAGGCCCTCGAGGGGGCACCGGAGCTGGCCATCGCCCACCGCATGAGCGTGGAGGAGTACGAGCGGCTCACCCCCTACTCCGAGCGTCTGGAGGAGAACTGGGGCAAGCCCCCCGGCACCCTCAACACCGATGGCACCAACCTGCTGATCTTCGGGCGCCACTTCGGCAACGTGTTCGTTGGCGTGCAGCCCACCTTTGGCTACGAAGGCGACCCGATGCGGCTGCTCTACTCCCGCAGCGCCAGCCCCCACCACGGTTTCGCCGCCTACTACACCTACCTGGAGAAGGTGTGGGGCGCCGACGCGGTGCTGCACTTCGGCACCCACGGCTCCCTGGAGTTCATGCCCGGCAAGCAGATGGGCATGAGCGAAACCTGCTACCCGGATTCGCTGATCGGCGCGCTGCCCAACCTCTACTACTACGCCGCCAACAACCCCTCGGAAGCCACCATCGCCAAGCGGCGCGGCTATGCCGAAACCATCAGCTACCTCACGCCACCGGCAGAAAACGCCGGCCTCTACAAGGGCCTCAAGGAGCTGGGTGAGCTGGTGGGCTCCTACCAGCAGCTGCGCGAAGGCTCCCGCGGCGTGCAGATCGTGAATGCCGTGGTGGAAACCGCCCGCCAGTGCAACCTCGACAAGGACGTGCAGCTGCCGGAGGTGGATGCCGCCGAGCTGGATCTCGACGGCCGCGATTCCGTGATCGGCGCGGTGTACCGCCAGCTGATGGAGATCGAGAGCCGGCTGCTGCCCTGCGGCCTGCACACCATCGGCAAGCCCCCCACCGCCGAGGAGGCGATCGCCACCCTGGTGAACATCGCCGCCCTGGAGCGCGAGGAGGACGGCATTCGCTCCCTGCCGGCGCTGCTGGCGGAGAGCCAGGGCCGCACCATCGACGACGTCTACAAGGGCAACGACGACGGTGTGCTCGCCGATGTGGAGCTCAACCGCGTGATCACCGAGACCTGCCGCGCTGCGGTGGGGTCGATGGTGAAGGCGGTGACGGGCAACGACGGCCGCGTCACCCTGCGCCGCAACTTCGGCTGGTTCTTCGGCCTGCTGGAGCGCTTTGGCTTCCAGCTCCCCAGCCCCTGGCTGGCCGCCTGCCGCAACGCCGGTTTCCCTGATGTCGACCAGGCCGAGCTCGACAAGCTGTTTGGCTACCTGCAGTTCTGCCTCGAGCAGGTGTGCGCCGACCTGGAGATGCAGAGCCTGCTCAAGGCCCTCGACGGCGAATACGTGCTGCCGGGCCCCGGCGGCGACCCGATCCGCAACCCCGGCGTGTTGCCCAGCGGCAAAAACCTGCACGCCCTCGACCCTCAGGCGATCCCCACCCGGGCCGCCATCGCCGCCGCCAAGGTGGTGGTGGAGAAACTGATCGAGCGGCAACGGCAGGAGCAGGGCACCTGGCCCGAAACCATCGCCTGCGTGCTCTGGGGCACCGACAACATCAAGACCTACGGCGAATCGCTGGCCCAGATCCTCTGGTTCATCGGCGTGAAGCCCGTGCCCGATTCCCTCGGCCGCGTGAACAAGCTGGAGCTGATTCCGCTCGAGGAGCTGGGACGCCCCCGCATCGACGTGGTGGTCAACTGCAGCGGCGTGTTCCGCGACCTGTTCATCAACCAAATGGCCCTGATCGACCAGGGCGTGAAGATGGCCGCCGAGGCCGATGAGCCCCTGGAGATGAACTTCGTGCGGCGCCACGCCCAGGAGCAGGCCGCCAAGGAGGGCATCTCCCTGCGGGATGCCGCCACCCGGGTGTTCTCCAACGCCAGCGGCAGCTACAGCTCCAACGTGAACCTGGCGGTGGAGAACAGCACCTGGGAGGAGGAGAATGAGCTGCAGGAGATGTACCTCTCCCGCAAAACCTTCGCCTTCAACGCCGACAACCCCGGCGAGATGAACCAGAAGCGCGAGGTGTTCGAGTCGGTGATGAAAACCGCCGACGTGACCTTCCAGAACCTCGACTCCGCCGAGATCTCACTCACCGATGTGAGCCACTACTTCGACAGCGACCCCACCAAGCTGATCCAGGGCCTGCGCGACGACGGCAAAGCGCCGTCGAGCTACATCGCCGACACCACCACCGCCAACGCCCAGGTGCGCTCCCTGAGCGAAACGATCCGCCTCGACTCCCGCACCAAGCTGCTCAACCCCAAGTGGTACGAGGGCATGCTCAACAGCGGCTACGAGGGGGTGCGTGAGGTGGCCAAGCGGCTCAACTTCACCCTGGGCTGGAGCGCCACCAGCGGCGCCGTCGACAACTTCGTGTACGAGGAGGCCAACGACACCTTCATCAACGACCCGGAGATGCGCAAGCGGCTGATGGAGCTCAACCCCCACAGCTTCCGCCGCATCGTCGGCACCCTGCTGGAGGTGAACGGCCGCGGCTACTGGGAAACCTCCGACGAGAACATCCAGCAGCTGCAGGAGATCTACCAGGAGATCGAAGACCGCATCGAGGGCGTCAGCGAGGGCTGATCGCCTTAGCCAATCGCCGCAGCCATGCGCGCCACCTGGGCGATGGGGCCCACGTCGTGCACGCGCAACACCCGGGCTCCGGCCGCCACAGCCAGGGCACACACCGAGGCGGTGCCCCAGAGGCGGGCGCGGGGGCGGGGTTCATCGAGCACCGCGCCGATGAACCGCTTGCGCGATGGGCCCACCAGCAGGGGGTAGGCGAAGGTGTCCGGGGGTTGGTCAGGGTTAGTCAGACCCCGGACACCGCGCAACAGCTCCAGGTTCTGCTCGATGGTTTTGGCAAACCCCAGGCCCACATCCCAGATGAGTTGCTCCGGCCGCACGCCGGCCGCCAGGGCCACCGCGGTGGCGGCCTGCAGCTCGGCGCGCACCTCGGCCACCACGTCGCCGTACACCGCCAAGCTGTCCATCGACTGGCTGGTGCCGCGGCTGTGCATCAGCACGTAGGGGCAGCCGGCCCGGGCAATCAGCGGCAGCATCGCCGGATCCCGCAGGCTGCCGCCGGGGGCTCCGGCCGTGTGGTTGGCGCCGCGCACATCGTTGATCCAATCGGCCCCCTCCGCCAGGGCCGCCTCCGCCACCGCAGCCTCGAAGGTGTCGATCGAAATCAACAGCTGCGGATGCTCACGCCGCAGCGGTTGCAGGGCCCGCAGGGCCGGCAGCAGCCGCCGCAGCTCCTCCTCGGGCCCCACCATCGCGGCCCCGGGCCTTGTGCTCTGGGCCCCCAGGTCGAGCACCGCCGCCCCCTGGGCCAGCATGCGGCGCCCCTGGCGCACAACAGCTTCCACCGAGCTGAGCCGGCCACCGTCGCTGAAGGAATCGGGAGTGAGGTTGAGCACCCCCATCACCAGGGGGCCCGGCGGGATCACGCCGCCGCCACGGGCAGCTGGTAGTTGGCGATGCGGGCAAAGCCCTCAGGATCCAGGGAGGCGCCGCCCACCAGCACGCCGTCGATGTCGCTCTGGGCCATCAGCTGGTCGATGGTGGCGGGGTTCACCGAACCGCCGTACTGAATCACCACCTCGGGGTAGCCCACCCACTGGCGAATCAGGCCACAGATGCGGTTGGCCTCGGCGGCCTCGCAGGTTTTGCCGGTGCCGATGGCCCAGATGGGCTCGTAGGCCACGATCAGGCGGGCGGGATCGAGCCCATCCACGCCCTGCTCCACCTGGCGGCGGATCACCCGCTCCGCTTCACCGGCCTCGCGCTGCGAATCGCTCTCGCCCACACACAGGATTGGCACGATGCCGTGCTTCTGGGCGCTGCGGGCCCGCAGGTTGATCTGCTCGTCGGTTTCGCTGTAGTACTTGCGCGGCTCGCTGTGGCCCACGATCGCGTGGGTCACACCGTGCTCCAGCAGCATCGGCGCCGAGATCATGCCGGTGAAGGCGCCCTTCTCCTGCCAGTGGATGTTCTGGGCGGAGAGGTGCACGCCGCTGCCCTCCAGGGCGGCGCTGAGGGTGGCAATGGCGGTGAACGGCGGCGCCAGCACCACGCTGCGGCCGGCGGGCAGGTTGGCCACCAGGGGCTTGAAGGCGTCGGCAAAGGCCTGCGCTTCGGCGCAGGTCATGTGCATCTTCCAGTTGCCTGCGATGACGGCCTTGCGCACTGCGTCCAGGGGTTGATCAGCCCCTAAACCTAAAGGCTGTCGGTCACGACCACGGTTTGGCCCGCCAGTTCCACCCGGTCGCCGGGCTTGAGCTTGCGGCCGCGGCGGGTTTCCTGGAAGCCATTCACACGCACTTCTCCGCCCTGGATGCGCATCTTGGCCTCGCCGCCGGTGCCCACCAGCGCTTGCCATTTGAGGAATTGATCCAAACGGATCGGCTCGGCGGCGGCCGGACGCTCCAAAACAGCGCTGATAGCTTGCCCCGATGCTCGCACCCCCCTCAGCCGGCTTCCGTCGCCTGCTGCCGCTGCTGAACCCCTACCGCCCGGCCCTGGTGGCGGGGGGGCTGTGCATGCTCGTGTTTGTGGCCTGTTGGCCGCTGCTGGCCTGGCTGGCGGGGCAGTTGATCCCGGCCATCGGCGCCGGCGATTTCGGCCGCGTGCTGCAGGTGATCAGCCTGGCCCTGGCGGTGTTCATGCTGCAGAAAGTGGCCCAGTTCGGCCAGGACACCCTGCTGGCGGGCCCGGCGCTACGGGTAAGCCAGGAGCTGCGCCGCGGCCTGTTTGCCCGGCTGCAACGGCTGGATTTCGGCGTGCTGGAGAAACTCTCCGCCGGCGACCTCACCTACCGGCTCACCGAAGACGCCGACCGCGTCGGTGAGGTGATCTACAAAACGATCCAAGACACCACCCCCTCGGCCCTGCAGCTGGTGGTGGTGTTCGGCTACATGGTGTGGCTCGACTGGAAGCTGTCGCTGGGCACCCTGCTGCTGGCGCCCCTGGTGGCGGTGCTGGTGAGCCTGTTCGGCGCCAAGGTGATGGGGGCCGCTGAGAAGAGCCAACAGCAGGTGAGCGAGCTGGCGGCGCTCCTGGGGGAGGCGATCGCCGGGCTGCCGCTGGTGCGGGCCTTCGCCGCTGAACCCTGGCTGCAGCAGCGCTTCGAAACCGAGATCGACCTGCACCGCCGCGCCCGCTACCGCACCCAGCGGCTGCTGGCCCTGCAATACCCGGTGGTGGGCTTCCTGGAGGCCGCCGGCATCCTGGCGGTGCTGCTGATGGGGGCCGCCCGCATCCAGAGCGGCGACCTCAACGGCCAGGGCTTCAGCAGCTACGTGGCGGCCCTGCTGATGCTGATCGACCCGATCAGCCACCTCACCACCAACTTCAACGAATTCCAGCAGGGCCAGGCCTCGCTCAAGCGGCTGCGGCAGATCGAGCGCGAAGCGGTGGAGCCTCCGGATCGCCCCCACGCCCAGGCCCTCGGGCCGGTGGCCGGTGAGCTGGCCCTCGAGCAGGTGAGCTTCGGCTACGAGCCGGGCCAACCGGTGCTGCGGGAGCTCAGCCTGCAGGTGAAAGCGGGCCAGGTGGTGGCGCTGGTGGGCCCCTCCGGCGCCGGCAAGAGCACCCTGTTTTCGCTGCTGCTGCGCTTCAACAACGCCCAGAGCGGCCGGGTGCTGCTGGATGGCCGCGACCTCGCCGACCTGCGGGCCAGCGAACTGCGCAAGGCCGTGGCCCTGGTGCCCCAGCAGAGCGCCGTGTTCTCCGGCACAGTGGCCGACGCCATCGCCT
>Ga0214917_10004413_pt1 | contig 15657 bp, 12 predicted proteins | sample LL_1208_BB_MetaG_FD_177983 | JGI IMG/M metagenome (GOLD analysis project Ga0214917, IMG submission 177983) | Freshwater microbial communities from Lake Lanier, Atlanta, Georgia, United States - LL_1208_BB | ecosystem: Environmental > Aquatic > Freshwater > Lake | place: USA: Georgia | collected... | reverse complement strand
CTGAAGATTAAGAAGTAAACAAAAGAAGGCCTGGGATTTCCCCAGGTCTTCTTTATGTGTCTAGGCTTTTGCAATCAAAACCTTTAAGCCGAGCTCTTCATCGCTTGCAGTTGGATTCACAACTGAATCCTGCGACCACGACGTAGCTAATACTTCACTAGCGACTAGGTCCGCATGTGAAGTAAGTGCTGAGATTGTGATTTCGTTATCTGATTCCCAAGTCACGACAATTCGGTCACTAATGTCTAGCCCTGTTGACTTGCGGGCATCCTGAATCAAACGCGTCACATCTCGAGCAATGCCTTGGCCAATCAATTCCGGAGTCAAAGCTAAATCGAGCGCTAGTGATTCACCAGAGTCACTAGCTACGGTCCAGCCTTCGCGTGGGACTTCAGTGACAACAACATCATCTGGGCCAATCTCATACTCTGATCCGGAGGCAAAAACTTTTGCTGAACCGGAACGCAATGCCTCAACTAAGGCATTTGCATCGGCCACAGCTACAGCAGCAGCAATCTCAGGTGTGCTCTTGCCAAATCTTGCTCCCAGAGTTTTGAAGTTAGCTTTTAAGCTGACGTCAACTAACTCACCAGTCCCAGACAGGCTTTCCAAACTAAGTACGTTAACTTCATCTCTAATCTGCGCCTGAAGTCCTTCTGGCAAGGAATCCCAACCCGGTGCTGCTACTAATGCTCGCTGAAGTGGCTGACGGGTTTTAACGCCGGAAGCGGCGCGCGCTGATCTGCCAAGTTCAACTAACCGGCGCGTTAAATCAACTTGATCCCGCAAAGTATCGCTGATTTGATCGTCTGACCATTGCGGCCAAGCACTTAAGTGCACTGATTCAGTTTCTGAAGTTGTGTACAAGTCTTGCCATACTCGTTCAGTGATAAATGGTGTGAACGGTGCCATAACTTGAGTTACTACTTTTAAGCAATGGTGCAATGTGCTTAGCGCTGCATGATCTGCATCCCAGAACCTACGACGCGAACGACGCACATACCAATTGCTTAAGTCGTCTACGTACTCAGCAATAAAGCGGCCAGCACGCTGGGTATCAAATTGTTCAAGTGCTTGGTCAACATCTCGAGCTAGGCGAGTGGATTGCGAAACCGCCCATTGGTCTAAGTCAGTTAGTCCATCGAGCGATGCAGTGCTGCTATCCCATTCGCCAGCACGGGCATAGAGACTCTGGAATGCAACCGTGTTCCAGTAAGTAAGAAGTGTTTTGCGAACTACTTCAGCAATCGTGCCGTGCCCCACACGACGTGCGCTCCATGGCGATCCACTAACTAACATGAACCACCGAAGCGCATCAGCGCCATGTTCATCCATCAAGCCGATTGGTTCGAGTACGTTACCTAAGTGCTTACTCATCTTTCGGCCATCTTCATCAAGGATGTGACCAAGGCATAAAACATTTTCGTAAGAAGATTCATCGAAAACTAGAGTTCCAATTGCCATGAGGGTGTAGAACCAACCACGTGTTTGATCGATAGCTTCACAAATAAAGTCCGCTGGATAGCTCGCCTCAAAAGTTTCCTTGTTATTTTCTGGGTATCCCCATTGTGCGAATGGCATTGCACCAGAGTCGTACCAGCAGTCAATAACTTCAGGAACGCGTGTGGCAGTGCTATTGCACTCAGGACAGGAAAATGTAACGTCATCTACGAATGGACGGTGCGGATCGATGGTTAATGATGCGTCTCCGGCGAGTTTGGCAAGTTCAGATCGTCCACCAACGCAAGTTAAATGGTTTTCTTCACAGCGCCAAATTGGAAGTGGTGTTCCCCAATACCGATTGCGAGACAGCGCCCAATCAACATTATTTGTCAGCCAGTCACCGAATCGACCCGCTTTAATCGTGTCTGGGAACCAATTTGTCTTTTCATTTTGCGCGAGGAGCTGGTCCTTAATCTCGGTTGTTTTGATGTACCAAGATGGTTGCGCGTAATAGATCAGCGCAGTGTGACATCTCCAGCAGTGTGGATACGAGTGCTCATAAGGCAAGTGCCTAAATAGAAGACCCTTTTCTTCAAGCAACTCCACCAACCGTGGATCAGCAGCCTTGAAAAATACTCCAGCAACTTCTGGAATGTCAGACTCAAAAGTTCCGTTAGGTAAAACTGGATTAACCACTGGCAATCCGTAAGAACGACAAAGCGCAAGATCCTCAGCACCAAAGGCAGGTGCTTCATGGACCACTCCGGTGCCATCTTCAGTAGTTACGAAGTCTGCCAATAAAACTGTGTGCACTGGCGCTTCGGTTTCTGGAAAAGTTACCCAGTCAAATGGCCTTTGGTATTGAGTTCCTTCGAGGTCTCGACCCTTTAAGGTTTCCAAAACTTTTGAATCTTCACCAAGAACTTTTTCGCGTAAGGCTTCGGCCACAACGAGGTATTCACCTACGGCAGTTTGGGCTACTACGTAATCAACTTCAGGATTGACAGCAGCTGCGGTATTTGAAATCAACGTCCATGGAGTTGTAGTCCAAATAAGAAGTGACACACCAGAATATTTCTCTGTCAGGGGACCGCTGGTGACTGGGAATCGAACGTAAACCGAGGCATCGACGACATCTTCATATCCTTGAGCAAGTTCATGGTCAGATAGCCCGGTGCCACAGCGAGGGCAATACGGCGAAACTCTGTGATCTTGGACCAAAAGCCCTTTATCGAATATCCGCTTAAGGCTCCACCAAACACTGTCGATGTATTTCTCATCCATAGTCCAATAGGCCTGATCCATGTCAACCCAATAGCCCATGCGTGATGTCATGTTTTCAAATTCATCGACATGGCGAAGAACAGATTCTTTACAGCGCGCGTTGAACTCTGCGATTCCGTATTTCTCAATATCTTGCTTGCCGGTAAAACCCAATTCTTTTTCAACGGCAAGTTCAACAGGTAGTCCATGGCAATCCCAACCAGCTTTGCGCGGAACGTTATAGCCCTTCATGGTGCGATAGCGCGGGAAGATGTCCTTGAATACTCGAGCCTCTACGTGGTGGGTACCCGGCATTCCGTTTGCAGTTGGCGGGCCTTCATAAAAGACCCAACGGGGGCCATCGCTAGTTCGCGCAAGTGATTTGTGAAAGATGTCATTGTCTTTCCAAAACGAAAGCACATCGTGCTCCATCGCTGGAAGATCAATTTTCGCGGGTACGTCGCGGTATGCCATCAGATTCCTCATCGCTTGCAGTCAAATATCTTGCCGTCAAACATCAAAGCCACCTTTTGGTGACTCTGACTTCAAGGGACGAGATGATTTCTGGGTCATTCCCGCGGTACCACCCTTGTTGACTTTGCCCTTGCGACGCAAAATCCACTTAAGTTCTAGTCAACTGCTCGTTCTACTTGGCACAATTCCTGGGATTAAACACCGGGTATCTAATTCCGTGAAACTGCTGTTCTTCGAGGCAACTCAGAAGTGATACTGCGCAAAACAACACCTTTTTGGGCTTACACCGTCCCCAATTCGCTGATTTGGTGCTGTTGGCTGCGCAATGTGTCTTCATCATCGTTTTGCCGACTAATAGTAAAGATTAGTGGGAAAAGGTCATTATTCCCATTTTGTAAGGTCGATTGCGCTCCGCGATTGCGAAAGCACACGAGTGAATTGGGGTGGCCAGCCTGGTGTGTTGATCCTAGAAGTGCCCAAAACTTGGCCAAAAATTGCAGTTATTAGCGTTTTAACGTACCTTCTAGCGAGCAATATGTAACCGACTCGGTAGAGTCTAGGGACTTAGTCCATAAAACTTAGGCTTTAACTAAAGGGGAATACCATGGCTGCGAAACCAGCTAAGAAATCGCCAACTAAGGCAAGTGCTGCCAAAAAGGCTCCAGCCGCAAAAAAAGCAGCAACTTCCAAGAAGGCCACCCCAGTCAAAAAGACACCAGCCAAAAAGGCTCCGGCGAAGAAAGCTCCGGTTAAGAAAGCCCCAGCCAAAAAAGCTCCGGTTAAGAAAGCCCCAGCCAAAAAAGCTCCGGTTAAGAAATTACCTGCCAAGAAAGTTGCACCCACTAAGCCTGTGAAAAAAGTTGCTGAACCTAAGCCCGTAGTTGTGAAAGTACCAAAAGTTACCAAAGCCCAACTTGCCGCAATTGCAAAAGCGGAAGCCGCCGCTGCCGCAGCCCTAGCGGGTCCACCGGTTCAGGTTATTAATCCAATCGGTTCTGTTGGCTTACCGTCAGTTCGCAAAGCAGTACCGGGTAAAAAAGCTGCACCGAAACATCCAGTAGTTCAGGAAGACGAATCAAACTGGACTAAGACCGAGTTGAACGCAGTGCGAAAGATGCTAACTTCCGAAGCTGAAGAACTTGCAATTGAAATTGCGCAAGCCGAGGAAAACTTCCATGCCTTAATCATGGAAAGTGGCGAGGGTGCTGGTGATGATCAAGCCGATGCTGGCACTAAGACTTTCGAACGCGAGCACGAAATCTCGATTCTTTCTAACAAGAAAGATCTACTCGATCAAACTAATCGCGCATTAGAGCGCATCGAAGCTGGCACATACGGTGCATGTGAAAACTGTGGCAAGCAAATTGGAAAGCTTCGTTTACAGGAAGCAAATCCTCGCGCCACTATGTGTATGCCTTGCCGCGAGCGTGAAGACCGTTCCTAACGTCGTGTATCGTCGCCAACTTCTCGTAACTGCACTAATCGTTGTCTTGGTGGACTTGGCAACTAAAGCCTGGGCCGTGGCAAGACTTGAAAATCAGTCAGACATTAAGGTCATTGGCGAATTTCTGAAACTATCGTTTGTGAGAAACCCAGGTGCGGCATTTTCCTTCGGAACCAGCGTTACCTGGGCATTTACTTTGATTGCAATGGCAGTAAGTATTGCGATTTTGGTTATCTCAAGGAATGTTACGAATCGAACCTGGGCAATTGCACTTGGTGGATTACTCGGTGGTGCCGTTGGAAACTTAATTGATCGAATTTTTCGAAGTCCAGAAGTTTTTCATGGTCACGTGGTGGATTTCATTTCAGTTCCAAATTATCCAACCTTCAATATCAGTGATAGCGCGGTTGTTTTATCAGCAATCGCCATGGTAATTCTTTCGTTTCGTGGCGTTGAGTACCAAACTCCAGATGCTCTCCCAGGACATCTAGACGCGGAGCAAAAATGATTCGTACTTGGCCGATAGACGAGTCACTCGAGGGTGAACGTTGCGACGTAGCGTTGTCACGATTGACCGGTGAATCACGCGCAACTTGTGTCACGCTGCTTGAGGAAAAAAGAGTAACTCTAAATAATAAAGTTGCGCAGAAAAGTGCTCGGTTAGCTTTTGGCGACGTAATCGAAGTGGACCTGCCAGATCCAGACATGTACGAAGCGGAGCCAACCGTAGAGTTACCAATTGTTTTTGAAGATGATTCATTCGTAGTTATTGATAAACCGGCTGGGGTCGCAGCGCATCCCAGCCAAGGTTGGTCTGGACCCACCGTCACCGGCTCACTAACTGCAATGGGAACCGTTCTTACGTCATTTGGCCCAACAGAGCGTAAAGGGATTGTGCATCGCTTGGATGTTGGCACGAGTGGCCTAATGGTAGTAACCAAGTCTGAACGCGCTTATGTCAGCATTAAAGATCAATTTCGTGATCGCACTGTCGACAAGATTTACCACACACTAATTCAAGGCAGGCTAGATCCGATCAATGGAACTATTGACGCCCCGATTGATCGCCATCCGTCTTCTTCTTATCGGTTTGCGATCATGAGTGGCGGTCGGCCAAGCATCACACATTACGACACCCTTGAATCCTTTGCTTACGCATCATTATTAGAAGTTCACCTGGAAACCGGACGAACTCATCAAATTCGCGTTCATATGTCGGGACTTCGCCATCCATGTTGCGGTGACCTTACTTATGGCGCCGACCCAACTTTGGCAGCCAAGTTAAAACTTGATCGCCAGTGGCTTCATGCCGTTCGCCTAGGTTTTGAGCATCCAGTTTCTGGCGATCGCGTCACATTCCATTCGGAATATGCCCCTGATTTAGCAAAGTCCTTGGAACTGGCGCGAAACCTCTAGCCACATGCGGGGACTTGGTTCGAGGTTTCAGCCACGCAAAAATCTCTTCGACCCACTGCACTTTCTTGTCACAGGTCGAAGGTAACCTAGGGTAGCGTCCTTCCTCTCGCGTACTTACCCTCTGATTTAAAAGGAAATACTCCTGTGAGCAATGACTCGTTCGTGCATCTTCACGTGCACTCCGAGTATTCAATGTTGGACGGCGCTGCGCGCCTCACAGACCTTTTCTCAAAAGCTGATGAGCTCGGTATGCCGGCTATTGCGATGACGGATCATGGCAATCTATATGGTGCATTCGAATTTTGGAAAAAAGCGCAGTCCACCAATGTAAAACCAATCATCGGGATCGAGGGCTACTACGCGCCACAAGGCCGCAGACTTCGTGCGCCATTTGATTTTGGTACTCCAGCTGTTGACGACACATCATTAGATGGGGCTGGACGCGGCCGATATAACTACACCCACATGACGATTTGGGCCGAAAATAATGTGGGTCTGCACAACCTATTTCGGTTGTCGAGTAAAGCAAGTCTTGAAGGTTATTACTACCAACCTCGATTCGATGCTGAGCTACTTGAGCAACACGGCAAAGGATTAATTGGCACTACCGGTTGCCCTTCGGGTGAAGTGAATCGTTGGTTGCAGGCTGGTAACTACGACAAAGCATTAAGTACAGCTGCAACTATGCGTGAAATTTTAGGACAGGAAAATTATTTTGTTGAACTTATGGATCACGGCTTAGGTATCGAACGACGCCATCGCGAAGACTTACTCAAAATTGCAAATAATTTGAATTTAAAGTTAGTTGCAACAAATGATCTTCACTATGTTTACCCCGAAGACGCGCGAATGCACGAAGTGCTACTTTGCATCGGCACTCGAGCCACCATGGAAGATCCAAATCGATTCAAATTTGATGCCCAGGATTTCTATTTAAAGACTGCGGCTGAAATGCGCGAAGTTTGGCGAGAATTGCCTGAAGCCTGTGACAACACTTTGTTAATAGCTGAACGCTGCAATATCAATTTTGTTGAAGGCCAGGATCTTTTACCTTCGTTCCCAGTGCCTGCTGGAGAAACCGAAAACACTTGGCTAGTTAAAGAAGTTCAGCTCGGATTAGAGCGCAGATTTAATGGCAACAAGATTCCAAATGAACATCTTGAGCGCGCAAAATTTGAACTAGCCGTCGTTGAGCAAATGGGATTCCCCGGATACTTCTTGGTAGTTGCCGACCTTTGCAGGCATGCCCGGGACGAAGGAATTCGAGTTGGCCCAGGACGTGGTTCGGCAGCTGGTGCGTTAATTGCTTGGGCACTTGGGATTACTGAACTTGACCCAATTAAACATGGCCTGCTTTTCGAGCGCTTCCTTAATCCAGAGCGCATCTCGATGCCTGACATCGACATTGACTTTGATGAACGCCGTCGCAGTGAAATGATTCGTTATGCAACACATAAGTATGGTGAAGAGCGCGTTGCCCAGATCATCACCTATGCCTCAATTAAAGCCAAAGCTGCTGTAAAAGATTCAACCCGTGCCCTTGGTTTTCCATATGCACTCGGTGACAAAATTACTAAGGCAATGCCTCCAGGTGTCATGGGTAAAGACATCCCACTTTCCGGAATATTCGACCCGGAGCATGATCGCTATGGTGAAGCCGGCGAATTCCGAGATCTTTACGACGACGATGCAGATGTACGTGCCGTAGTCGATACTGCAAGAGGCATCGAAGGACTAAAGCGACAGCCAGGTGTGCATGCTGCTGGCGTTATTTTGTGTAAAGAGGAATTGATCGACATTTTGCCGGTGTGGCGAAGAGATCAAGACGGTGCCGTGATTACCCAGTTCGACATGGGCGCCTGTGAGTCCCTTGGACTTTTAAAGATGGATTTTTTGGGGCTGCGAAATCTCACGGTTTTAGATGACACCTTGCTGAACATTAAGGCCAATCGAGATGAAACAGTCATCCTTGAAGCGATTGGCTTAGACGATACAAAAACTTATGAGTTATTAGCTCGAGGCGACACACTCGGAGTTTTCCAGCTCGATAGCGGTCCGATTCGATCCTTATTGCGATCCATGAATCCGGATTCATTCGAAGACATTTCTGCGGTCCTTGCGTTGTATCGACCAGGCCCGATGGGTGTAAATGCACACACAGATTATGCGGACTACAAAAATAAACGTAAAGTGCAAGTTCCAATTCACCCTGATCTAGAAAAACCACTGGCTGGAATTTTGGGTGATACGTACGGACTAATTGTTTACCAAGAGCAAGTTATGGCTATTGCCCAAGAGGTCGCAGGTTACACACTCGGTCAAGCAGATCTTTTGCGTCGCGCTATGGGTAAAAAGAAAAAAGAGATTTTGGATAAGGAATATGTTCCGTTCGAGGCGGGTATGAAGGAACGTGGATTCTCGCAGGTTGCCATAAATAAGTTGTGGGAAACCCTGGTCCCATTCTCGGACTATGCGTTTAATAAAGCGCATAGCGCGGGTTACGGCTTGGTTTCTTATTGGACTGCTTACTTAAAAGCTAACTACCCAGCCGAATATATGGCTGCCTTACTAACAAGTGTTAAAGATGACAAAGACAAGTCCGCAGTTTACTTAAATGAATGCCGGCGCATGGGAATAAAAGTTCTGCCCCCCGACGTAAACGAATCGGATGTAGATTTCACAGCGATAGGAACAGATATTCGATTTGGCTTAGCAGCAGTTCGAAATGTTGGCGTCAATGTCGTCGAGTCGCTCAAAGTTAGTCGAATCGCAAAAGGAAGATTTACTTCATTTGGTGACTTCTTGGGGAAAGTTGATGTACAGGTTTGCAATAAACGTGTTATCGAATCCCTAATTAAAGCCGGAGCATTTGATTCGCTTGGCCATACTCGTCGCGGGCTATTTGCCGTGCACGTGGAATCCGTAGATTCAGTTCTTGATACCAAGAAAGCTGAGGCCATAGGGCAGTTCGATCTATTTGGTACCTCGAATGACCTTTCTGATGAATCAATCGGCGGTATTGAAGTAAACATTTCCGCAGATGAATGGGATAAGAAAACTTTGTTAGCGCAAGAGCGCGATATGCTCGGTCTATATGTAAGTGATCACCCACTCTTTGGCGTTGAACATGTTCTGGCAATGAGTACTTCAATGCCAATCTCGGGAGTTGCTGATGCGTCAGATGGAGCGATCGTAACTCTTGGGGGATTAGTTAGCAGTGTTCAGTTAAAAACTACAAAACGAACTGGAGATCGTTGGGCAATTGTTGCTCTTGAAGATCTCGAAGGCGTTGTAGAAGTAATGGTTTGGAAAAATACATTTACAAAGTTTGCGACACTTCTAAACGATGATGCCATTTTGTTAATGAAGGTAAGAATTGACAAGCGTGACGATGAAGCGCCGAGAGTTGCCGCACTTGAGATCTCAGTTCCTGACATTAGTTCCAGTTACTCCGGTCCGGTAAATGTCTACATCCCGGAAACGAGAGTCAACGCTGCCGTGATGGATTCTTTGCGGCAAATCCTCAGCGCACACCCAGGAACTACCGAAGTACATTTGACAGTGGTCCAGTCAGACAAATTTGTCTCCGTCAAGACGGATGACAAATTACGAGTAGCTCCGTCACCTTCATTATTCGCAGACTTGAAAGCTTTGCTAGGTGCTGCCTGTTTAGAGGCGCCAGTTTTACAAACTAGTTAGACCGCTATTTCTGCAAATACTGCAGATAAAAGTGCAGCCAAATCCTTTGGCGATAGCTCAACGTCAAAGCCGCGCCGACCGCCACTGACAAGAATTGTTTCAAAATCCGCAGCGGACACATCAATGACAGTAGTTAGTAATCGTTTTTGACCAAGTGGACTAATGCCTCCGACGACATAGCCAGTCAGCCGAGCTGCCTGTGCCGGATCAGCCATTGTTGCTCGTTTGGCACTAAGAGTTCGGGACAGTGACTTCAGACTCACTTGTTGGTTTACCGGAACTATTGCAACGACAAAGGTTTCATCGACATTGGCAATTAAAGTCTTGAATACTCGATTTGGATCAACGCCAAGTTTCTCAGCAGCCTCAAGCCCAAATGACGGTGAATTTGGATCATGAGAGTATTCGTGTGCGACGAAAGTAACTCCTGCGGAAGCAAGCAATTTAGTCGCTGGAGTACCTGTGGCCATAGCAACAAATCCTATGCCAACTAAATCAAGTTAAACTTTGAGTTATGTTGTCAACCTTAGATTTACGCGGTGGCTCCCGAAGGGCGTCCGATCTGCGAAATCTCGTGCCGCGGGCGAAATTTGACCTTGATTCTGTTGTTGAGCAAGTCCGTCCCATAGTTGAAGATGTTCGAGTCCGTGGAGTTGCTGCTGTTCAAGATTGGTCAGAGAAATTTGACGGTGTTCGAGCACCACAAATTCGAGTTCCGCAATCGGTTATTGATAAATCTTTGGCAGACCTTGATCCAGAAATTAAGGCTGCACTCATCGATGCAATTGCGAGAGTTCGAATAGTTCACGAACATCAACGCCGAAATGACACAACAGTCACAGTTGCGCCAGGTGGAACTGTGACCGAGCGCTGGCTACCAGTGCAGCGGGTAGGGCTCTATGTTCCAGGTGGAGTTTATGTTTATCCGAGCAGCGTGATTATGAATGTTGTACCAGCACAGATTGCTGGAGTGAAATCCCTAGTTGTTTGCTCGCCGCCACAGAAAGACTTTGATGGCTGGCCACACCCAACGATATTGGCTGCTTGTGCGTTACTCGGTGTTACCGAAGTTTATGCAGCGGGTGGTGCGCAAGCGATTGCACTATTGGCTCATGGTGCTACCGGTGATGTCGAAGTCGAACCAGTTTATTTAGTAACTGGTCCGGGCAATATGTATGTGACTGCTGCCAAGCGGTTATTGAAAGGCTTAATTGGAATTGATTCTGAGGCGGGCCCAACTGAAATTGCAATCTTGGCTGATGATTCTGCCAATCCAGATTTTGTCGCTGCCGATTTAATAAGCCAAGCCGAACATGACGAAGTCGCAGCATCAGTACTTGTTACTGATAGTGAAGAATTAATTAAGAATGTCAGCGCAAGCTTAGAGCGCCTGGTTCCATTAGCGATGAACAAGGATCGAATTCGGATTGCACTGACGGGTCAACAAAGCGCTTTCGTTCTAGTTGATGATTTAGATCATGGCCTAAATGTTGTTGATGCTTATGCTGCCGAACACCTGGAGATTCATACTCGAAATGCTGCAGAAGTCGCCCGACGCGTCAACAATGCTGGCGCAATTTTCGTAGGTGATTGGTCGCCGGTCTCACTAGGGGACTACGCAGCTGGCTCTAATCACGTTTTGCCTACCGGTGGGTGCGCCTGCCATTCCTCTGGCCTTTCGGTGCAGTCATTCCTGCGCGGAGTTCACTATGTTGAATACAGCGAAGCCGCATTAAGCGATATTGCCCAAACAGTAATCACGCTTGCCAATTCGGAAGGCTTGCCGGGCCACGCAGCAGCGATCGAAATCCGATCAAAATGACAAAGCTACCTATTCGCAAAGATCTAATTGGGCGAACTCCGTATGGTGCGCCGCAAATTGATGTGCCAGTGCGCCTAAATACAAATGAAAACCCATTTGGCCCATCACCGGAACTTGTTGCTGAGTTGGGGAAGGTAATTTCTGAACTTGGCTCAAACCTAAATCGCTACCCAGATCGTGACGCAACTGAATTGCGCGGTGATCTAGCCAAGTATTTAAATGCCGAAAGTAAAGTGAGTCTAACTGCTGCCAACATTTGGCCAGCAAATGGTTCAAACGAAGTGATGCAACAATTACTTCAGCTTTTCGGTGGACCCGAAAAATCTTTAGTAGCTTTCGACCCCACTTACTCGATGTATGAAGACTATTGTCGCAACAGCTTCACAACATATATAAGCATTTCTCGAAACGAAGATTTTACGATTGACAAAAAAATAATCGACAAAGCGTTATCGCTAAACCCTGACATTGTGGTGCTAACTTCACCCAACAATCCAACTGGAACAATTATCGAAGACCAAGAAATTGATTATTTACTCAAGAATTTTTCTGGTGTTCTGCTAGTTGATGAAGCATATGCAGAATTTAGGCCACTAAATTCACCTTCAGCACTTTCCAGACTCGAAGCGAATCCAAATTTAGTTGTAGTTAGAACTATGAGTAAGGCGTTCTCATTCGCTGGAGCAAGAGTTGGTTATGCTGCAGCCAACCCCGAGGTGATTGAAGCAATTCAGTTAGTACGGTTGCCGTATCACTTATCAAGCGTTACTCAAGCTGTAGCCAAAGTCGCTCTGAAATTTAGCGATCAACTTCAAAGCCAGGTGAATTTGCTTCGCCAAGAGCGAGATGAACTGGCAATTTGGTTAGTGAATCACGGTTTTGAAGTCGCTCCGAGTGGTGCAAATTTCCTACTATTTGGAACATTTGGAGATCGCAACCAGGTATGGGAACAATTGGTTGAGCACGGTGTTTTGATTCGGCAAACTGGCCCTAGTGGCTGGCTGCGAGTAAGCATTGGCACACCAAAAGAAAACTTGGCTTTCAAAACTGCACTATTAGATGTAACCAATCGAACTAACGGAAAGTAATCAAATGGCCCGCACCGCACGCATTGAGCGAAGCACAAAGGAAAGTTCAGTTCTTGTTGAGTTGAACCTAGATGGCACAGGACAGATTGATATTGAAACTGGCGTGCCGTTTTTTGATCACATGTTGTCTCAGTTAGGTCGTCATGGTGGCTTTGATCTAAAGGTATTGACCAAGGGTGATGTTGATGTTGATTCCCATCACACGGTCGAAGACACTTCGCTAGCTGTTGGTGAGGCAATTCGAACTGCACTTGGTGACAAGGTCGGAATCCGTCGATTTGGGGATGCCTATGTTCCGCTAGATGAAACCGCCTGCCATGCCGCAGTTGATCTGTCAGGTCGGCCATTCCTTGTCCACGAACAGCCAGAAATTGTTGAGCTAATTGGAACTTTCGATACGACATTGATCCGCCACATATGGGAATCCATAATCGCGACAGCACAGATCTGTATTCACATTCGAATTCTTAGTGGGCGCAATGCTCATCACGTTAGTGAAGCGCAATTCAAGGCGGTTGCCCGCGCACTTCGCGACGCAGTAGCAATTGATCCTCGAGTATTAGACGTGCCATCGACTAAGGGAAGTCTCTAGCCCGTGACTTCTGTTGTCATTCTTGACTACGGATCAGGAAATGTTAGATCAGCGCAACGTGCAGTCGAAACAACTGGTGCTAAGGTTTCGATTTCATCTGACTTCGACGAGGCGTTAGAAGCCGATGCGTTGCTAGTACCAGGTGTCGGTGCTTTTGCAGCCTGTGTCCAAGGAATTAAGAAAGTTCGTGGCGATCAAATAATTGGCAGACGTTTAGCCGGTGGTCGACCTATCTTAGGAATTTGTGTTGGCATGCAGGTGCTGTTTGAACGAAGTACGGAACATGCGGGAGAGGGTTTCTTTGAAGGTCTGAATGAGTGGCCCGGCACTGTAGAAAAACTTGATGCACCAGTCCTTCCTCACATGGGATGGAATAACGTTACGCCTGCTGAGGGTTCTCAAATGTTTAGCGGAATCGAAAATGAGCGATTTTATTTTGTTCATTCGTATGCCACTCAAAATTGGGAGCTGGATCCACATGAGATGTTGGCTGCTCCAAAAGTGAGTTGGGCAAACCATGGCCAGGACTTCGTAGCGGCGGTTGAAAATGGTCCACTTTGGGCCACTCAGTTTCATCCAGAAAAATCTGGCGATGCGGGTCTGACATTATTAGCGAATTGGATCGGTGCGATCAAATGATCTTAAATTTGAATTTCTGGAGCGATAAATGACATCTCTAATCTTGTTACCTGCAGTTGATGTGGCAGATGGTTTGGCAGTTCGCTTAGTTCAAGGTGAAGCCGATAGTGCGACATCATTCGGTGACCCATTGGCCGCTGCGCTTGACTGGCAAGCAAGTGGCGCTCAATGGATTCATTTGGTAGATCTAGATGCCGCTTTTGGTCGCGGGGAAAACCGAAACCTGTTGGCCGAGGTAATTGGCAAGCTTGATGTGAATGTAGAACTCTCCGGTGGTATTCGCGATGACGAATCACTCAGAGCTGCACTTGCAACAGGTTGTCGACGAGTAAACCTGGGAACTGCTGCGCTGGAAGATCCCGAGTGGACCGCGCGGGTTATTGGTGAATTTGGTGATCGGATTGCGGTCGGATTAGACGTGCGTGGGACAGTGTTAGCAGCACGGGGCTGGACTAAAGATGGTGGCGATATTTGGGAAACCCTTGAGCGCTTGGAATCTGATGGCTGCCAAAGGTATGTAGTAACTGATGTGACAAAAGATGGCACACTTCGTGGACCCAATGTTGATTTACTTAAGCAAATGTGCGAACGAACGAACATGCCAGTCATTGCAAGCGGCGGGATTGCAACTCTTGACGACCTAATTGAACTTAGAGCGTTAACTGATATTGGAGTTGAGGGCGCGATTGTTGGTAAGGCGCTTTATGCTCAGGCCTTCACTTTAGAAGAAGCCATCAAGGTTTCTGGACCACAGGCTTAGTCAATGAGTGTTGCAATTCGCGTCATCCCATGTCTGGACGTTGATGCCGGTCGAGTAGTCAAGGGCGTCAACTTTGAAAATCTAAATGACGCGGGGGACCCCGTTGAGCTTGCCCGTAGATATGGAAACTCTGGGGCAGATGAACTTGTATTTCTTGATATCACAGCATCGAGCTCCAATCGCGAGACAACTTACGAGATGATTCGAAAAACTGCTGATGAACTATTTATTCCGCTAACTGTCGGAGGGGGCGTCCGAAGTGTTTCCGATGTTGATCAATTGCTTCGTGCTGGTGCCGACAAAGTTGGAATTAACACAGCAGGAATTGCTAACCCAGAATTAATTTCAGACTCCGCGAAGCGATTTGGTGATCAGTGCATTGTGATTTCAGTTGATGTGCGTCGAAATGAAAATTCACAAAGTGGCTTTGAAGCCACGACTCACGGCGGCCGAAATAGTAGTGGTCGCGATGCCTTGGAGTGGATCGTCGAAGCAGCCGAGCGAGGTGCCGGCGAAGTGCTACTTAATTCAATGGATGCTGATGGCACCAAGAATGGCTACGACCTTGAGTTGATTTCGGCAGTTCGAGCTGCAGTTGAAATTCCAGTGATTGCAAGTGGTGGTGCCGGTAAACTTTCAGACTTTGCTCCCGCAGTTAAGGCTGGAGCAAATGCGGTTCTCGCTGCCAGCGTTTTTCACTTCAATGAAATTTCAATTCAACAAGTAAAGGACGAACTCGCTCGCAGCGGGGAAGTAGTTCGCTAGCCCCATTACCTAATTTCGACTACTTTGTTTAATCAAGGCACAATAGAGGTATGGAGAGTTCGCCGTTTGTTGAGACCTTAGTTTTCAACGACCAAGGACTGATTCCCGTTGTGGTCCAACAAGTCGATACCCGGGAAGTTCTAATGGTTGCCTGGATGAATTCCGACACGGTCACACAAACACTGCAAACTGGCAAAGCAACTTACTGGAGTCGCAGCCGATCAGAAGTTTGGATTAAGGGTGAAACCTCTG
>Ga0214917_10004412_pt1 | contig 15658 bp, 13 predicted proteins | sample LL_1208_BB_MetaG_FD_177983 | JGI IMG/M metagenome (GOLD analysis project Ga0214917, IMG submission 177983) | Freshwater microbial communities from Lake Lanier, Atlanta, Georgia, United States - LL_1208_BB | ecosystem: Environmental > Aquatic > Freshwater > Lake | place: USA: Georgia | collected... | reverse complement strand
CCAATTGCTGTAACTGGACTTCAGTCTTCTACACAATATACTTATACAGTAACTGCTACAAATAATTATGGCACGTCTGCAGCATCATCTGCATCTGCTGGCGTTACTGCAACTACTGTGCCACAGGCACCAACAATTGGAACTGCAACAGCAACAAATGCACAAGCTTCAGTAACATTTACAGCTAATTCAACAGGCGGATCAGCAATTACGTCGTATACCGTAACCTCGTCACCAGGCAATATTACAGCCTCTGGCGCATCGTCGCCAATTACTGTAACTGGTCTTACTAATGGAACTGCCTACACATTTACAGTTACAGCAACTAATGCTAATGGCACATCAGCGGCCAGCTCTGCAAGTAATAGTGCTACTCCAACAAGTAATGTTTCAGTAGACTATTTAGTTGTAGCAGGTGGTGGTGGTGGATGGGGAAGCTCTCAGTCTCCTGGTGGTTCTGGAGGTGGAGCTGGAGGTCTAAGATCTACATTTACCGCTACTGGTGGTGGTGGAACCCTAGAAAGTTCTTTATCTTTAGGTTTTGGAACTAATTACACAGTCACTATTGGAGCAGGTGGAAATGGTGGAGTTGGAGATACAAATGCAGCAAGTGGTCATATTGCACCAACTAATGGGGCTAATTCTATATTTTCAACAATAACTTCCATTGGTGGTGGCTCTGGTGGTGGATTTTCTGCAGCTGCTGGCGCTACTGGCGGTTCTGGTGGTGGTGGAGGTTGGGGTGCATCTGCTGGTTCAGGAACAGCCAATCAAGGTTATGGCGGCGGAAGCAATGGAATGACTGATAATCAAAATGGTGCTGGCGGTGGCGGCGCAGGCGCAGTCGGCGGTTCTCCAACAAACGGAAATCCTGGAACTGCTGGAGCTGGTGGTAATGGTGTAACAACATCAATTTCTGGAACATCTACTACCTATGCAGGAGGTGGCGCAGGCGGTACTGGCTTTAATCAGAATGCAAGTTCAGGCTCTTATCGTGCTTTAGGCGGTTCTGGTGGTGGTGGCGCTGGCGGATATAATAATACTGATGGAGGTAGAAGTTATACTGGTGTTTCAGGAACTGTTAATACAGGTGGTGGCGGCGGTGGCGCAGGCGGCCCATATCAAGGAAGACCATTCAACTCAACTGGTGGAAATGGTGGTTCTGGCATAGTTATTCTCAGATATCCAGTAGCTCGTACAATAACAGTAAGTGCTGGATTAACATCATCTACCTCAACCGATGGATCTTTTAAAGTAACTCAATTTACGGCGGGAACAGGAACAATCTCCTTCTCCTAATTATGTCATATAAGTCTACTATATTGTACGACTACCCAATAGCATATTATCCATTGGATGAGCTATCTGGAACTTCCGCCTTGGATTATTCTGGATGTGAAAATGACGGAACATATACAGGATCAATAGAATTAAATCTAGTCCCATTAACAGTAGGATGTAATAGAGCAACAAAAATAACAAGTTCAAGCTATGTAGAATATTCAATAATTAACGATTATTCGGCGGCATCAACAACTAGTACATTTGCAACTGTAGATTCTTCAGATAATGACTTTACAATAGAATTCTGGTTTTATCCACAAATTACACAAACCGATGAAATCCCATTAGTAGCAGATGCTGGAAAAAATATAGGTGTCTTTTATCAAAAAGGAAATGTTGTATTCAAATTAGACTCAGAATCTTTAGAGTATACTTTGCCATCTCTAAATAAAGCATACCATATTGCTGCTATATACTCTGTTAATTCCGCCTCAATATATATTGACGGCGTATTGGTTAAATATAGATCTTTAAATAATTTTTCCTTCATTAATGCCTCTATTAATTTTGCATCTGGCCCTACAACATCTTCTGATTATTTCTTAATTAATTCGGTGGCGGTATATAGATATTCATTGCTAGAAAACCAAGTGTCATATCATTATACAGAAGGACAATCACTCCCAGCATTTCAAGTGGCAGAACCACTAAATGGAGAAGTATTTGAAATATATGATGATGAAGTTTCATCTCTATATAAATATGAATATCCAAATAGCAAATCTTGGTCTGAATTAGTTACAACTGGATTAACCCATAACCTAACATTAAATTGTCTTGAAATAACAGAAACTTCAAGTACATCATCATCAACTGTTACAATAGAAGATTTTATATCTATTCCAAGTACCGCCATATTTGATTCGTCTAAAATAGAATGGGACGGTGATAATGGAGTTTCAATACAAGCAAGTACAGATGGAACAACATATACCTCATGTGTAAATGGCCAACAAATTCCTGGATATACTTTAAATAGTTTTGCTTCAACTGGAAAGCTTTATTTAAGAATAACATTTACATCAACCGATACATCTAGATATATTCCAAGACTATTTAATATATCTGTTTTATTCTATAATGATCAGATAAGATATTCATATAATGGAAATAGTTATATCTCTACTCTTGAAGAAGATTCAGGAATTTCTGACTTTGATATTACAATAGGAAAGTCTGTTCATAATATATTATCAAGGCATAATAGAAATGGAATTAGAACGGTATCAGATTCTGGATTTGAAATTACAACAGGTAAGGCAGTAAATGCTTTGGAATTTTTCTATACCCCCGCCACATTGACGGATAGCGGGCTATTGTCCACAACAGCCACAAATGGCTATGCAGCCTCTGCTATATATTGGCATAACTCTGGAGCCATGTCCAAGACCAATATAGCGGCATTATATGTGAATGGGATAAATAAAACCTCAGAAACCAATGTCTCAAATGTATTTAAGGTTGGCCAATTACATCATGTAGTAGTAGTATTTTCGTCGGCGGTATCAAATGATATTAGATTTAATTATTCTTTATACGGATCAGTATCTGCCCTCTATCAATATATTACATTATACAAGGATGCCTTAACCTCTACCCAGGCTTCCAACAATTATGAGTATTATACAAAAAAACAGAACGTATCAGTCACAGATTCCTCTACCATGACACTGACAGAAAATACAGTAGAAGGATATAATAATGACTGGATAGTGATACAAAGCGTATAATATTAACAATTAGCCTGACAAAAAGCTGGACTTAGACTATTAAAGGTGGTAAAATAAAGGTCTATGGATATTAAAAGAAGCAGCGTAAAGGTTGGACCAGAAGAAACCACTCTAGGAATCTATGTTTGGGAGATGCCAGACGGACGCTGGATAGGCGATGACGATGGCAATTTTCTTTCAATAACATCCATGAAGAACAACAGATCTCGCATAGATGCATTGGCTAGAGAAGTAAGGTCGTATGGTATTTATGAAGGAAAGCCTTTATTTCTATCTGGACGTAGAAAGATAGATGACGAAGAATTTGAGTACCAGCAACAAAGATTAAAGTGGGGCTTAACTCCAGATCCTTTAGATATTGGAGTTTATAAAGAAGAAACTAAGAAGGCGCAAGGACGAAAATAATGGGACTAATTGAAGACGACAACCAAGAAATTGATACAGGAGTACATGCTCTAACTGCATCAGATTTTCATATTCCGTCAGCAAATGTTGTAAAGACTACTGATGCCTTTATGGTGTCTGGCGAAGAATTGCAAAAAGTTCAAGGACTTGGTGCTTCATTCCGCCGTAAAATGAATCGTAATCTTCAAAAGAGATTTGTTGGTATTGAAGGCGTAGAGACACAGCAGAATCTTCTTGCACAAGCCATTACTGGCTATGCAATGTTTGACCTTATTGAGCCTCCATATAATCTTGAATATCTTTCACATATTTATGAAATTTCACCATACAACTACGCAGCAATTAATGCTAAGGTTTCAAATATTGTAGGTCTTGGATATGACTTTATTGAAACACGTAAAACAATGGATGCAATTGATGGTATTGATAATGAAAATCAACTAGAGCGGGCACGTAGAAAGCTTGATAGACTTCGTCAAGATTTACATGAGTGGCTAGAAGATTGCAATGAAGAAGAAACATTTAAAGAAACATTAATCAAATTCTACACAGACGTAGAGGCAACAGGAAATGGCTACCTAGAAATTGGTCGTACAACTTCTGGCAAGATCGGATATATCGGACATATCCCAGCAAAGACAATGCGTGTTCGTCGTCTACGTGATGGATTTATTCAATTGCTTTATGGCAAGGCAGTATTCTTCCGTAATTTTGGAGATCAAGAAACTCCAAATCCAATTGCAGAAGGAAGCGACAGGCCAAATGAAATTATTCATTTTAAGAAATATACCCCACGCAACAACTACTACGGTATCCCAGATATTGTAGCGGCAGCAAATGCTATGGCAGGAAATGAATTTGCTGGTAAATATAACTTAGATTATTTTGAGAACAAGGCTGTTCCACGATATATTATTACTGTAAAAGGCGCAAAGCTTTCCACAGAATCTGAGCGAAAGCTTCTGGAATTTTTCCAAGTTGGTCTTAAAGGAAAGAACCATCGCTCACTTTATATTCCGCTACCAGCAGATTCACCAGACTCAAAGGTTGAATTTAAGATGGAGCCAGTTGAGGCGGGAGCACAAGAGTCCTCATTTAATGTTTATCGTCAATCAAATAGAGACGAAATATTAATGGCTCATCGTGTTCCAATTTCTAAAATTGGTAGCCCTCAGGGAATTTCTTTAGCAAATGCTCGTGATGCAGATAAAACATTTAAAGAGCAGGTTTGCCGTCCAGTTCAAGATATTTTGGAAAAGAAATTAAATAAATTAATTGAAGAAATGACAGATGCCCTTCAAATTAAATTCAATGAATTAAGTCTAACTGATGAAGATACTCAATCTAAGATTGATGAGCGTTATTTAAGAATGCAGGTAATTACTCCTAATGAAGTTCGAATTCGTAGGGGAATGGTACCTATGGATGGTGGAGATGAGGTTGTTGAATTAAAACCTCAGCAGCAGGCGGAAGTAAGAGCCCAGGCTGGAAATACCAGAACCAGAGATCAAGAAAGGGATAATAATTCCCCAGATATTTCAGGGGAAGCTAGAAATCCTCAAGGTGAAGGCAGACAGGTTGAGTAATACTACTCAACTGATTATTTGCCTTATATATAATAACGTTATAAAATTAAGCATATGAATATTGAGAAATCTTTATGGTCATCTAATGGCGACAATATTAATTTGTCTGTGCCTTTCACTAAAGTCAATCGTGAGAAGCGCACAGTTTCTGGTTTTGCAACGCTAGACAATCTTGATCAAACAGGAGATGTTGTAACACAAGAAGCATCATTGAAAGCATTTGAATCTTTCCGTGGAAACATTCGTGAAATGCACGGATCAAATGCAGTTGGCAAAATGGTTTCATTTAAGCCAGAGACATATTATGATCCAGAGAAAAAAGAATTTTATAATGGCGTTTATGTAGATGCCTATATTTCAAAAGGCGCACAAGATACATGGGAAAAGATTTTGGACGGAACTCTTCAAGGATTTTCAATCGGCGGAAAGATTATAGATTCAGAGAACGAAGTTAATAAAGCTACAGGTAAGCCAGTAAGATTTATTAAAGAGTATGCATTGATGGAGCTATCTGTTGTAGATTCTCCAGCAAATGAACTATGCAATATCTTGTCTATTCAGAAAATGAATGGACAACTTCTATTTAAGGGAATTGCTGCAGAGACAAAGATGGAAAATATTTTTTATTGTGCAGAAAGTGATTCTGTATTCATGTCAACAGATACAGAATACACATCACCAGTTTCTGGTAAGCCTGCAACTTTAATCGGTTGGGTCGAATCAAATGATACAAACAAAGCAAAGGAAATAGATAGAATTCTTGATTTGCACAAAAAGTCAAGATTAACGTTGCCTGATACAAACACAATTGCAAAACAGGCAAACGCAGAAGGAGGTAATGAAGTGTCAGAAAACACAGAAACACTAGCAGCAGTTGAAGAAACTCCTGCAGTTGAAGAAGCAGCTCCTGCTGAAGTAGCAGCTGTTGAAGAAGCAGCACCTGCTGAAGAAGCAGCACCTGCTGAAGACGCTTCTGCCGAAACTCTGGAAAAAGCAGCCGACGTATCAGAAGTTATGGTTGATGAACCTGATTTTGCAAAGATGCTTGGCGATCTAAAAGGCTTTTTCTCAGAAACTCTAAATAAGGCATCAGAAGCAAACTCTGCTCAAGTTACAGCTATTAAAGACACAGTTGAAACTTTTAGCAAGAGCGTTGATGGACGAATTTCAGAATTGGCAGAACAACATGCAGCACTTTCGAAGGCTGTAGAAGATATCAAGAACACGATTGATGGCGTAGAAAAGCGTGTCGTAGCGGTAGAATCAGAGACCGCAATTAAGAAGTCCTCAGACCTTGGCGGGTCTCAGGAAGTAACAATAAAGAAATCAAAATGGAACGGTTCTTTCCTCGGTTCCGTGAATGAACTTTTAAAATAAAAGGTAGGTGAAAAATATAATGAGCAATGAAATGTTAGAAAAAGCAGTTGCAGCAAACACAACAGTAACTGGAAACATGACAGGTTCAGCCACAGCAACCACTGGTATTCACGTAGCTGCTGAGGGTGAGGGTGGTCTTCTAAACCCAGAACAGTCTGCACGTTTCCTTGATTACATGTTCGATGCAACAGTAATTGGTAAGGTGGCTCGTACTGTTCGCATGCGAGCAGACACCACTGAAATTGATCGTATTGGTGTTGGTGAGAAACTTATGGTTCTCGCTACAGAAGCTGATAACACAGGTTCAAACTCTGCTGTTACCTTCTCCAAGATCTCTCTTACAACAAAGAAGCTTCGCTTGGATTGGGAGCTTTCAACAGAATCTCTTGAGGACAATATCGAAGGTCCAGATCTAGAAGATCATATTGCCCGTATGATGGCAACACAGGCAGGTAATGACATTGAGGATGTACTCCTTAATGGAAATACCTCTCTTACATCAGATAACCTTTATAAGGCATTTGATGGTGTAGTCAAGAAGGCAAAGACCTATGGTCGTGTAGTAGATGCAGGTGGCGCAGGCATTAGCCGTGCACTCTTCAACTCAGCCCTCAAGGCACTCCCACGTAAGTACAAGCAACGTCGTTCCGACCTTCGCTTCCTTGCAGGTTCCAATTTGATTCAGGACTTCCTGTACGCAAATAGCATTGGAACAAACCAGACCATCCCACAGGATATCGCTTCAAGCATTATCCGCGGAGAAGGTGTACAACCACTCGGTGGTCCAGCAGGTTATGTGGCTCCATTCGCATTCGGTATTCCGATTGTTGAAGTTCCACTTCTTCCTGAAGCACAAGATGGTGATTACTCAGGCGAAACTGGCAACCATGGTGACGTCCACTTGACATTCCCAAATAACGTAGTTATTGGTGTTAAGCGTGATGTAACCGTCTATCGCTTCTTCTGGCCAAAGAAGGATGCTATCGAATATACAATGTATACTCGTGTTGGCGTTCAAATTGAGCAAGCAGATGCATGGGTTGTTGTCAAGAACGTTAAGGTCGCTTCCTAATTTAGGATTTAGATCTGCTGAAAGGCCCCCATTAATTTGGGGGCTTTTCCTTTTAATTTAACAATGCTATAATTAAATGACCTATAAAAGGAGAAATTAATGTCATTTGATACATTAAAAGTTGCAGAGCTAAAGCAAATTGCAGAAGACTTTGCAGTAGATATTGAAGGAATTAGCGGCAAGAAAGATATCATTGCTGCATTGTCAGAAGAAGGCGTAACTTGGGCTATCTATAAGAAGGCCAAAGGAATAGAGGAAGAAGAAAAAGAAATGAACGAGACCTTACCAAAGGCGGCACCAAAAGTAGTTAATAAAGAAGATATGGTTCTTGTTAAAATGACTAGACCAAATTATAGTTATGAAATTATGGGTCATACATTTACCAAGGAGCACCCATTTGTTGCTATGGACAAAGATACAGCCCAAGCAATTTTTGATAAGGAGGAAGGCTTTGTTATGGCAACTCCACTAGAAGTGCAGGAGTTCTACAACTAGGCCAATTAAATGGCAGAGGTATATAAAAATAGTTACGCACCAGCTAAAACAAAAATATTCTGGGGCGGTCAAATAGTAGATGCTGACGGATCAGTACTTGTAGATATCTATGATATAACACAAGACCCAGCAGTAGTACCATCAATAAGTCCGTCTACTCCAATATCATCTAATCTTATTGCTACAAAATCAGAAGTAGATCCTGGATCATACGAAATAAATATACCTTATGCATTAACTGACAGAAACAAGAATCTTAAATTAAAATGGAAATATACAGTCGGCGCTACAGGTGCTAGTCATGATACATTTGTAGATGTTGTAACCCCTTATGCATCATTAGCAGAAGCAGTAGAAGATTTAGGGATAGCTACAGATCCATCTGATCCAAATTATAAGTCATACCATGAATTAGTTATGGCAGAAAAGTATGCAAGAAAAGTAATTGAAAATCATACTGGACAAAACTTTTATTTATACGATGATGTTCAGATAGCTTATGGATCTGGATCAGACATACTTCCGCTTCCATTTAAATTAGATACATTACATGAATTATATGGAAATGATTTGCTATTAGTAGACAATATTAATAACGAAAATAATTGGATATTTGAACCAATTATTTCAGAAACAGGATTTGGTCTAAGAGTAGACAGAACTGACTCTCTAGACAATACTGTTTATACAGCGAATGGAATGGTTCCGCCAACAATAAACGATTACGGCGGAAATGGCGCATTTAGAAAAGATACTAGATATAAAGTTGCTGGAAAATTTGGATGGGCCGAAGTTCCAGATAATGTTGAGCAGGCATGTATTCAGCTAATCGGAGACTATTTTGCTAAAGATAAGGTCTGGACAAACAAATACGTTAAGACTATATCTACTTTCGATTGGGATTTCGAATATTCATCAGACGCATACAAAGGAACTGGTAATGCATATGCGGATCAATTATTGTATCCATATGTCCTTACCACTATGGTTGTCATATGATAGATCTCGTAGACTCCGTTTTGTCTATGAAGATGGATGTCTATAGACAAACAGATTTGCAAGACCCAGATACTGGAGCTATAGTAAAAGAATGGATTTACTATAAAACAATAGATTGCTCTGCTAAAGGTGTAATAAGCAACTCTTCTTCAACACGCACAAACAGCATACAGTCTTTTGGAACAAAATATTCAAACGAAGAAATTCTTCAAATAAGAACATCTCAGCGTTTAACTTTTAGAGAAAAGATTACTAATATTAGAGATTCAAAAAATAATCCTATCTGGGTTGAATTAAATTATCCAACAGATACGCCTACAGTTTTTGAAATAATAGGAAGCACCCCATTAACAGATGGATTTGGAAATATTATAGCCTACAACTCAGTTGTAAAGAGATCGGAGAATCAGAACATTGGAATATAATGTACCGTTGCTCCAGGCATCCAGCGGCCTAAGAAATCTCATGACCGCATCAAAAGGCGGGGTTATGAAGGAAAGTCTAGTAGCTCAAATATCTGCTTATGTATATTACAATGTACAGGTAATTAGCAAATTAACCTCAAATGCTGCATTTAAAAATAAATTTAAAGAAGTTATATTTAATCAAATAGAAAAAGAATTTGGCGAATATGTAGATTCACAGGCCAGAGTTAAACCTAAATCTCTGCACCATGTATATGAATGGAATCAAACTGGAGATAAGTCAGCAAGATTATTTAAATTAAATAAATTAAATACAGAAGGCTTGGGTTTTTCAATGACATATGAATTTTTACCTTCTAAATCATTTGCAAAGTCAGAAGGCAACCGTAGGCACGTATTTGTAAATAAAGCTTCTGTAATGGAAGCTGGGATGCCTCTTAAAATTGCTCCACGCCATTCTAAGCGCCTTGTATTTGAAACCAATGGTTACAAGGTGTTCATGCCAATTGGAGCCTCTGTAACGGTTAGGAGACCTGGCGGAACAGGTGTTAAAAATTCATTCATGATGACATATTCTAGATTCTTTAGATCTAATTTAGTTAATCTAGCAATTAAGCGATCTGGATTCCAACAATTATTTAATAGATCTATGACAAAGGCTTTGAATCTTCCGTCAGAAATTAAAACGGTTAAATATTCATTTAATCCTAATACAATATCAATTCAAGCAGATGCCGCATTGACCTCTGCGTTCGGAGCATCATTATGAAAGTTAATTACAAATTAGACGCAATGCTTGAACTTCGCAAGTATCTTTGGGCTAAATTAAAAACGGCGGGAATATTTGATGAAGACGCATACTGGAGCGACAATATAGAAGAGAACATAATTCCAATATTGCCAGTACAGCAATACCCAGAAATGAATCAATTTTTGAGCGGGAAGAAACATATAATCTATGACAAGATAGGAGTATCATACGATACCCTATGGCTTATCTGTAATGAGCAAATTCTATTCACCGTATATTCAACCGATGTTTCAGAGATTAATGAGATTAGAAACTTTATGATAGATGAATTCCGTAGGATGGATGATGCGGCTAAGGATATGAATAGGCATCCTGGATTTAATAGCGACAAGTTTAAGATACACACAATTTATGTAGCCGATATGTCGCCAACTGCTCCTTCTGAGGAGCTTCAAGGCTTCTTTTCGGCAGATATCATTCTTGAGATCAAATACTCACGTAACACAGACTCCTCTGGTAGATATTTATAATAGGTTTGCCTTTTGACCCCTAATGGCCTAAAATTGGACATAGAGGAAAGAGGAAAGGGCCTAGCCAGCCTAACAATTTAATTTTTTAAAATTAGGAGGTAGAAAAAGATGGCATTTAACAATGCTAAGAATATTATCGTCGGTGCTGCACCAGTTTATATTTCCGTTAAGGATTCAACAGATAACGCATACGTTGAGAATCTTCTAGACACACCGTCTGGAGGTATTACTCTCGCTGCTCGTACATCTGCTGCAACAACTTTGGATGCTGCTACTACAAAAGTTCGTAACGTTGGTTTTACAAACAATGGTCTTCAGATCACTTATAACCCAACATACGAAGATGTTACTGTAGACCAGCTCCTTGATGCTGCTAAGCTTTTCAAGTCTGCTATGCAGGTTATGATTATGACTGAAATGACAGAAGGAACGCTACAGAACACACTCACTGTTTTCGGACAGGGAGTTGCAACACTCAAGAAGGATGGATCTGCTTCAACAGATCTTTATCCAACAAAAGGCGCAACAAGCGCAGGCGACAAAGACCTTACACTAGGATTTGAAGCAGGTGCTCTCGGTGCCGCTCCAACAGAGCGTCAACTATTTGCAGTTGGACAAGCTCCAACATTTGCTTTGGATAGCACAGGCGCAGCTGAGGTTTCAGCAACAACTGAGCGTGTATATTATGCTCGTCGTGTTCTCTCTGTTCAACAGACACAGTTCACACTTGCACGTAATACACCAACCACATTCCCAGTAACATTCCGTCTTCTCCCAGACGCCCGCTACGCAGGCGCAGAATACGGCAAGATTATTGATCGTGTCTTGGCTTAATTAATTTAAGCTATTTGCAAAACCCCCATTTTTATGGGGGTTTTGTGCTTGTATTAATAATATCCATTTGTTATAATGTTTATAACTATCCAAGGAGGATAAATTGGCTACTACAGTATACGACGTAGAAGAAGTTAAATTACAAAATGGCGCAACAGTACAGTTGAAGCCACTATCAATTAAACAGCTGAGAAAATTCATGGGTGCCATGAATAAAGCTCAAGAAGCAACAACAGAAAATGAATCACTAAGCGTGTTGATCGACGCTTGTGCTATTGCTTTGGAAACACAACTTCCAGACTTAGTAAAAGATCGTGACGCTTTAGAGGAAGCTCTAGATGTTCCAACAATTAACAGAATTCTAGAAGTCTGTGGAGGAATTAAACTAGACGACCCAAACCTAATAGCGGCGGCAGTTCTGGCTGGTCAGAACTAGACCTTGCCGCTTTAGTAAGGCAAGTTTTTCTTGTAGGTGCTTGGAAGAATTACCAAGAACTAGAAGAAAATCTCTCACTACCAGAAGTTTTGCAAACGATAGAATCGATGCAAAAAAGAGAGAAAGACAACAGAATATTCTTGGCATCTTTACAAGGAGTCGACATTAGAGATGAGCAAGATAACAAAGGTCCAACCTTTGAAGATATCCGTTTAAGAGCTATGGGTATAAACGCTAGCAACGATGATGTAGTTTCACTACAAGGTCAAATAGCCCACGAGCAAGGATTCGGAATCGGAGTAGGTCTTGGATACTCTAAGGAGTAAAAGTAATATAGATGGCTGACGAAAAAATAGTAACTAGTATAGTTGCTAATTCCGACTTTTCAAATCTCATTGCCGATGTGCAACGAGTTACTAACAGCCTATCTAGATTACAGCAAGAGTTTGCTGGCGCCAATAGAGCGCTTGCTGGTCAAATCGATGCTACCAACGCAATGTTCTCTGAAACAATGCGTAAGACTGGACAGTTTTCTACACATTTCGTCAGCCTCACATCAGATGTAGAAAAGTTTGGTCGTAACCTTGACAGCGGCAGATTAAAGTTAAGAGACTACTTTAGAGCGTATCAGGAACATGCAAGAACAAATAGCGGATTAATAAGAGACCTGGCAAAACAACAGGTACAACTACAAAATGCTGTACTTCAACCCCTAGGCAGAAATGCTCAGGGGTTGATGCAATATAATGTTCATATCCCAAGAGGTTTAGATTTAACAAAGAATAAAGCTGCATTATTGAAGCAAGAACTTCAAATAATGAATAAAGTAATTCAAGATGGTGGAGTACAACTTATCAACTGGGGTAAAAATACTCAGTGGGCAGGTCGTCAGTTAACAGTAGGTTTAACATTACCATTAGCAGCATTCGGTAAAGCAGCAGCAGACGCATTTAAACAGGCAGATCAAGAATTAACTCGTTTAACTAAAGTTTACGGCGATGTTGCTGGAACATCTGCTCAAGAATTAGGAAAAATTAGAGAAGAAGTTTCTGCTACTGCAAAAGAACTTGCTTCTTCTATGGGTGTAAGTTTTACAGAAACAATAGGGCTTGCAGCAGATATAGCAGCTACAGGAAAAACTGGAAATGAATTGTTGTCTTCTGTTTCAGAAACAACTCGTTTAGCAGTACTTGGTGAAGTAGATCGTCAAGAAGCTATGAAGGCTACACTTGCAATTCAATCTGCTTTCAAAGCTAATACAGAAGAACTTTCACAATCAATTAACTTTTTAAACGCAGTTGAAAACCAAACATCAACCACTCTAAATGATTTGGTAGAAGCAATTCCAAAGGCTGGTCCAGTCATTAAAGGGCTTGGCGGAAATGTACAAGATCTTGCTCTTTATTTGACAGCCATGCGTGAAGGTGGAGTAAGCGCATCAGAAGGTGCTAATGCTTTAAAGTCCGCATTAGCTTCATTGATTAACCCAACAGATGTTGCTGTTGCAAAATTTAAAAGTTTTGGTATTGATTTGCTTGGTATTGTAAAAGGTAATGCAGGAGATGTAACTGGAACACTTCTAGCTCTTCAGTCAGCTTTAGATAAACTTGATCCTTTATCAAAACAACAGGCTATCGAACAATTATTTGGAAAATTTCAATTTTCAAGACTAAATGCTTTGTTTGAGAATTTAGGTCGTCAAGGAAGTCAAACCCTACAAGTATTAGATTTAATGAAGGCAAGCGCAGGAGATTTAGAGGCTGTAGCTAACCGAGAGTTGGCGGCTGTAACAGAGTCAGCATCTGGAAGATATCGCAGGGCGGTAGAAGGATTAAAAGCAGAATTAGCAGGAGTAGGTGATGAATTTTTAGATATTGGAACAAAGTTGTTAAATGTTTTAAGTAAGATAATTGATTTTACACAAAAGCTTCCAGATCCTGTAAAGAAAATATTAGCATTTGGAGGAGCATTTACCGCAATTATTGGACCAGTAATTATGCTTACTGGTGTTCTTGCAAACTTCTTTGGATATATTGTTAAAGGTCTTGGTCATTTCAAAGCGCTATTTAAAGGCGCAGAAGGATTTAAACTACTAACACCAGAGTTAATGGCAGCAAGGGCTGCAAGCGAACAATTAGGAAATGAATTCTATAGCGATGCTGCCGCTGCAAAAACATTAAGTCTTGCAATAGAGAAATTAAATGCAGACCTTCTTCTATTGCAGCAAAATGCTTCAAACGTTGCTGCAGTTGGAACAGGTGCAGGCAAGGTAGTCTCAACAGTTGGCGGTAGCCCAATATTAACAATGGGCGGACCTAGAATGGTAGATCCAGCACATCCACTTCTTGGCGGAGAATCAAGAGCTGCAGCCCATTTAAATCCAAGAGATCCACGTAATCCATCTACAATATTTGGATTAACTATGCAGCCAATTCCTGTAAATAGAGCAATTGGTAAAAACCCACAAATATTAATGGAAAACAGACTTCCAGGAATTGAGGGTCTTACAGAAGTTGGCGGTATTTCAACTGGTGTTGTTGCTGGTGAGCATGCTAGATATGCCGCATTGATGGCAACTCTTGGAGTTCAAAGCAGACAAGAAATTGAACAATTAAAGAAAGTAATCGGTTTAGGCGGACAAGTATCTAAAGAATTTATTGATACATTTGATGACATTCTTCCAATAACACAAAGACTTACGCAGAATGCAGCAACACAATCTGCTGCAATTGTTGCAGATTTAAGAGCTGGTAAATTAAATGTAGAGCAAGCAAGAGCAGCAATTATTGCAGTAAATGCAGAGCTTGAAAGAATGATGGGCGCTCAGGTTACACAATATGCAGCAGGTCGCGGCAGAACAATTGATTTAACAAAAGCTCCATTAATTGATCAACCTGTTGTAGATGTACAAGGAAAACCAAATCTTCGTGGAATGTATCGTCAAGGAATATTTGCAGACGTCATGTCTGCAGTTGGACGTGCAACAAGAACACGAACAATGGGTGGACCATATAGTATTGAAACAACAAGGCCTCAAGGATTAAATGCTGGTGGTCAGGTATATCAATCTCCAAGCATAGTGCCAGGGCCAAATGTAAATGCAGATGTAGTTCCAGCAATGCTTACTCCAGGAGAATTTGTTGTCAACAAAGAAGCTACAGCAGCAAATCTTCCATTACTTAAAGCTATAAATGATGGTGGATCGACAGGTCCAGGATATAATAAAGGCACACAAAATAAATTATCTGGACTACAACGAGGACACATATCTAACGATCTTTCAGCATTTTTGATGTATATGGATACAGATGTAAATCAAAGAATGGTTCGTGGAAGAATGTATCAGGGATATAACGGAATCACTGGTATGGAAATTGCAAATTCATTAGAAACATTACAATCAAGAACTGGTATGCATCCTACTGCAATATTAAGAAATGTTGCTTATGAAATGGGTGGCGATCCTAAATTTGTAGATGATTTTTATAAAGAATTAATAACTGATTTAAGACGACCAGAGAATGCTTCAAGGTTATTTGGTGGAACCTCAGGAGAATCATTTGAAGATTTTACAGATAAAAGACTTTCTAAATTACGTGCAGTTACTTTACCAGGAGGAAGAAATCTTCATGACGAATTACGTAGAGTTAGAAGTATTCGTGCTGGAAGAACAG
>Ga0214917_10004411_pt1 | contig 15659 bp, 18 predicted proteins | sample LL_1208_BB_MetaG_FD_177983 | JGI IMG/M metagenome (GOLD analysis project Ga0214917, IMG submission 177983) | Freshwater microbial communities from Lake Lanier, Atlanta, Georgia, United States - LL_1208_BB | ecosystem: Environmental > Aquatic > Freshwater > Lake | place: USA: Georgia | collected... | reverse complement strand
GGGATCAAACCAATGGTCTCCAACACTAAAAACCCCTGGCTGTGTGGTACTTACTGTGGTATTAGGACCACGTAAGCCTTGAATACCTTGAATGCCTTGACTACCTGATGTACCTTGAATACCTTGAATGCCTTGAACACCTGTGTCAATGCCCAGTTCTATGGCTAGGTTATTGGCAAATCCTGTGCTACCTGAACCTGATGCTGTGTCAAAGGTCACTGGTAGACTCAAATAACTACCAAAGTCAGCAGGGCTCCCAGCCATACGCCATAATTGATAGTTGTTTAGGTCACTTCTATCCTGTATGACAAACCTGCTGCCCAACTTTAAGAATTTCAAATAATTGTTTACTGCCTGACCTGTGCTGGTGGTTTTACTGATATAGATATTGGTACTCTGCGTTTGATTACCTGAGTAGGCCGTGGTGTCATCTGTAAAATTGCCATCAAAATGTAATAACAGTAAGGTATCCAAGTCACTGCTAAATGGCTGTGCGCTGGGTGTAAACGTGTTAGTATATCTAATGACACTGCTGACTCTTAGTTCATCAATGCTGCCACCATAATTGTAATACTGTGCTATAAGACTGTTGCCTATGTACACATCCTCATTGTATACATTGTTAAAACTCTTTGTAAATGTATTTTGTAGTTGGCCATTAATCCAAACCTTAATCATGTTATCGGATCTGGTTATGGCTATGTGATAATATTGATTACCAAATGCGTAGGGTATATCTAAGTTTTCATTCTCATCAATACGAATTAAAATTCCTTCAACACTGGTACCTATCATTAATCCATTTAGTTGATTGATGCCATTGATCCACCAAAATCTATCACCTGCTCTATCTCTTTGATTAGCAGTGGGTTTGAACCAAGCTTCTATGGTAAAACTACTGGTGCCAAACTTCAAACTTGCGCTATTGGTTCTAATCCATTGTGTACTTGGATCCGCGATATATTGTGGATCCAACAACATGGCACCTGAACCAAAATGTGCTGTAGCATTTGTGCTGGCATTACCACTAACTATAAAATTAACAGCAGTTCTATTTGAACCATTGGCCGCATACTGACTGTTATATCTAATAACTCCACTACCTGGATCACCACTGGTGTTAACACTGTCTATAGCATAGTTAAAGATATTACTACTGTAGCCTTGATATCCTTGTATGCCTTGGATACCTTGTTGCCCCTGTGCGCCTTGTATACCTTGTTGTCCTTGTACACCTTGGACTCCCTGTGCGCCTTCTGATCCACCTTGTCCACTAACACCTGGAGGACCAATGGCACCACCAGCTCCTTGTACACCCTGTATGCCTTGAAAACTGCCCACATTGGCCCAAACATAGTCATAATCTGTGTTTGACTGCTTGGCCAAGATCTGACCTGTAGTGCCACCATCAGGTACACTGGCCTGTTGTAGAGCTGTAAAATTAGCATCGCCTTCAGCAAAACTTAAGGGACTACCTTTTATATTACGCAGTGTTACTGATGGCTTGGCCATAATGGGCTCCTTTACTGTAATTCGATACTTAGATTATTGGCTAGAATTTGAAAAGCGTCACCTGAATCTATGGTCTTGCTGGCTGTTAGTGCTCCATAAAACAGCATGTTTCCAGCAGTACTGGCATCAAATACAGCTAGATGTGTCACTGTGCCCCAGTTGGCTGTGGCTGGATCCCATAACAATGTTGCTGAATTCTTAGCAGTGGTTGTGATTGCTGGACTGGTACCTGTGGTTGTAACAGTAAATGTAACTGCTTTTCTAGCATAGGCTGTGCCACTGGTACTGACTTCTGTGCCTGAACCTGTACCAGCATCTGTGGGTGTGGCAGTGAACAAACCCACAAACCAAGTAGTAGGTCTGGTGGCTGCGCTGGTAGTCAAGAGCCAAGTTAGGGCTAATGACTCGGTAAAATTGGTTGCTGCGCTCATTGTGTAATCTCCTTATAGTATTTACATAAAAACTTAAAAAATTGTTGAAAATCCCTGAAAATTGTTGAAAAACCCTTAGATACTTATTCTAATCTAACAAGATCATTTCTAAATTGAGCTGTCTTGTTGACCACATCTATCATTAGATAGCCCATAAAATCACCTAATGTAGTTTCTCCACCAGGTGGTTGTCCATTCTCTCCGTTGCCTGCGTAACTGGTAACAAATACTTCTACACCTTGTATATCTACCTGTTGTGTGCTTGATGTGACCGTAAATCCAAATCCTGATCTGCTCACAGTACCACCAGTATAAATCTCAGCATCCAAGTACACAGTTTTGGTTCCTGGTTGTGTATACCAATTGCCTCTACATTCTACCACCATATATTGACTGGTAGGAAAAAGACTTTGAAATACTGAAACATTGACCAATACACTTTCTCTACTGCTGGCACTACCACCAACTCCTGTGTTATCACCACCCCAAACTAAAAGAGCTGTGTTCAAATCTGAACCAGGTGGCCAATACAAGGTACTTTCTGGTGGAAATTGTGCGCCATTACCTCCAGTATAACCTAAATAATTTTCTATTCCAGTCTGTATATTAGGACTATAAACTCTACATCTAATATCTAAATCTTCACCATCTTGGAAGGCCCAAGTTATTATGGCAAAATCTGCTGTGATCTTGGCTAGAGCACTACCATAATTCAAGTCGTATTTTCCTGACTGATTATTAAATGTTAGACCCAATCCTGCTAGTCTAGCACTGTCGCTGAGATTAACTTTTAGGCTGGCTTGATTATCTGAATTTATAATATCACTATTGCCAGCTGCTGATCTGATACCAGTCTCTATGGTTCTATCTGTATAGACTAGGCCACTGGTATCATATACTGTGCTACTGTATTCCAAGGCCGTTATAACAATGCCCAGACCACCATCATCTAGGTCACTTTCTTCTAAGGTGGTAATTCTAAACAATTTGTTATTGAAACCATACATAGTGGTGCTAACACTGATAATGTCACCAGCACGCAGACCCAAACTGGTGAAATCTGTAGTAAACTTTATGACCTTGTCTATTCTACTCTGTTTGAGTTCTCTGGCTGCTATGAGCTGTGCTTGTACGGGATTGTTTATAAGATCACTGCTCAAACTAAGTCTATTCAACTTTTCATTGGGTAGGAACTGATTGGCGGGTATGCTAAAATCTTCATAGTCTGCTTGATCCAATATATCTTTATGTGGAAACTTGATCTCTACTTGATTATAGTATTCAGTAAGACTGGTTGTCATCAAGTCTATATTACCTATAATGTTGTTGTCCGTAAATGACTTCACACTGTTACCTGTGGTGTTTATGACCACATCCCATTTGCCTAAGTTTATGTCATAGACCAACCATACGCCACTGGCAGTACAAATCTCCTGTAGATTTTGTAGCACAGTGCTGCCTGTATCTATTAGGCCATTTATGGCAAATACATTATTATATGTGGGCATGATTTAATCCTAAATTATTATACATTACCACCATCCTTAGGGAAAAGCGTAAGTATGCCGCCTTCTACTATATCCATATGAGCTAGTAATAATGTGTTGCTGTCATAGGTAAATGCTTGTGTGGGCACTGAAAAATTATTGGTATAACGGGCTAAATTACTAATTCTAAATTCATCAATATAACCATTCAATCCATCTACTATACCACTTGATCCATTACTACTAGTAAATATACCTCCTAAACAAAATCTTAAATTAGTAAAGGAATTGCTCCAATTTTGTGTTTGTTGTAGTTGACCATTAATAAAGAATTTTGTTGGGTGAGTACTGTTACCTTGAGTAAATTCCTGCGTCATAGCAATATGATACCAAGTATTAGCATTTAGTGTTGAATTACTTTGCATAGATTCTTGGGGTGTTTTAGTAAATGTAAAATTCAATCGGTTATTAGTATTAATGTCTAATAGAATTTTATTGCTTCTATCTGCTGGATTTCCAGTATCAAATACATAATTATTATTTCCAAAAACATCTATAAATCGCAACCATAATTCTATAGTCCAACTTATGTTATTGAATACTATAATATTTTTATCTCTAAGACCATTAATACGTGAAAATTCCGCACTGGCACCAAACTTTGATATTGTTGTATTAATGGTTGTTGAATTAATATTTTGTAAGAAATCATCGGCTAAAACTCTAAGTGTATAGTTTGATATCATTGAAATTGAATTTTGAAGTATTTGTTCAGCTGTGCTCAGACAAATAAATGTGCTGGTTAAATTACTTGTAGCTGTTGATATTGTATTAGCACTGGAAGTCAATGTACTTGTGCTTGTATAATTATTGGCATTGGAAATCTTTACTTTGTTGGCAGTATAACCTTCAAATAGTGGCACATTTTGAAGTCTAGATATCATTGAACTCCTAGCGCCTGCTATTTTGTCTCCATCTGTACTAAAACTAAAACGACTTCTTAGTCGACCATTTGTAGGACAACTACCCCAAATTGGTCTTGATCCTTGCCAATTAAGTGTTCTAGTATCAAAATCAGTGGGAGCACTGGCAATTTGATCTACACACCAACCACTTAGATCTTCATCAAATATATTACATCCCCAAAACATAGCAGTCATATCAGTGACATTACTGGTGTTCCATGATTCTATAATGCTTAAATCTCTTATGCTGGCTCTTCCCACGTTATAAAAAATATCACAAATTGAACCATTGAACATATTATTCATACTGGTCAGTTGACTGGTATTCCAATTGGCCATAAAATCATAATTAAAATATTCTGGACTGACACTAGGACTACCTGTTACATAACCTAAGGACAAACAGTTGGCCAAACACACATAGGTCATATTAGGTCCTAATTGATTAGGTAATGTAGCTAAGCCTTGATTTTTATTATAATCATAGGGATCCATGTATTTGGTTAGATCCTGTCTTGTTACTCTAGTAAGTCCATTCCAATTATCGATATTACCGGTATTACGAGTTATTTGAAATTCAATCATTGTAGTTGTTACAGGAGCTACACTGACCTGTATAGGTCTTCCAAGAGTAGGTCTGGTGGCAGCAGGTATTTCTGTTAGAACAGTATTAACACTTATTAGATTTTGTTCAATATATCCATCAGGATACACATAGTTAACATAGACAGTTCCAGGTTGACTAAATGTATAATTTACAAACATTCTACCTAGATTTGGACCAAACTCAAGGGGATATTCATAATATATCAAACTAGGCACATCAGCTGTAGCAGTTTGAGCGAATGTGCTGGTTAAATCGGCACTGGCATTTTTAATTTTAACCACAAGAACACTGGGTTGTACACATGTACTGATTAAACTGACTTGGCCATCTCGTACCAATTCCCCTTGTACCTGTGTGACTAAACCCACACTTATTATGCTTACAACCACTGCTGGTATTGGATCAGCAGTGGATACTAGACTAAATGTGCTAGCCAATGTACTGGTAACTACTACCTGTGCCTGTACAGTATATGACTTACTGAGGTTATTGCTATAATGTAGTGTGACAGTGTAGCTAAATGGATTGCCCTGTTGATTATTGATTGTAATACTAGGACTCTTTAATAGATCCCACTCTTCCAAGCTGTCTATGCCACTGATACGATAAAGTCCATTGCCTAACACTTCAAATACACAGGCTGCTATTTGAGCTGATGTCAAACTCACAGTGGTAGTAGCAGGTGTGGCCAGTTGTATTTCAATGTAGAGATTGACATCTGCTGGTCTGATTAATTCTATAACTTCTATGCCCGCAGGTACTAGATGTGTGCCACTGGGACTTGTTTGTGCTGTTTGATTAGTGGCACTAGTTCTGTCAAAACGAATTCTTGGATCTCTAAGTTCAGTATATTCAACGCTGGTTTGGCCCCAAGCATTAAGAGCTGACAATGTCATACATTTACCTCACTAGCTTCTAAACCAGCACCATATCTTGTACTGGTCATGATGTCATATAGTACATCACCAGGTAAGGTCATGGTGTTACGCAACTTAAAACGCCAAGTGCCTAGGCCTGTGACTTCTCGTTCTCTGTTATAGGTCATAGTCACAACGGCAAATACCAGATCATTCATCATGTGATTCTGTGTCCAACCTGGTATAACTGAATAGGCAGTGCCTAAGGTCCCACTATATCCCACAGGCACAGTGGGTTCAATACTGCTGCCTCGGTAACAATATACTCTTACAAGACCTGCTGGACGATCAATGATGGTATTGGTTCTATCCAATAAGTGTTTGATAGTGAATCCATCTTCTTCAAATACACATAAACTATCATTCCAGTAGACCTGTAAAAATTGAAATTGGCTGTATTGATTGTCACTGATCTTGATACCAGTGCGTTCACATAAGGTCAAACAATAGGCCATGCTTTGATTGTTATTATACATACGAGCATCACTGACTATGGGACTTACAAAGGCTGTGCCATAGACCACAGGTATCTTAGCTTCGGTATCTGGATCTAATTGTATTCTTGTGCCAGCTTCTTTTTGTTTTGGCTTGGCCTGTTCATTTTCTCGTGCTATGGCCTTGTTGACCTTGTTTACAGCATAGCCACTGATCACAGTTCTGGCTATGGTACCACCAATAGGTGATTGGAAAAAATCTACAACCTTACCACCAAAGTCTAATATGCTGTCCAGCCAACTCATTGTTCTTTTCCAAAGTCAAAATAAGTATTGGCCAAGTTTGCTATATTATCCATACTGGCATCAGTGGGATAATATTTACGCTGATCCACTCTATTGGTTCTGCGTCCACTGGCAGTATTGGCCAAGACTGTTAAGATATTATTGGCCATGATAGTTATGGTATTCATACTCTGTCTAGCTACCACATCATATTCTTCTTGTAGACTGTAGTTGGTAACAATGCCATAAAATCTACCACTGGGATTGCCTGCTATGTTTAACAAGGCCAAGGTTTGTGGATCAAATGCTGCTCTTAATATCTGTATTCTGCTGCCCTTCATTGGATTGTTGATAATATCTGTAAGCGCCGTATTGGGTATACCACTTACACTGAGACTGACTTCATTGTCTGTGGGACCTAGTTCACTGTTGGTATTTGTAACATTGAGCAGTCTACCTAGTCCCGTGTAGGTTTGATTATCTATAACCACTGCCTGTGGCCAATCACTGAATAATAGCTGTCTACTACTATTATAGATTTTAACAAACAGGCCAAATGCCACACTATCATATGTGCTCAAATCCATTAGCTCAAGACCTCTACAAATACAAAGGCACCACTCCAACTGACCTGATTGCGTGCCATTATGGTCCATTCAGGAAAACTGCTACAGATCACAGTATAAGTTTCAGCACCACCTCCTGGATCTGTGTAGCCATAATACCAAGGAAAACGTAGGTAAGGAATAGTTATCTGTGCTGTTTGATATCTATCCAAGGCTTCTGCTTGCTCTATATTTGTTTTAATTAGATCCCAAGGTACTCCATCTGGTAGTTTAACTTCAAATCTTTTGGGCATGATGCCTCTGCTCACAGCTCTAACAGTGCCATCTCTACTGGTTGTTTGTGCTATCATACGCTTGCGATTTATACTGATAGTCTCTGCTCTATCTATGATCCATTGAAAGCTCATTGTTATCTCCTAGCCATGCCCCTAGCGCCCTGCTGTGATACCGCATAGATAAAGCTGGGATCACGAGCAATCATATCCTTAAAGCTCATAGCATCTACTGCGTTAATGTTATAGGTAACTTGAGTTCCCAACATGGGTGTGATGTTAGCAGGTCCACTGATTAATTCTGGACCACGTTCACCAACTACACCATAACGTCCAGGAGCCAACTGACCACCTGTGGCAAAGAATCCACCAAATAAACTGCCAATGCCACTGGCTAGGTCATCTAAGAACCCGCCACCTCCACCACCACCTCCACCAAATATACCGGTGACACCATCCCATATACTGGATCCTACACTCTTAACACCTTCCCATATACTGGATCCCACACTCTTAACACCTTCCCATAGATCACCTAAGAATCCACCACCTCCACTCTTGCTGCCACCACCACCTTGACTCATTGGGGCTCTACCACTGGCTATGTCATAGACAAATAGGGGATTGCTTTGACTGGTACCACGCTGACCACCACCTAGGCCTAGTATGTTGCCTAAGGCACCCATAAAGCCTTCACCACTGCTCATGGCATCTGTCATAGGTCCAAATATTTGGCCAATTAAAACTTTTAGATTACTGCGTAATATTTCTTCAGCCATGTCAGCTACAAATTTTTTCCATTCAAACTTGCCTGTTTTGGCAAAGTTTACAAATAGATCTTCCATGCCCTGTACAGTTTTATTAAAATATCTTGCTGCTCTAGCACTGGCATCATTGGCTGATTCAATATATTCCCTCATGGCCTTGTTCCAGCCTGTGCTAAACTTTCTAGTTTCCGCATAGAGGCCAGCTTGTGCTTCTTTGAGTTTATTGGCTCCTTGGTAAGCAGCTTCATAGTAGGCCTTGATGACACTGTCTGGTATCTCACTGCGTTTAATATTTTGTCTTTGAGCAAATGCGGCCAATTCACTCTCAGCACTTTCTCTGGCAGCAATGTCAATCTTTTGATAGGCACGTTCTAATTCTGACATACCCAAGGCATTGCGTTGATCCTGTATGTCCCTAAGCTGCTTGGCTATGTCTAATTCTGACTTTTGTTGAAACTGTAGATATTGATAGCGTTCTTTGGCCAAATTTAATTCTATTTGACCATCAATGAGTCCTTGTAGGTTTTGACGTGCCATGTTATAATATTTTTGTTCTTCAGCAGCTGTCATCTCTGCTAGTTTAAGACTACGACGGCGTTGATTTTCCTGTTCTATTTGTTGACGGGCTTGATCTTCACTGGCCTTGGTTAAATCCACAATCTGTTGAATCAGAGTGGGCAAGGTTAATCGAGCAGCTTCAATTTGTAGATTGCGTAGTTGATTTTCTGTACTAATTCTTGTTTGTAGGCTGGCTTCCATAAAGCTGACATTACGTCGCTCTTCTTCATTTTTGTCATAATTGGCAGCTGTTAATTCTTCTACACTCTGTCTTTGACGCACATACTCATTGGTTATGGCTGCTATAGTTTTTTCTATTTCAGGTAAGGCAGCTAGATCATCTTTATTCTTACTCTTACTTTTTATGGCATATTCCATCTGTAGTTTGTTTATTTCTTTTAGATAGTTGCTGTCTACATCTGCCACTGCCTGTCTAATAGTGCGTGTTCTATCACTGACACCTATTAGTTCACCTTCTATTCTAAGTCTGCGTTCTAATTCTGCTGCCTGCTGCTTGTAGGCTTCTGTTTGATTGTTTAATTCTTTGACCAAGCCTTTATCTACAATGCCAGGTGGTGCTGGTTTTTTATCTGTGCCGAAACCACCTTCCATGCCCTTAAGACTGTCTTTGAATTTTTCTATGTCTTGGCGACCCTTACTCAATGGATCACTCATTTCCTTTACTTTGTCACCGAAACCTTCTAAGCCTAAAAAGGCCAAGAATCCAGCAACTAATCCTGATACAGCAGCTACTAAACTACCAATAATCTTGCCTATTAGAGTGAATCGACCAATGGTAGTGTCCACAGTGGTTTTAGCCATACCTAATGCTTGGGCCAAGCCTTGCCAACCTGATGTAAATTTAGTTATAACTTCCTTAATACTTAGAAATGTTCTACCTAAATATATAAAAGCAGCAGCAATACTATTAACAATGCCGTTGATAATCTTAAAGGCTGTAAATGCCAGTATGAATTTACCAATCATAATTATGGCATCACCATATTTTTGTATGAATTCATCAATACTACCCAAGCTGGCATAGATAGCATATCCAATACCTTCAAGAGCACGAGCTAGATTTTGTGCTGTTTGAGTATTAGTCTCAAATTCATTAAAGGCCAAACTCATTAGATTTCTAAATGTGATCAAGCTGTCACTGAGTGTGGGTATGGTTCTACCAAAGGCAGTTTCTATTGAATCCTTTGCCTTTAACATGGCACGAGCCACAACTTCACCTGTGATCTGACCTTCACTGCCTAACTTTTTCAACTGACCTACTGTTACACCTAATTCATTGGCTATGATCTTGGCCACTGGTCCTAGACCTTCCATTATACTTCTTAGTTCATCACCTTGGAATGTGCCACTTTGAAATGCCTGTCCTAATTGATATAATGGTCCAGCAGCTTCATTACCTGCTTGTCCTGCTGCCTTCATGGCCTTGCTGATAGTTTCTGTAATTTGTGCTGCTTCTTGTTGACTAATGCCCAGTTGATCAGCAGCACGAGCAGTTTTATAGTAGAGATCTCCCACAGCTGCCAAATCACTACGACTTCTTATAGCAATGGCAGCTAGACCATTAAGTTGTTGAGCTGCTATGCTGCTACTTTCATTCAGTGTGGTCAGTTTATTGCGTAGGTTAGTCAAGCTGTCAGCAAATTGAGCCACAGCACCAGTTGTAGCCGCAGCAAAGGCCAACTTTAAGGCAGTGCCAGTGTTTCTAATCTTAGATTCTAAACTGCTGAGTTCAGCAATGGCTCTTGCTGTATCTACATTGACTGCTAGGTTTAGGCCTGCCATATTAGACTCCTGTGATTTTCTTGACCTGTGCTCTCACAAATCTTTCTGTAGGCCGGGTCATACCTTTTGGACTTTGACGACTATAACCTTGATCCAATCTTTGAGCATAAGGGTAATTGGCTTCTATAATGCTACGATTTGTTAGTCGGGTACGATTAATGGCATTACCTGTTCTATAAGGTGTGTTGGCTAAAAAAACATTATAAGCTTCTAAGGGCAAAGCTCGCAGTTGAGCCCTCAAGCGCCTACTCAAGGGTGTCCAAGTATCGGCTTTTACATCTACACTTAATTTAATCATTTTTCAGCTCCTTTGCCCTCTTCAACATCTCCAACATTTGCCTTTGTGTAGGCATCTGCGATCTTTTGGCAGGAGCTGTTAGATGACGATTTCTATCCTGTTCCTGCTGATGTATCTGCCAACGTGTGCTAACATCTAAAACATACAGATCAAATGTTGTAGCACGACTTAGAGCTTCACTGGGCAAGCAATGATATCTATGTGCGAGATTGTCCAGACTCAGTATCATGTTAGTGTAGTTACTGTTCCAGTCTGGTGTCTCGCCTGTTACTTTCCCAATAACTCTACAATCTTAGTAACACACTTTAACAGTACATGTCCAGGCAGCATGGTATCCGCACTGACAATTTCCTTCCCATTCTCATCTAATATCAATTGTCTTACTACACCAAACATCTTGGCCTGATCCTGTTGATCCATACTGACTAAATTCATAAACACATCTAATGGTTGACGATCATAGGTATGAAAGGTTAGAACATCACCAAAGCGTTCCACAATTTCTTTGTCATCTAAGGTAATTTCTATTAGTTGGGGTTTATGAGCAATTTCTTTTAGTTTCATCTTTTAATCCTTGGTCTTTGTAATAAATTATTGATCACTGCTATATTGAAACTTAGACGACTGCGTATTTTGTCTAAGTCATTGCGAGCACACTCTAGCTCGTTTTTGGCCTTGGCAGTTTCAGCCAGTAAACTCTGTATCAATTCGTATTCTGATTTAGTATCTAATATATCCATAAATCCTTGCTTCTAATATTTAGTGAGTCGTAGGAAAAAAGGGGTCAAATGCCCCTAATTTCCCCACCTACACAGTTTAGGTTGCTGTGGTTGCTGCTGCTAGGTATTCGCCATCTACAGTGATTGTAAACGGACTCACAAACACTGGAGCATCTGCTGACACTGTTGGAGCTAGGCCAGTGATATAGCCAATGCCCTTGAGCCAAATGTCGCCTGTGGTTGTGGTAGTACCATCACTGCTGCCATCATACACACGTAGAGCAAAGGCAATTTTAGTCTTGTTGCGACTAAGACCTAATAGGCCCTGTACTGCTACTGCTGTGGTGCTGCCTGCTGTCAATGTGGTTCCAAAGAATGTAGTTGGATCTACAACTAAGTTTCCACTGATACTGTTGGTACTGGTTGTTGCCACTTGTTTTTTAGCACTTGAATCTAACTGACTCCAGGTGAACACATCGTTGGCCGCATTGATTGTAATGTCCTGTAGTGCTGGCACATTTAGAGTTGTACCCATGGCAATTGCTGTTGGAGGATCACCTGTGACTACTGCGCTGGGTGATGCTGCTCCAATCACATTGATCTGGAGAACAATTTGTACATTGCTGTTACCAGGACTTGGATTGATAAAAGCCATAATTTTTTCCTTTATTTGATTTTGGTAAATTCATACTCGAGAGTTGTAATTAGAATGTTATCCTCATATTCAGTAGAAACTTCACACTGTCTACGATAATAACCTTGATTCCTAATTTCCTCACTGTCTTTTATTGCTATAAGGTCTGTGACGACTTGATCATAACTGGGTAAAACCCTTGCTTCATTGGCCAAGTAAACCTGTACTCGGGTAGTTTGATTCGTAATGTTGCTGGCATCCAAGGTAGCTATAGCAATTTCTTCACTACGCTGTGCCAAGTTTACATAGATCTTTTTAAGATTTTTAGTGTACAAGGCTGTGCCATCTGCTGTATATGGCAGTTCCTGACTAAGTGTATAAACACCTGTGTCAGTGTCTTGGATAAGTTCCATAACAACTGCTCTCATCTAACTCTCCGACGACTTGGATATCCCACTTGCTTTTCCGTACTTTCAATGGTGCCATCAAGGTCAAAGTCATACCAGTCACCTGAGCGAACTAGTTCGTCAAATAACTCGTTTGACCTTACACTGTAATAGCCCATCTTCTTACGTTCAGCACTGTCATCATTGCCAAAGTCAGCAACTAGGGGTAGGATATATTCTGCTAGAGCAGTGTACACACATAGGTCTGTGAAGTCACTGTATCTATTCTTAATACGATCCACATCCAAAGCAGGTATGTCTGCTATATTTGTTATAGCAGCACCAGTTTGTCTGCGAATCCAATAGGTCTGCCACCAATTGCTAGTTCTTAAACGAGTTAAGATGCGTTCGGTGGCACGCTCTAATAAAGGTTCTACTACGTCGTCTGATAAGCCTTCATTGACCTCAAATAGTCTTTGGTCTCGCACCAATACATCTGTGTATTCTGCGAAACTTATGACTGTGTTATTTGATGTAACAAAGGCCATGGCACTAGTCCTTATAGTAAGCTACTGTCAGCTGTGATCTTACAGCCATAACCATCATACAGTTCTCCAACTGCGTAGTGCATGCTGGCCACAATGTCATCACCTAAGAAGCTGGCACGACGCTGTGTTTCAATCATCATATCACCAATCATGGCCAAGCCTAGTGCGTCACGGTGGAATACAGCACCAACGTAATCACCAGCTGTACCTGTGTCAGCGATGTTTGCGCTTTCAAATATTGGAACACCAAACAATGTGCCTACATAACCTGTGGCCATTGCTTCATTTTGAACAACACCAGCATTTGGATTGGCAAATGTATTGGTCAAATTGGCTTTTAGGTCATAGGCAACATAAGGATGAACTACGCCTACCAACATGTCTGCTGGTACTGCTGCTGCTCTTAGTGTGGCCACGGCCTTGGCAATGGTAGCAGCACTTAAGGCTGTGCTGGCATCACCTACACCTACTGAGAAACCACTGAATAGGGCCAATAGGTCTTGATCTACTTTACGAGCAATTGCTTCACCAAATAAACGACCCATGTCAGCTACTACATTGCTGGCAGCACTGGTGCGTGCCAAATCTGTTAGCATGGTGCGAATTGCCACAGTGCTTACAGTTAATGTAACACCATCTGTGCTCACTGCTGTGTTGCTGACTTCATCACCTTCAGTTACAGTGGCTGCTGATTGAACTGGGTAACGTGGAACTGTAATAGTCTTACCACTGCCTGGTGGAATGCTATAATTTTTTACTAGACCTCTCATGATACTGCGCTCCATGGCTACAAACATAGCTTCGGCTACAATACTGGGGAGTAGGTCATTTAACGTGGTTGTTGTTGAACCTGCCATGATATTTTTCCTTTATTAGTTGGCTAGCCCTGACTGCTTGCGATATTCTTTATAAAGACGGCGATCTTCTGGATTGTTCATATTAAGTTTAGTAACATCAATACGACCATTAGCCTCAGCCTTTATAACACTCTTTGAGTTTGTAGTAGCAGGGTTGGCCAACTTAAAATGTGGGTTTGAATCTAAAAATTCTTTTACTAGATCCGTAACGCCTAATGGCCGGCCTCCATCACTATAACGGGGCCTACCTTGGTCATCCACTACCTCTACATCACCGCTATCATTTAATCTCACACTATTTGCTAATAGGGCACGAACTTGATTAGCATTGACCGCATTTAATTGTGCGGCAGCAGATAAAATAGGTGTATTGATCTTATAGTCTCTGATAACAGCGTCTCTACGTTGAATTTCGGCATCCTTCTTTGACACAATTTCTTGTAGCGTTTTCTCAAACTCGCCTCTTTTAAGTTGAGCTTCCTGTTGACGACGTTGATGTTCTGTTAGAACCTGTCTTAGTTCATCAGGGTCACCCAAGTCTTGATAGGGTTTGAGTAATTTCTTTTCTAGGCTGGTACGCATACGAGCCATCATGTTATCTACTTCTTCTTGTGTGTAAGACTTTGCCTGGGCCTGGTTTGGATTTTGAATAGGATCACCAGTAGATCCTTCGCCAATGTTAGTTTGATCGGTCATTGTTACCGTTGCCTCCATTATGAGTTATTACCCAATATTTATGTATATGTTGTAAAAAAGCTACAGAATCGGTGTTTTTCGCAGTATAACCTAAGTTGACAGCAGGTTAGAACTCAACTATACTTAAGTTTGTAGTAACAAAGGAGAGTGCTGGTGAAATATATTTTATTATTGTCATTGTTATTGGCCAGTTGTGGTGACACTGGCTGTCTAGTTAAAACCTATGATATTAGAGAATGGACGGGTACAGAGTATAAATACATTAGATGTAGTGAACTGGTATGTGCTAATGAACATAATCCCACAAGAACTTGTAGGCCAATATAACACCTTCTTCAGTGTCTATGTGTGTAGAGTGCCCTATGAATCAAAGGGTGGTTATACTTGGCTTCACTTGGATGATTTCAGTGATTTTAATTTGGCCGTATGCTTGGCCTCCTGTTGGCCTCAGTGTAAGATAATAAAATGTACTAGACTACAAGAAGGTATACAAGGAGAAATCTTATCATGAATTGTATAGAGAGGATGGGTTGGAATGAAATACCTAATGATTGATGAATACCGTGCTATAGAACATGGCCTAGAATCTAGGATAGAAACCTATCCTATACACACTGAATATCACTATAACAGTCAAATGGCAGGACCTATTGGACTAGCAGCTAATCGTTGGGTGCGTGCCATTCCTGAAACTGATCCTTTGTACACCTACTTGGTGTTGAAGGGTGTGGGGTGGACGCAGTCCAACCCCTAGGTATCAATAACCCTTTTTCTTCTTACCGTTCTTCTTTTTCATTTCTTGCTCCTTGGTGTAAACTTTGACTTCAACTTCTTGGGTGCTGCTTCACGAGCTATACTGTAGGCTATGGCCACTGCCTGCTTAATGGGCCTACCTGACTCTACTTCTGTTGCTATAT
>Ga0214917_10004409_pt1 | contig 15665 bp, 7 predicted proteins | sample LL_1208_BB_MetaG_FD_177983 | JGI IMG/M metagenome (GOLD analysis project Ga0214917, IMG submission 177983) | Freshwater microbial communities from Lake Lanier, Atlanta, Georgia, United States - LL_1208_BB | ecosystem: Environmental > Aquatic > Freshwater > Lake | place: USA: Georgia | collected... | reverse complement strand
CGTTCACGGTGGTGGATCCGGTGTAGGTATTGGAGCCGGAGAGTATCCAGGTACCGGCACCGGTTTTGGACACGGAGACCGGATCGACACCGCTATCGGCCAAGGTGGAAAGGAGGGTGTTGGTGGCGGTGCTGGTACCGGCGAGGGTGAGGGTCCGTGCTCCGGCGCCGGTGAGGTTGACATTGGTGGCAGCGTTAAGGATGAGAGCCCCCGTGCCGGAGGCCTCCAAAGTGCCACCGTTTTGGGAAAGGGTGAAGGCCTGGGGGCGGGACTCCCCCGAGCCAGTGTAGCGCAGGCTACCGCCGTCCAGGGTGAGAACGGAGCTTTGAACAGCGCCGCCCAAGGAGGACAGATTGGAGAGCTGGAGAGTGCCCGCGGACAAAACATAGGCGCGTAGAGAGTTGTCGGAGGCGCCCAGGATGACCGTGCCGGTGCCCGTCTTGGTTACCGTGCCAATGCCCCTCATGGTGCCTGCGAAGGTGAGGGTTGCCCCTTCCGGGGTCTGAAGGAGGGGGGTTCCGGCATTGGCGCCATAGTTGACATAGACATCGCCGCTGAAGGTGGCTGAGCCTGGGCCTTCCATGGCTAGCGCCCGGACGGTGTTGCCCAGTTCAGACTTAAAATTGGCCCCATCTAGGAGGGTAAAAGTGGCATTGGTGTTTGGCCGCCAAGTAACACCGCCTGCGGCGTTTGATCCTCCGAAGCGGAAGTTGGCGCCGGAGCCCGTGGCCACATCAGCTCCAAAGGAGTTACTCCCAGTCAGGGTGAAGGTGCTATTGGTCACGCCAGAAACGTAGAAGCCCAAGAAATTTCCGCTGGCGACGTTCAGGTCACCGGCCAGCACCACATTGTTGGTGGACTGCTGGGTAAAGTAGGTAGGGCGGTTGTTGGCCCCGGGCTTGAGGATGGTGATGTTGTTGCTGATGTTGCCTGGGGAAGAGAGGTTGAAGTACATGGACTGGGCGGCGTCCATATTGAGGGTAAGCGTGCCGGTGCCCAGGCCGGAGGCGTTTTCGAGGAAGATCTGGCCGCCAGTGTTGGTGATTCCGCCACTGAAGGTGTTGGCAGACTTGAGAACAAGATTACCGGCAGCCAGCTGGATGCCACCCGTTCCGGTAATGGCGCCGGAGGGCAGACCTTGCACCCCTTGGATGATGCTGTCACCAGGACGGTTAATCAACAGGTTGCCTCCAGCCAGATCGATGGAGGAGGAACTAGAGGAGGAGAGGCGGCCGGTCAGCGCAAGAATCCCGTCGCTGACCCTGGTCAGGCCGGTGTAAGTGTTGGTGCCAGAGAGAGTGAGGGTGCCGCTGCCGACTTTGGTTAGTCCCCCAGATCCAGAAACCACCCCGCTGAGGGTGGTATTGTTGGAGCTGACATCCACCACGCCGGTGACGCCGCTGGTGATGGCAAAGCTGTTGGACAGCGTCATGGCGGCCAGGGTGCGCAGGGTGGAGTTGCCGTCATAGCGGATAGAGCCAGAACCGGCGGCCGAGGCGTTGCTCAGAGCCAGCGTGCCCTCGCGCAGGGAGACCCCCCCTGTGTTCGTGTTGATGGCGGAAAGGGTAAGGGTGCCGCTGCCCGCCTTAGCCAAGGCGGCGGTTCCGGCCGCGCCCAGGGTGAAGGCGCTACCTAGGGTGACGTTGTTGGTGCCCACGTCCAAAGTGGCGGTGACGCCGTCGGCAATGCGGATGCCGCTGTTGGCTCCACCGGAGGAGGAAATATCCCGGTTGTTGTTGCTGCCCCACCGCAGGGTGGAACTGCCCTGGAAATCGGCCATGTAGGCACCGTTGTACCAACTGTTCGTGCTCCAGGCGTTATTGGCCACTTCGACCGCTCCGTTTCTCAAAATAAGCTGGCCATAACCGTTGCCATTGGTGTTGGCCAGGATCAGCGTGCCGGCTCCCTGCTTGTCAATGAATCCCCAGTTGCTCCCATCATAGTTACCCACCCGCCCGGAAAGGGTCAGGGTGGAGTTGATGCCCACCTCAAAGTCCGTGTCCCAAAAGAGGCCCAAGCTGGCCGAAATGGTGGAATTGGTGGCACCCCCGGCCACCACCCTGGCCCCAGCGAGGCCGTCCAAGGCGAATTGGCCGTTGTTGTTGCCAGAGACCCCGTTGGCGGCGATGGTTCCGCCGTTTAGGGTGAGGATTTTGGTGATGCGGTGGGAGTTGAAGCCGTTATTGGTGTTGCCGGCCAAAAGGGTGGCGCCCGCGTTGACGGTGACGTTGGCGTTGGCCAATTCCGATGCTGAGACATCGCGGCCTGCCGACGCAGAGGCGGCGCCATTGAGGCTGAGGGTGCCTTCGTTGACCACCACCGTGCCAGTCAGGGCATTACCGGCCGAAAGGCCCAACGTGCCTACGCCGGATTTGGTGAAACCATTGGTGCCGGCCAAGGAGGATGCGATGAGACTGTTGGCGCTGGTGGCCACGGTCAGGGCCGGAGCCGTCCCGCCCAAGGTGATGGTGCCCCCCGAAAGGGTCGTGGCTGAGCTAAAGGTGATGGCGTTGGCATAGACAGTCCCGCTGACCGTGGGGGTGGCGCCGGTGGCGTTGAAGAGGGCACTGTTTGTGAAGCCGTTGTCTATATTCCACGGGGTTCCGCTCACCCCAGACCAGTTGAGGGCGTCCATGTCCCACGCGCCGTTGGTCGCGCCCGACCAAGTGCCTTGGGCGGCGAAGGAGGGAGAAATAAAAAGTGAAGCTAAGCCCAGCAGGGAAGACCAAAAAGAGGGTCGCAAAGGAATGATTAGCATAACATTTGCTGTAATACTTATAATTACATCATCCTCTTCATTAAATCTATGTCATTTTCGGCCAACTGCAAAAGGCTTCCTTTAAGGGCTCAGGGTGGCTCTGAGTCGGAGGAACTTTCTCGGTTGAGCAGATTCCACTTGTATGGAGAAGCTGGTAACCCTCGTATTCGGCACGATGGATCCCCCCATGGTGGTCGAAACTTTGTCCTCCAACCATGGCCCCGCCAAGTCGTAAGCGTATTCCCCAACCACATTCACACCCTGACCAATGTCGCGGATGTTCGCCGTCAACGTCAGGTTTGTTCCGTCCGAAGTCAGAACCGGTAGGGCAGGAGTGGAATTAGATCCAGTGCCACCGAGCGCATAGTTCATTAGGTAGCTCAAACCATTGGCCGGATTAATCTCCAAAGGATCGATGCCCGGATAGGCGCTCTCAAAGGTGGGTCCCGCTACCCCGTCGGTGACTTGAACTACAAGGTTAGGGGCGTTTACTACGGTGGCGGTTTGCCCGCTACCAAGGCCGGTGACGGGTGTGGATACTAGGGAATTCCCAGCCAAGCCGCCGGGCAGAATTAAATAAGTAGTACCCGCAGATGGTACGGAAGAAAATGCCACTGCAACACTATTGGAGCGAATCGTTGCAGTCAGATTGGTCCGCACAATCACGAGGGTCCCGTCGTTCACGGTGGTGGATCCGGTGTAGGTATTGGAGCCGGAGAGTATCCAGGTACCGGCACCGGTTTTGGACACGGAGACCGGATCGACACCGCTATCGGCCAAGGTGGAAAGGAGGGTGTTGGTGGCGGTGCTGGTACCGGCGAGGGTGAGGGTCCGTGCTCCGGCGCCGGTGAGGTTGACATTGGTGGCAGCGTTAAGGATGAGAGCCCCCGTGCCGGAGGCCTCCAAAGTGCCACCGTTTTGGGAAAGGGTGAAGGCCTGGGGGCGGGACTCCCCCGAGCCAGTGTAGCGCAGGCTACCGCCGTCCAGGGTGAGAACGGAGCTTTGAACAGCGCCGCCCAAGGAGGACAGATTGGAGAGCTGGAGAGTGCCCGCGGACAAAACATAGGCGCGTAGAGAGTTGTCGGAGGCGCCCAGGATGACCGTGCCGGTGCCCGTCTTGGTTACCGTGCCAATGCCCCTCATGGTGCCTGCGAAGGTGAGGGTTGCCCCTTCCGGGGTCTGAAGGAGGGGGGTTCCGGCATTGGCGCCATAGTTGACATAGACATCGCCGCTGAAGGTGGCTGAGCCTGGGCCTTCCATGGCTAGCGCCCGGACGGTGTTGCCCAGTTCAGACTTAAAATTGGCCCCATCTAGGAGGGTAAAAGTGGCATTGGTGTTTGGCCGCCAAGTAACACCGCCTGCGGCGTTTGATCCTCCGAAGCGGAAGTTGGCGCCGGAGCCCGTGGCCACATCAGCTCCAAAGGAGTTACTCCCAGTCAGGGTGAAGGTGCTATTGGTCACGCCAGAAACGTAGAAGCCCAAGAAATTTCCGCTGGCGACGTTCAGGTCACCGGCCAGCACCACATTGTTGGTGGACTGCTGGGTAAAGTAGGTAGGGCGGTTGTTGGCCCCGGGCTTGAGGATGGTGATGTTGTTGCTGATGTTGCCTGGGGAAGAGAGGTTGAAGTACATGGACTGGGCGGCGTCCATATTGAGGGTAAGCGTGCCGGTGCCCAGGCCGGAGGCGTTTTCGAGGAAGATCTGGCCGCCAGTGTTGGTGATTCCGCCACTGAAGGTGTTGGCAGACTTGAGAACAAGATTACCGGCAGCCAGCTGGATGCCACCCGTTCCGGTAATGGCGCCGGAGGGCAGACCTTGCACCCCTTGGATGATGCTGTCACCAGGACGGTTAATCAACAGGTTGCCTCCAGCCAGATCGATGGAGGAGGAACTAGAGGAGGAGAGGCGGCCGGTCAGCGCAAGAATCCCGTCGCTGACCCTGGTCAGGCCGGTGTAAGTGTTGGTGCCAGAGAGAGTGAGGGTGCCGCTGCCGACTTTGGTTAGTCCCCCAGATCCAGAAACCACCCCGCTGAGGGTGGTATTGTTGGAGCTGACATCCACCACGCCGGTGACGCCGCTGGTGATGGCAAAGCTGTTGGACAGCGTCATGGCGGCCAGGGTGCGCAGGGTGGAGTTGCCGTCATAGCGGATAGAGCCAGAACCGGCGGCCGAGGCGTTGCTCAGAGCCAGCGTGCCCTCGCGCAGGGAGACCCCCCCTGTGTTCGTGTTGATGGCGGAAAGGGTAAGGGTGCCGCTGCCCGCCTTAGCCAAGGCGGCGGTTCCGGCCGCGCCCAGGGTGAAGGCGCTACCTAGGGTGACGTTGTTGGTGCCCACGTCCAAAGTGGCGGTGACGCCGTCGGCAATGCGGATGCCGCTGTTGGCTCCACCGGAGGAGGAAATATCCCGGTTGTTGTTGCTGCCCCACCGCAGGGTGGAACTGCCCTGGAAATCGGCCATGTAGGCACCGTTGTACCAACTGTTCGTGCTCCAGGCGTTATTGGCCACTTCGACCGCTCCGTTTCTCAAAATAAGCTGGCCATAACCGTTGCCATTGGTGTTGGCCAGGATCAGCGTGCCGGCTCCCTGCTTGTCAATGAATCCCCAGTTGCTCCCATCATAGTTACCCACCCGCCCGGAAAGGGTCAGGGTGGAGTTGATGCCCACCTCAAAGTCCGTGTCCCAAAAGAGGCCCAAGCTGGCCGAAATGGTGGAATTGGTGGCACCCCCGGCCACCACCCTGGCCCCAGCGAGGCCGTCCAAGGCGAATTGGCCGTTGTTGTTGCCAGAGACCCCGTTGGCGGCGATGGTTCCGCCGTTTAGGGTGAGGATTTTGGTGATGCGGTGGGAGTTGAAGCCGTTATTGGTGTTGCCGGCCAAAAGGGTGGCGCCCGCGTTGACGGTGACGTTGGCGTTGGCCAATTCCGATGCTGAGACATCGCGGCCTGCCGACGCAGAGGCGGCGCCATTGAGGCTGAGGGTGCCTTCGTTGACCACCACCGTGCCAGTCAGGGCATTACCGGCCGAAAGGCCCAACGTGCCTACGCCGGATTTGGTGAAACCATTGGTGCCGGCCAAGGAGGATGCGATGAGACTGTTGGCGCTGGTGGCCACGGTCAGGGCCGGAGCCGTCCCGCCCAAGGTGATGGTGCCCCCCGAAAGGGTCGTGGCTGAGCTAAAGGTGATGGCGTTGGCATAGACAGTCCCGCTGACCGTGGGGGTGGCGCCGGTGGCGTTGAAGAGGGCACTGTTTGTGAAGCCGTTGTCTATATTCCACGGGGTTCCGCTCACCCCAGACCAGTTGAGGGCGTCCATGTCCCACGCGCCGTTGGTCGCGCCCGACCAAGTGCCTTGGGCGGCGAAGGAGGGAGAAATAAAAAGTGAAGCTAAGCCCAGCAGGGAAGACCAAAAAGAGGGTCGCAAAGGAATGATTAGCATAACATTTGCTGTAATACTTATAATTACATCATCCTCTTCATTAAATCTATGTCATTTTCGGCCAACTGCAAAAGGCTTCCTTTAAGGGCTCAGGGTGGCCTGCCGAGAGTACCTTCAGGGGGAAGGGACGGTTTTGCCAAAAACAATCTCCAGTTTTTTTTCCTGTGGGGCGTGGACAAGGTAGGTATGACTCCACTTACGGGATTCGGGCTCCCAATCTGTTTGGCCATCGGTGACGGGTTCGCCATTCACGGTCAAGCGGTAGTTGTCGGGCTGATCTAGTCCCAGAAAGGTGATCGGGATGCGGCCCACGCCGCCTTCGAGGACGAACGCGGCCCGTTGCTTGCGGTCCACGGCCACAGCCACCGGATACGTCTGGCGGACGAAGCCTTGCGAGGCGGAAATTTTAAGATGGTTGCCGTTGGCCTCGCGCTGGACGGCAGGCCAAGAATCGGGATGAGACTGGAGGGCACTACGGAAAAGGGCATCGGGCCCGTAATACGACTCGGCTTCGGCAGGGAGAACGATGAGTTCCAAATCCGCAGCGACAAAATCTCCGGGAAGAAGTTCGGACACTCCGTGCGGTGGGATGATCTCGACTACGAGGCGCCGGTCCGGATCGATCCTGCCACCCGTAGGAACCACGCTGATCTGCGGGGTGGGTTGTGCCCGGCCCCCAAGTTTGGCTTGCCATGAACGAAGAATCAGGCCGCGGACGGCAGCGGCTTGTCCTTTTTTTAGGGCGGAGCGATCGATGCCGTGAACGGAGATCCATGCCGGGGAGCCGACCCAATCCAAGGGGGCAGGGATCTCATCCGACGCAAAGTTCCACTCCTGGTTAAGACTGGAGCCATCCCCCACGGCCAGGCGCCGAGCGGGGACCTCATTGTAGCGATCCGCGCCGAGCTGAAAAAAGGCCAAGCGACTCCAACGGACCGATCGGTGCACATCGTAGCGCAGCCGAAAAAACACCCGCAAATAATCCTCACTTTGCGGGACCGATACCTCCATTCGCGCCGAGATTTCTCCCTCCGGCGTCTCCTCCGTATAGATTGTCCGGGTGAGGCAAGGGCCCGAGGCCCGCGGATCGGTGCGGGTATCGCGGGGCACCCGGTAAAGGCCCCGTGGGTCCTGCCACATCAGAAAGTCACCGCCGCCGGCATTGTCAGACCAGCCCCATTTTTTTTTGAGCCCGGTTTGGGGCAGGGTCATCAGTGGTCGGATATCGGTGATGAAGCAGCGTCGCTGAACCCGGCCAGGCTCGAAACAGATATTTTCGCCAAAACTACCGACGGCGATCTGGTCCCAAAACTGGTTTTGACCCCAACCGATGAGGCAGAGCTGGGCCTGAGACGCCGCCGGCAGCCCTCCAAAGCGGGCGTAGACCATTTGTAGAACAAGTTCGCGGCGTGACTGGGGGGGAATCCGGACGTAGGCAAAGCCGTGAAACCAGTCCCCCTGATGGGGGAGATCGCCCTTAGCGGGGTTACGGTGCCAATTTTTTGAAATCTGGATGGGAAGGCCGGTGGGGGTGCCGTCTGGCTCGCAGAGCATCGGCGTGAATCCGGTAATGGGCAGATGCTTCTGCTGGGTGAACATCAGGCGGGCCACGGCGGTGTGGTCGGTGGGATTTGCGAGAGTCAGGGGCCAGCGGTCGATCCGGTCCAGATGCTCTTCAGGGTAATAGGTCCCTTCTCGGTTGCTCCAAGGAATTTCAGGTAAGGAGAGAACGCGGCTGCCTAGGTCTGGGTCGTCTTGGGAGGGGAGGCTAGATTCCACGATGGGCGGTGGACTCTCCTTGCCCAAGGCGAGCAAGGAAACCTGGCGCGAACCGGAGGCCTTTTTTTCTCCGAAACGGATTTGGAGCTGGCCGGCAGAGGTGGAGGTCAAGCGTAAGGCCAAACGGTCTGGCCAGGCGGAAATTTCCAGATCGGCCAGCTCTGGGAGTTCCTCGCCGGCCTCGTTAGCGAAGCGAAGATCGGCGAGCACGATTCGGGAAAAAAAACGGCCGCTCTCAACAATGCGAACCGGTTGCCGGAATGGGTCCGTGGATTTTTTGGGACCGAGGCAATGATAGCGTTTGGTTCCCACCGCGACGGAGCATTCCCATGGCTGACCCAAGGGTGCTGCCTTGCGGGTATCCCACCGGCTTTCCCATTGGCCCGAACGGAAGGCGAGGACGGCTTGGTCGGGACGGAAGGGGACGCCGGGAATGGCCGGAGGACCTTCGGTCCAAGCTAGAGTGAGGGCATCCTCGGTTCGGGGCATCCAATCGCGTGGGGAGAACTTCTCGGCGGCCGGAAGGAATGTGGCAGACGCGCCGAGCAGTCCCGGGAGCAGAAGGCGAAGCGCAAGCGACATGCCGTTGGGCGCTAGCTATTTCTTTTTCGGTGCGAGGCTAAAATGGTCGACCACAATTTCGCCGGAATTGGGAAGCGCAAACCAAAAAATCAACGACCCCAAAGGCAGGAGCTCTTTGCCTTGGCCCTGCCATCCGGTTTGGCGACCCTCTGGTGAAATCGAGGAGGGTACGACGATCCACCCTTGAAAGCCTTCTGGCAGGTGTAAACAAGGGGGGTTTTTGATGTCAGTGGAGGGAATCAAATAAGCGCCGGAGCCGAAGGGCTTTCCCTTGGCATCGACTACCTCGGCACCGTCTCCCATAAAAATGCGGTTGGCCTGGTCGCCAGGGACGGTGACCACTTCATCGGCTTCGAGTCTCATAATAACCGGACCCCGCATGACATGAATCCAGAACTGGTAACTCCCTTTACCGTGCAGATCGAGGGGACCATAGTTCATCGTTACCTCGGGGGATAGAAGTAGATGGCCCGCGGTTTCAAGGCGGATCAGGATCCCCTTCGAGCCCTGATATCCGATCTCCTTTTCCACGGTGGCGGTGGAGCGATTTTCTTCGGCCTTCCATTGAAGGGGCTCTTCGGAAAGACGTTCGCAGTCATTGAGCAATTTCTGGATGGCGGGTGCCTCCTCGGCCGCGTGGGCAGGCGATCCGCTCAGGCCTAGCCTGGCCACCATGAGTAGACCTAGGACGAGCGGGAGAAGTTGGAACATGAAGGAGCTTCTGACAGACCGGGGCTGACCACAAGTGGGAAATGATGATGTTTTCGGCCACGAGGATGGCAAGGCAGGATGATGCTCATGGCACGGGAGTGAGGGAAAGGGATTCGAGGCTGGAGGTATCGCTGTCCCCTTCCACCAGGGAGACTTCCAGTCGCGTCGCGCCGGGCTTGGGTAGCGAGAGAATGCCGATGGGGAGATCCGCGTATTGGGAGGTGGCTGCCTGTTGGTTTTGGATAAATCCGACCGGCCCCTGCACTTTCCAAACTGGGCGGCCTTGGCCGCGGACCCGCACGGTGGCCCGGAAATTCCCGGGCTGAAGGACCTGCACATTCCATACGGCTCGGCCACCCTGTTTCCAGGCGGAGATTTGCATGGCGTGTTTCCATTCCCCGAATTTTTCCATCCAGCTAACCTTTTTCTTTTCCGTTGCCTGGACGGTGGCGAAATCGGCCCGCAAGACGTTGGGGTAATTGGGATGAAGCGCCAGGCCAGCAGCGGCGCGGGGTTGGCCAGTCGTTCGGATCTGGATCAGCTCCGCCAACGCATGGGGTGAAATGGCGGGCAATTGGAGGCACCAACCTGAGGATGAGCGGGTGGCCGCAACGAGGACAGGGATTCCGTCTCGGATCCATTCTGCGGATAAGCGGGAGTTTAATAGCCCCGGCAAGTGGAGAAATCCGTCTGAAGGCCAATCAAAGACGACGAGGGAAATAACGCCCTCGGGTGTGATGGTGGCATCGCCCCAGGGCTGGGCATGGGGCCAAGGGGATGGATTTGCCTTGGTGACCACCTCCGGATGGCTGGCGAGCCACCGGCCGGCATCGCGCAGATATTTTTGGCACAAGGGGGGGATTTGCCCTTGGCCATCGGGACCGACATTGAGAAGGTAAGTTCCGCCGCGGGCGACGGTGCCGATGAGCCGACGGAGAATTTCTTGTGGGCTTTTCCAGTGGGTGTCGTACCAGGCGTAGGACCAGGAGTCATTTGTGGTGTCACAGGTTTCCCAAAGACCCTCCACCCGTTGAGCTGGCACTTCCATGTCTCCAAGGGTTTCGTAGTCCCCCATGCCGTGGCCGATGCGGCTACCCAGCAGGGCGGAGGGCTGGGTTTTGCGCACGAGGTCATGGAGGGCCACCACGTGCTCCTTGGGCATGGGGCCGGGAGTGTCGAACCAGATGATGTCGAGAGGCCCATACTGGGTGCAGATTTCCTCCACTTGGGGGTAGCACTTTTCACGAAAGTACTCAGCAAAGGTGGCGGGGCGTCCGTCAGGGTGGTGATCGGGCCCCCCCCCGCCTCCCGGGGCAGTCCAGTCCTGATAATGGGAGTAATAAAAACCGAAACCTAGACCTTCCCTACGGCAAGCCTCGGCTAATTCCCGCATGGGATCCCGCCGGAACGGGGAGGCTTCCACGATGTTGAAGGGATGCCGGGAACGGAACATGGCGAAGCCCTCGTGATGTTTGCTCGTGATCACGACGTATTTCATGCCAGCGTCCTTGGCCAAACGAGCGATCGCCTGGGCATCAAATTGGCGCGGCTGAAAGGACCTGGCTAATGCCATGTACTCCTGGACGGGTATGCCGGCCATTTTTGGATTCATGATCCACTCCCCAATTCCATAAAAGGTTTTATTCCGCCAGATCCCGCCCAGGCTGGAATAAAGGCCCCAGTGGATAAAAAGGCCGTAGTTGCCGTCGCGGAAGACCGAGCCGCGGCCTGGCAAGTCACGTCCAGCGGTTGGGGTCCCCCGGCCCCAGAGCGCATCCATGGAGGGGGGCGCGGCGTTGGTGTCCGCCTGGGCCGGGCCTGGCGGAAACAGCCAAGCCAAGGACAGGGCGACCAAGCCAGCGGTGTGGGGGAGAGGCGGAAAGAAGAGAGATTTCATTTGATTTTAGTAGTTCCAAAAGAGATTTTTTTGTTTCAGCTGCGTGACGTTGGTGATGGAGGTGACATGGCCATCGCAAAAAATTACGTTGCCACGGCCCCGGTGGCGGAGAGGAAGAAGTTCCGGGGGAAATCCGTGTTGGGAGAGGCTACTTCCCGGACAACTTTTGTCCGTGGAGATTGGGTTTTCCGCTTGCGCAGGATTTCCCTCATTGGCTCCCCACCAGTTAAAAGAGTGTTCGAGAGCCCTAACGGAATCTGGGGGAGAACCCTGTTGGGAGCTATCCGCCAAAAGGACGATTTCGGATGGGCGGGTGATGTTGGCGGCGCGCGGCGGAGGGCGGACGGTTACATTATAGGTCAGGATATAGGGATTGCCCCCGTAGGCGCTCTGGGCCCGCGCCCAGCCTTGAATTCCTAAGTTGTCGCCCCGGTATTGGGCACTGGGGCAGATGGTGCATGCGGCATGCTCTGATCCAACATAAGGGTAAAAGCCGGGCGGTTCGTTTATGGTGCCATCTTGATGGGGGTAGGTTCCATATTCCGTGAGGTAGCGCTGCACGGCCAAATGAAGTTGGCGGAGGTTCGACACACATTTGCCCGACTGCGCGGTGGCCAGGCCTTGGCGGACGCCAGGAACGGCAAAGGATGCCAGCAAGGCGACCACGCTGACAGCCACCAGCAACTCCACAAGAGTGAACGCATGCAGAGGGGAAATCAGCGGCATTTTCCGACTCATCTTTGGTTAGTTGCCGTAGGGAGATTCCAAGAGGCCAAGAAGTCTGCACAGAAAAAAGGGGAAAGACTTCTTGCTTTGTCCGTGTGAATAGCCGCTTTTTTTCTTGGTCGATGGAAAAGGTTCACTATAGAAATGTTAATATTATCATTATCTCAAGGTTACAATCAGAAAAAGCATGAAAATTGGCGTAAGAAAAGCCGAGCGACGGAAAATCATTGGTCTCCTTTTAAGCCGAGAATCCAAGTCTTGCCGAGAAGTGATTTTGCAATGCGCGAGCCGAAAATCCTGGTCGGTGGTGGGCCTAGGTCAGGTGGGCAGACGCCTAGATGGCTGGATAACCGAGCCTAGCCAGCTTGTTGGGATGCCTGCTTCTGGTCCACTGCTGCACTTACCTCGTGTTGATCTCCTTTTGCGCTGGCCCGAGGAGGGAGAAAGCATTGATGAGGCCACCACAGGTTGGAAGGAGCCGGTCTCGCGTGTATTGGCGGATCCCGCCTCGGCTGGAAAAAGGGCGGCGGAGCACTTGGTGGCAAAAGGATTTCCCTACTTGGCGATGCTGGCTTGGGGGCCGCTGGTGGAAGTGGAAACCTGCCGCGCCGCTTTTGCACAAGTCGCAGCGGCGGCCCGGTGCAGGTTTTGGGATCATAGCTCCCTAGGCATCGGGGAAAAATTTTGTCGGGGGCCTCGGCTTTGGGAAGTTTTTTTGGACAAGCTTGTGCAGGTGGGCCAACCGGTGGGTGTTTTCTTGCCCTCCTTGGTGCTCGGAAGCTCGTTGCTACGGGCAGCGCAGCGTCGGGGACTGCGGATTCCCGAGGATTTGGGCGTTTTGTCCTGTGGGGTAGCCCCGTTTCCCTCGGCCCGGTCCCCGATGTCTCTTTCCTGCTTGGATATGAATTTACCCAGCCAGGCATTGGCAGCGGTCCAACAGCTCGATTTGCGCATGCAGGCGCATAGACCCAACATCGAAATAGTTACGATTCCAGTGCGCCGGGTGTTGGTCCGTGAGAGTACGGGCGGAAGGACCGGGGATCGGGTTTTCATAAGTCGGGCCCATCGTTTTATTTTTCATAATTTCCATCGTCCCATTCAGGTGGCCGATGTGGCGGAGGCCACGGGCTTGCCGGTGCGTAGCCTTTCCCGCCGTTTTGCCCGGGCCATTGGTACAACTGTGGCTCACGAGATTTTCAGATTGCGGGTGGCCCACGTCCAACGATTGCTTCGGCAAGGCCGCGGGAAACTTCGGCAAGTGGCGTCGCTAAGCGGCTTTTCCAGTGTGGAGCATCTGAGCCGCTGTTTCCTGCGAGTGGTGGGGCAATCGCCTGGGGAGTACCGCCGGCGGCATGGCCCTGGCGGTGCTTAGGCCAAGGTTTTTTCTAGCCAGCGGACGGCCCGCTGACGGGATTGAGGCAGGTCCTGCAGTTTCTGTTCTACTTTGGAAAGGAACTCCCAGCGCTCGGGGGTCTTTTCAACGTTGCCTCGGGTACGTACGACCAGTCCCTTGGGCAGCTCGGCCGGGCGGTGGTGGGCGAGGACGGCTTTCAGAGGTGCCTGCACTCTGCGCATGCAGCTCTCTTCCGCCTGCAAAATGGCGAATAGACGGGTGCGTCCTTCGGTCAGGGTGAGTTTCCCCTCGCGTGCCTCGTCCCGAAGTTTGGCCAGCCGATACATGTTCAGTTCTGATTCCGCCAGCTCACGCGCGAGGGCCACCTGTGCGATGGCCTGTTCCCCAAACCAGCGGCTGTCCCGGTCCTGGTTGGGGCTAAAAAGGATATCTTTGGGCCGCGTGCCGGTCGGAATGGACTGTTTCGCGGCGCGCATCGCGTCCAATGCCGAGTCCAGATACGCCAACAGCCTGGGCATTTGGACGAGGTTGGCCTCCCGCAAAAGGCGGTGGTATTCGGAGCCGTCGAAGCAGACCCTCCACCACCATTCCCAATCCCCTTTCGGAACCCCTTCCGGATAGGTCAGGGGAAAATCCCCGGGCCAAGTAAAAATCCGGAAACGTGCACCGTAAAATCCCTGCCTGAAGTTGTGATATCCCAGCCGAGTCATCCAAATTTGCGTCGCGGCGGACACTCTCCGAAAGGCCAGTACCCAAGCCTCGGCAGCGGCGTCCCCAAAGCAATCCGCACAGACATCGCGGACTAGTTGTTCCTCGGAGGCCGTGCTGCCGCCCAAAAGTTTTCGCAAGGCCTGGGCTTTGACGGTTTCGGCGGAAAGGGACATTCCCCAGAAAGTGGCTATATTTTTTACCCCCTCGGCTTGCAGGGCGCGGACTTGCCGAATCACGGCGAAGGGGTCGGGAAAGGCACCCGACAAGCCGTACTCCTCTCCCGCCAGAAATTCATGGTAGGCATAGACGAGGCTCCCTTTGCGGCTGAGCTTTGCGTAGATCGAGCGAAAGGAGGGGGCTGGCTCTAGGTGGGCCGCGTAGCATTCTTCCCCTGAAAATTTGGCCATGATCCCCAAGGGCCACCGAAGCTGCTCGGCCAGGTCAAAAGTCCGTTCATTCATGTTATGGTTTTCAATCAAAATTTCGATGCCCGGCCGGGCCTCCTCGGCACCCGCGTGGAGTTGATTGAGTAGCAAGGCGTAGCTTTCCAATTGCCGGCCCAATTCGTCTCGGGCCTGGAAGCGTGCGGCACAACGGGGGCAATGGGCGTCACAAAATTCATTGCGGCCATCTCCGGTTAACACCAGCAAGCCCTTGAGCAGGGGAAACCGGCGAAAGAGTTCCCGGGTCCGGGTGCGATAATAAGCCTGAACGGAGGGATGGCTGATGCAGAGGGGATGGCCCGTTACGGATCCGTACTTGCGCACCCCTAGACAATCCTCGGGAATCAGCGGGCGTGCTTCTTCGCGCACGCTTTGGGGCGCATAAACCGAAAACTGCTCAAAGGGCACCAAAGGTTCGATCACATAAAGGAAAGACTCGAGCCCATGCCGCTGGCACCGTTCGGTCTGCTCTTGGATCCAGCGACCGGCGAAGGCAACGACTTTTGGATCGCCCAATCCCGGAAAAATCTCCGATTCGCAAAACTGATGCAGTTGGGGTGTTCCGGGGCCCCACGAATCTGAGCAAATCAAGATTTGGTTGAACCCCATCTTGACGCAGGCGGCAAGCTCGGCATCGCCATAATCCGGACGAAATTCATGGAAAGGCCAAGCGAGGCATTTTTGGAAAGGGCGGGCTCCCTTGGGAAGGACGGGAGGTTCCGACCGAGCTTCCCTTTGCCCTTGAGCCGATAAGTTAGGGGTAAGGGAAGTTGGGCCAGCCAAGGCAATTGTGGCCAGACCGCCTTGGGTAAGAAACGATCGGCGTGAAAATCTTGAGGGGGAACTCATGTTCAGAGCTGATTTTTTGGAAAAGGCTGCACTTTCTTTAAAATATATTTTCGACCCAGAGGTTCGGTAGAAGGCGACGCCTTTTCGGGCAACTTAAAGACGTGGTAAGCAACATTTTTTGGTGCAAAATGAAAACCTAATGTTATAATTAGCATGAATGGAATTTTTATCAAGAGATTCACGCAAACAAGAGAGCAACTCCGTTTGCTTGGAATTAGTGTAGCGGAATTCTTTTGAACCCCCCTTTTCTTTTTCGAACAGCTGACGGTCGAAATCACGCGGCTGTCTTTCTTCTGATCAGCTCCCTCTTTTTTCTGTGGGCGCTGTGTAACGGGATGATCGATGTGATGGACAAGCATTTTCAGGACTTTCTCCATCTTACGAAGGCCCAGTCGGCCTGGGTCCAATTTTCCCACTATC
>Ga0214917_10004408_pt1 | contig 15671 bp, 16 predicted proteins | sample LL_1208_BB_MetaG_FD_177983 | JGI IMG/M metagenome (GOLD analysis project Ga0214917, IMG submission 177983) | Freshwater microbial communities from Lake Lanier, Atlanta, Georgia, United States - LL_1208_BB | ecosystem: Environmental > Aquatic > Freshwater > Lake | place: USA: Georgia | collected... | reverse complement strand
TATTGATTGCTTTTGTCTTTAAAAGCATCTTTTAAGTTGCTTGCACTTGTTGATTTATTAGGACCAGACTTAATAACAATGTATTCTTTTGTGGTTGGCTCACCATAGCCAGAAACTTTTGAACCAACGTTTGAAGACCAACCAGATGGAGAAAAAATTGCATAACCAGTTGTTCTTGGATAAGCGTTTTCTAAAAACCAAATGTCAAGTAATGATGAAGAATTGTGCCAATCTATTTTTTCTTTTTTTGATCCGTCGTATGGGTATTGTTCATAAATTCTTGCAGCAGAATCTTCATAGTATTTTTGAGCAGATCCAAAAATAGCAAAATTAGATGCTGTGGAATAATTAACAGCAAATTCAATTCTATTTTTATCAGTATTATACGAATCCAATAACTCTACAGATTCTATTTCCTCGGCTATTTGCTCGCTAGAAATTGGTGGTAATACTTTTTTTACTTGAAATAGATCTTTAAGGCTCATTCTTTTCTACTCTAAATTTAAATGTGTCTGGTTGTTCTTTCCAACTATTAGTTACACCATCGTAAAATGTTAATTTAATTTGGTATGAATAGTCTGGTTCCAAAGTATTCATATCTAAATCAAAGTAACTTCCAGAAACATCATAAGAAAGACCAGTGTGCATTAGAGAACCTGTTCCATAAGGTATTACTTCTAGGTTGTCTGATACTCTTACTAATTTATACGATGCGCTTTCTATTATCTCCGATGGAATAAAATTAGTTGCTACAGTATAAATAGTGGGTTGCCAATCTTTCTTGCGAACAAAGAATCTAAATCTTGATTGCTCTTCAGAGTAGTAAATTGGTTTGAGATTTGTACAAGAAACAACATAACGATTTGTTGGATTGTAGTCTTGTGAATCTAGTGAATAAACATCTATAGCACCAGTATGGAAACAAGTAGCAAGTGTTGAATCAAACCATCTATCAAAAACTTCACTTGCGGTTGTATTAAGAGCAAAAGAAGCTGAGTAAATGCCTGTTGAAACCCAACCACCAGTTACGGGGTTGTTTGGTGTTGGTGCTATTGTATTGCTACCAGATGGATTATCATAAATTTTAACATAAATGTTGCCTGTACCTACTGCTGGGATGTTGGCTAATCTACCTCTTACAACATTGTAAAGATAAATTGTGTTAAGATTGTCAGTAGCTGATGCTAAAGAACTGCTTGCATAGAAATAGCCTCTATTATCACGACGTACAGAATTCCAACGTGCTTCAAGAGTTGGACGTTTGAACCAAAATTCTGTTCCTCTTGCAAAAAATCTTTTAGTATAAAAAGACTCTGCTGCTTGTTCTTGGCTAGAGGTAAGTTTTATACCAAATCCATAATTTGTTTTAGTGCCAGCCACCCACTGTTCTACTATATCAGAAACGTCTACTGTTAAATCTTCTGTTCCTTTAGTAAAATACTGATTTTTAACTGGACTAGTATGATAATCACCGCCCTCACTTGTCCAGTTTGTTACGCCTAAGTTGGAGGAAGATGCAGCAGAAACCCAATTAGAGTACCCAACATCTGAATACTCTTCCATATCAAGCCCGTATCCTTCATCCCAAGAACGCGATACAGCAGAAACAGTTAGTGTAAAATCTTTTGGTACTGTATCGGAATGTCTTGCATTATAAAGTTTTAAGTACCATGTAACAGAACCAGAAACTGGTATAGTAGCATTATTTCTATCTACAATAATGTCACTAATAGGAAATTGAACTAAAACTCTTGATAATTCAGAAGATGAAGGATTAGATTGACCATAAATACTAAAAACTTCTAAAATGTCAGATTGGCCCATGTTACCACTAACACCTCTTGTGGTAAGATTGGCTTTAAAAGCATTTGTTATAGTTGTATCTGCATTAGAAAAGTATCTTTTTATAGCCATTACGAAACGGTTCCTTTAATGTCAGAGCCTGGAAATTTGACTTCATAAATTACATTTTTTGGAGCATTAATAAAATTACCATCAAAAGTTGTCATAGCATTTAAGTCAATTAAGAAATCAGAATAAACATTTCCAAATTTTTGGGTTACAGTAACATTAGTTGTATCAATTACACCATCAATTTTATTAAGTGTATTATAAATTTGTGCAATTGAAATGGACTCTCCTATGTCTAATTTATTATTTGTAAACATAAGCTGTAATGTAACTAAAGCTTTTGTTAAAATTTCTGACCTATCATAGAATGGGTCAACAGTAATGTTAAAATCAATACCAAAATTAATTATTATTGCATCCAAAATGTCAACAGTATCATTGATCATTTTGTATTGTGAAAGCCAAGTTTTTAAATTACTTTTGACAATACTGTTAGCTGTTACTAAGTTACCATTATTATTTTCAGAAATTACATAGATGTTTAAATTTCTTTTAAAAGAGTTATTATCTTGAAAAATAGTACATCTTTTTATTTTTCCAAAAGTAGATGGCATTGAATAGATAATACTTTGGTAATCTAGTAAAGATACAGCTCTATTTTGAGATGCGTAATAATTCATAGTATTCATTCGTAATTCTTCAGCAGCGTCTAATCTAACTTCACCAGTTAATGGTTCTTCGTTTATTACTTCTAAACTGTTTCTTACACTTGCTCTTATAGACGAGACTGTGTTTGTAATAGATGGGAAAACAAACGTACTATTTCTAACATTTGTTATTGTTCCTGCTGCAACGTTAGAAAAATTTGGATTACCTTTTCTGTAGGTTACAGTTAAAATAGTGTTTGAAGGAGAAACACCAAATTTATCAGTTTTTATTAAGTTTGTTGGGTCAAAAGATTGTTCAGTAAAATAGTTTCTACCATGTAATTGTAAAACATTTTGAGCTGGGTCTACAACTGACTCGTTTGTTAACTCTTCTTGAGATCCATAACCAAATTGTAAATAAGTTGTTGTTCTTGTTTTATCTAAAACAAATCTTCTTGGAACTGGAAATGGTTTTAGTAAAGATGTAACACCATCAACTTGTGCGTTATTGTTACCAATTCTTCTAAAAACTACATCTTGTGATAAATTATCAACTTCGTAGTATTCATTTCCCTCTTGATCAATAACCGAAATAATTTCTAAAACATTTGAATCTTGTAAATCTAGTTTTGTAAATCTTTGGTAATCACCAACAGTTATTAATTTTTGTGTTAAATAACCAGATTGAACAATCCCAAATGTTTTTATAGCATAACTTGTTGGAACTCCAGTTGTGCTATCAACGTTTGCAACTACTATCTCGTTCAATGGATTTGAAAAATCAACATCTTGTAACAAAGTAAAAAGTTGACCACCAGTAGATGTAAAGGTAGTACCTTGCTTTAAAATTGGTGCATAACTTATGTTAGGTGCAAATCCATCTGTTTCTGCTGGTACTGATAAAAATAAAGTTACAAATCCGTATGCAGTACTTTTTGGATTGTATTTATAACCTAATTGTTTAGAAATTTTAAGTATGTTATCAAATTCAACGGCAGTATTTAACATACTTTCATTAAATTGATAATCTAAATAAAAAGAAAGAACATCACCAGCGTAGCTTACAGTATCAAGAATAAGCGAACCAAATGAAGATTTATTAAAATCAGAAAAAGTATCTGGATAATACCTTTTAGAATAATCTACTAATTCTTGTTTAATAGATTCAAAGTCTCTTGCTGTATAACGTATTGGTACTTGCTTTCTCATAATACTAAATAGATAACATCTCTTAAATTTCTAAAACTATTAATCCACTAAAACCAGAAATAGAAAATGTTATTTGTAAATTTGTTACATTATCTTCATCATTAGTTAAAAAGACCATGTTTGTTATGTTAATGTAAGGTAAATAATTTCTAGTTTGATTTATAATTTTAGATGTTAAATTATTTTCAACAAATGATCTTTGTTCAAATAAGAATCTTTTTAAACCTACTCCGTAGTTTACGTCCCAAGTTCTTTCTCCAGGCTCTGTTAACAATAACATTTTAAAATTTTGTTTTGCTACTTCTGGTATAGTTTTTAACAAACTGAATCCATCGTTTGGATCTTGTGATAGTGGTAGTGCTGCTGAGTATCCCGACATAATAATAAATAGTTTAACAAGCTGTTTTGAATGGGTTTTTTATTCCAAACGAACCAGACACTTGAAGGTCTAATCCATTTATTCCATTTCTTGTATCATTTGAAATAGCCTCCGCAGCACTAATCCCCCAATACACAAAGCCCCAAGGAGGTACTAGAGGTATTGCAGGACCAAAGGGTGGTGGAACCATCAAATACGCAGAGTAAGGAATAATGCTTAAATCTGGCGTTCCTACAAGCTCTGCTCCCTTCTTAAGTTTATTGGCAATTATTATGTTTGGATCATAAGTTTCTTCAATACCTTTAATTATAGCTACGGATGCTTGGATTGCTAATTTTGCTATTTCTCTATTTAGACCCAATGAGAAATTAAAATCTGGTTTTTCGTCTTCACATTCTTTTTCTTTATTTTTTTCTAAAATAGAGTAGTGTATGTTTGCACAAGATTCTAAAGATTGGTCAAAAGAAGTGTTACTATTTTCATAATAATTGGAACATAATAAAATTGTACTGATACCAGAAAAGTTTAAAATTTTTTGTAAAGGAAATACAAATTCTATTAAAGTTTTAAACCTTTGTAATTCTTCAATTTGTTGTTTTAAGTTATTTATTAAACCTTCTGGTACATCATTTATAGTAGCAAACGCATTGTTTATTTTAACTTCTCTGCTTTGTGCTAAAGTGATGTAAGAATCTGCGAAAGAAACAATCTCTGTTTTTACAACTAGTTTTACTATCACATCACTGTCGGAAGTATTGTTTTTAATGTCAACAAAATAAGCAAAAGTGTTTTTGTCTATAGTATTCAATGCTCTTTTATCAACATTTGGTATACTGTTTAGAAAAAATTGTTTTGTTGTTAATAAATTTGATAATTTAAAACTAACACCGTTTTTAGAAACAGTTGTATCAAAAAATAAATTTAAATTATTTGACATAAGCAAAAATTGTGAATCAAAAATAAATTGTAAGTAAGATAAAAAATTAATTTCTTTATTATTTTCATCAAATGGCAAAATAAAATTAATTTTTTTATTAGTTATAGGATTTGTAAATTCAGTTCCACTTTCCAAACTATTGTTAAGTTCATCAACTAAAATTTCTATTAAACTATTGTAATAGTTGCTAGAGATTTCTTTAATTTTTTCAACATAATTTGAAAACAAATAGTTTACTATTGTGTTATCGTTTGTAAAAAATTCTTTATTATCATAAACAGAGGTTAGGTTTAGTTTTCTTAATTTAAAATCAAGTATGTGTGCTCTACAACTTAAATACAAGTTTGCTTTTATCATTTGCGCCCTAAGAGGCTCAACTACTGTACTAGGCTGTGTATTTACAACAAGACAAGGATTATTATTGAATAAGTTTAAAACTTCGTCTTTTAGCTGTGGTATGTCTAAGACTGAGAAAAAATTAAGACTACGAAACAGTTGACCACCATCAAAATCAGTACCTAACTGTTCTTTTGTTTTCAAAAACACACTATTTGATTGACTTTTTATAAATAATTGAATTAAATTTGAATAAGTATTTAGATAAACGTTTCTTAAAAATTGATTTTTTTGTTCATTACTTTCAAAAGAGTTTAAGTATTCTTGTGGCATTAATCTTATGAAAGTTTCAAATTGGTTATTGTTAGAAGGTATAGAAGATAAGTCAATAGAATTTTCTATCTGCTTATCAGAGTAAAATTGATTTTTGTTTAAAACTAATGTTTTATTTTCTACTGAAATTTCTTGTAATGTTTGTGTCATAGATTGGACCCAGATACAGTAAATAGAGTAATTGTCTGAACGCTTGGTAACAAAGAAAAATCCCCTTCATTATTAGTATCATTAATAGAAACAAATTTATTTGGTATCGCAAAGTTAATTGATAAATTTTCATAATCTAAAGTTATAAATTGTTCAATTTTGTTACAAATGTTTATAACATCTGGCATAACTTTTGTTGTATAGTCATAATTTTTGATAAACACATTTTCTTCGCCACTAAAAGCGTTTATGTTAGTTGTATTTATTAATGTCTGAACGTCGATAACATCATCGTTTACAACGTTATTTCCATTTATTTCTATTTCCTCATAATAATCTAAAAGACTTGATTTGTCAGTTCTTCCAAAAGGATCACAAAGAACAAATTGACCACTTGCGACTTTTTGCATAAATTTTGTATTTAAAGAATTTTCTATTATTTGTAATTCATTATTATTATCAAGAACTGTTGTATCAACAAACTTTGCAAGTATTGGTTCATCAAGATTAGGTGTAACAGAAACAGATAAAACATCGTCTACAAAATTTGATGAATCATCAAAATAAGTTGTTGCAAATAAAGTAAATGTTGCATCTAATGATTTAGTAACACTATTTTTTAAGTAAGGCATGTCATCCATACTTAAAATACCAGGTTGTGTACCTTTGCAGAAAAACTCTGGTGCTGTTCCTAAAATTTCATTTGGATTTGTTCTTATTTGAGTAGATAATTGAACTAGTTTTTGTAAATTATCTTTTGTTCTTTGTCTTTCTCTATCTAAAACATTCTTAATTTGCTCATCAGTTAAGTTTCTTTCTCTTAATAAATTTTCTCTAAGCGTGTTTGTGTCATTTGTAAAACATAACTCTGGTGCTGCAATTATAGCATCAGCATTTTGTTCTATTAAATCACAAATAGATGGATCTGCTCTTGTTCCTAATGTTTTAAATAAATCGACTATCTTGTTTCTTGTGTTTAAACGTTTCCTCATTTGAGGGTATTCAAAATCTAATAATTCTTCAACCATTAATAGTGTTGTATCGTTTGCGTTATTGTTCAACAAACTACATAATTCTACTGGTGTAGCCATCATAGAAAGATCATCTAAAAATTTATTAACATCTTTTATGTTAGAAACAGCTTCTGAAAAATCTTCTTCGCAAGCTACTTCGTCACTAAAAGTTAAAGTTGCAGCAGTACCATCAGTATTAATTCCAAAAACACTAAAAACATCATTAATAAAACTTTGTGATACCTCTTCACCAATAGAAGAAGCAATTATGTCAGCTAAATTATTTAAACCATAGCCGTTTAATGCTGAAAGACCAGTTCTACAGATTTCATTAATTAATGAAATTAATTTTTTAATTAAAGATAAAAGTATGTTAATTGCTAATCTTATTAATGCTAATTTGATTTTATTTAGGAAATCTCCAGTTACATCAATAACTGGGTATGGGTATGGAATTGTGAAGGTTGGTGGATTACAAACAAGATCAATTGCATTTCTTAGTAAACTACCTATTTGAACTTGCGTATTATCTAAGTTATCTGGATTTTCATCAATTGAACAAGCAATAAATCCATCTATTAATCTAGAAACCTCTCTATCTTCTTGTATTTTTTCTAAATCTAATCTATCTTCATTTTCATTAAAAATAGATAGAAGAGTTTCTTGCAACTCTTCTTCAGTCTTACAATCTTTGATTTTATCTAAGATCTTATCTCTTATTTTAATCGCTAAAGCATTCTCTGATGGTTGAGTTATTTCAAAACAAACTGACATTATTGCACGCTCGTTGACATTAGTTTAGCCACTTGGGTTATTAAATTTTTATTTAGATCAGAGACATTTACATTTAATGTATTTTCATAATTTTGAAAATCTCTTTCATAACGATCTTGTGGTAAAAATTTCTTTAAAATAAATAGTAATTCTCTTGTGTTTAAACAAGTTCTTTTTAGTAACTCTTCGTAAACTAATTCTTGCTGTTCTTGTGGTAGATACTTAACTAAATCTTTTGCAATTCTGTCGCTATTAAATCTAGCTATAACACCAGAGGTAATGTCAACTTGAACGTCACCTTCGAATAAATCTCTAGCTAAACTTAATGTACAATTTAATGAAAAATCTATCATTTTACAAAGACCAAAAATATTTAATTTTTCATAAATTTGATTTAAGAAAAACTCTTCTTTTCTTGCTTTGTTGGTTACTTGCTCTACTTTTGATTTATAAAGAACTTTTGATGAAATGACTCCACTTAAATCTTTGAAATTTTTTCTTGGGTTGGAGGCATCTACTATAACCAATTCACCTAAAGAAAATGTATACTGAGAATTTGCTATGTCAGTAATGTAAAAATCTTCTCTTGCATCTTTTATGACAGGAATGTAATTTTGTCCATCATACATAATTGATGGTATTTCTTTTTCAAATAAATTGTCAGAATTGGATAAAGAAGCTTGTAAATTATCATAAAATTTATCTAATGAAGATGGGTCTACATCATTATCACCAGAGTACAAAGAAACATCGAAAACACTTTTCTTCAAATTATTCCAAAGCATTGTTGAATTAAAATTGCCTATGTCTATTGATTCTTGTATAGCTTCTTCATAAGTTAAAGCAGGTTTGTATTTTGAATCTTGTTCTATTGAATTAAAGATTTGTATTAAATCTTTAGCGTATTCAAACTTATTCTTTTCAAAATTTTGTAATACATCATTTATACTAACATTTTGAACTTTTACTTTTGGATAAACATAAGTTTCAACAAATTCGGGCCAAGGAACTTTGCATTTTTCTATTTTAGTTATTCTATCTATGTTTTTTACAAATGCTACTATTGTTGAATCGTTTGCTGGATTTGTTGCTAAGAATGTCTCAATACCTGTTCTTAACTTGATGCATCTTGTTCCATTATTGATAGCAATGTCATAAATTTTATTACAATTATCGTTTATTGCAAATTCAATAAAATTTTTATTAATTGTAGAGGAGTTTTCTGTAATGTCAAAGCCGTTTTCTAATAATAAATTATTTAAATTATTATAAAATTTTAAAACATCATTTGCTTTTTGCGAAAGAGATAATTGATTTATAATAGTGCTAGATGTATCAAAAAATTCATTGGTTTGAGTTCCAAATGAAAAGCCAATTTTACTATTTGAATAAAGAACATCAGTTTCATAAAGATTTAAAATTTTTGCTAATGTTTCAAAAAGATCTTTTATTTCAAAAACTGCAAACCTTAAAACAAAGTTAGCATCACTTATGTCATTATTAAATGGAGTTTGTTGTTGGGAGGATAAAGAAGTCTGAACGGCATCAAAGTATTTTTTTGGTACTGTAAGAAGACCTTTTATTCTTGACATTCTTCTATAAGGAACATACGTATCTTTAATTTTTGCAAAAATAAAATAATTTTTTAATCTTTGTATTGTTGCATCATCGTTAGGTTTGTCATAATAAGTTAAAAGTTGTTTTAAACCTTTATTTATAATTTCATTTCTTAATGCTTGTTCATTTGCAAAGTTTAAATAACTAGTTGTTACGGTTACAGAGTATTCTAAAGTCTTTTCATTAAAAAATGGTTTGTTGTCTGGTAGTGTAAACCATTCTGGCTCTACGTATCTAAAGTTTGGTAAAACATTAAAACAAACGTATGGAGCACTTTCTGGCGTGGTTTCTAGCTTTTGTAAAAATGAACCAGATAAATAACTTGTGCCTTCGCTTGAGCTTATCTCAAAGTATTCACAATTTGTTCCTAAGTATTCATCTGTGACTGTTACCTGTGTGCCACTCAAATAAGAAAACGCGATCAAACTATTTGAGTTTGGGAATCTATAGCTTGTAGTATCCTCAGTTATTGTATGCGTTGTCATTAATTTAATTAGTTAACATTGTTGTATTTACTTTTAATACACTCTTGACTTCCATCACTTAAGTATTTGTTACTAATTCCAACAAAATTAATTTTTTGAAAATGTAAACCAGTATCATGATTAAACAAGTTTTTAAATCTTGTTGATAGCTCTTCATAAGAAGCTTTAGTGTAGTTTAAATTCATTGCAGGTTTTGTTGGTTTGCCAAAAAATGGACTTATGTGAATGTGATTAGCCATTTGTTCATTAAATGATTGCTGGTTTTCAACAAAACTTGCGAGCCTATTTTGTAAGTTATCTATCTCTGAAATTAATTCGCCTATTAAGCTTGAAAGATTAGTACCAAGAACCATAGGTTGAAGCGTAGTATCATTATTATTAGCTATAATGTCTACACCATACTGTCTTATTGTTTCGTTATTTGTACTGTTAGCAAAATCAGTTTTTGTTACTAATTTAATTCCTTCTCTACCTATGATTCTAATACCATCTGCTTTAATAGCAACTGCTGATTTATTTTTAGAATTTCCTATTTTACCATCAACAAGTTCAAAGTTATCATCAACATCAGTTTTTTGACTAATGTAAACTCTTGCAGCATCTGCCTTCATGTTTGGATGAACATAAATTAATTTTTTAGATTTATTTTGTTCTGCAACATAAAGAGAAGTCCTTCCAGCAACCAAATCTATTGTTGCATTTTGAGTGTGCCCTTTACCACCATGACCAGAAGCAGAGTTTCCAGGTCTATCGTTTCCTAAAACTATACTAGCATTTACGTTATTACTCTTTATTAGAGTTTCGGTTTGCATTTGAATAAACGTAGGAATTGGTTCTACTCTTCTTGTATGACCTGTTCCACTTTCTGATGCTTTTGTAGCAGCAGAACCACTTACTAATCTGGTTTCATTTTCAATAACTAAAGTTTTAGTATTAATACTATCTGCCATTATGACTCCAATGCCATGCTTCTGCTGATTCTCCTACAAGATTTAGAACACCATACTTAGAAGCGTATTTTTTTAAATAATTATAAACCTTGCTAGTCTGTTTACACTTTTCATAAGAAGCAGCATTTTTGTTTTTTGCGCTACAAGGTCTAACATCCATAACAAAATCAACAGCTAAACCTATTAAATGATTTGATGCATAAGGACCAGTCGCTGCCGCTACTGCCGTAGTATCCTTACATTTAAAATTTTTAATAACTTGAGGCCAATCTGCTGTTTTTAACCACTCTTCCCCGCCAATAGAACCTTTTTGTTCTAATGCAGCAGGGCATCTTTGTTTTCTATAGCCAAGTTGTTTTTGTTGACTTCTAATTGTTTCTCCCACAGAAATAGTGTAGCCATTTTCTTTCTGTTTAATTTCGTTTAATAAGTTATTTATTTTATCCCAAAAAACAGGATGTAATGTTGCAGTTTGACCATTAGAATCAAGTTTAGCAGTTTTACAATCTACAATTGGGTATTTTGAACTTCCATTACCACATTTTGAAGATGGTTTATCACTAAGAGCATTATTAGATAAATCTTGCGTAACATCACCAGTTGTGCTTGCTTTTGTATCTGCAATAGTTGTACCGTCAGAATTGGTTTGTGCTGCCTCACTTGGGCTTATTTGACTTTCTTGTGTAACGTTATTGTTTTCTTGATGGATAATTCTGATTATTCTTGCTTCCGCATAATCGTTACCAACAAATTCAATCTGAACTTTGTCGTTTACTTTTAAGTTAGAAGCAATAATTTGTTCATCTTCTGTAAAAATAAAAATATGGAATGTTGTTAAAAAAACATCCTCTTGATCTGGATTTAAAATGTTTTTGGGATAAGGTATAACTTGGCTTTGAGCATTTGTAGCAACAGCATAAGCTTGTAGAACTGGCTTATCTAAGTTTAAATTTTGTGAATTTCTTTTTGTCCACAAATAACTGCCTACTTTTGGTAGACTAATTGATGGAAAAACTTTTATTATTCTGCAAATTGGATTTTTAATAGAAAAGTTTGAAGCAAACGGATTTAGTGCAGAGTACTGTAACCCTAAAGAGTAATCTGTTGGGATGAACTTGTCTTCTTGCAGCCTTGGCCCATCAATAAGATCTTCATTATCAGATTGTAAAAGATTAGAATCTGGTTTGTAGTCTGACATTATGATTCCTCTGTTAATTTATCATAAATGCTATTTTTTTCTTTTTCGTCTAAATCACCATAAAGGCTATCTTGCTTTTTAGCCATTAGAGTAACAAGTTTTACTAACTGTTCATTTGATCTTTGCAATGATTCAACGTATTTAGCAGCTACATGACCAACAGACGCATGGTTAGATGCATCCTTTCCTATGTAACCCATAACATCTTGAAGAAGTTCTTTTGTAACTTCACGATCTTCTTCAATGTTTACAATTACTTTATTTATGTATTTATCAACTTTATCCATATTAATAATTAGCCTATTAAATGATTTCTACAACGTAGAAGTCACCCTCTGAGTTAATTCTGAAAGTTGACTCTTCAATTTCTAGTTCAAGAATTGAATTATTGTTTATAAAAAAGCCTGGGTATTCGCCTTGGTTGTATACGTAAACATCATAAAAGCCAGCGGCAGTGTTAAGTCTTGTTTCTCTGTCTCGGCTCCAATCGGCTTTTGCCAAAGAAGAACCGCCAATTGAATTAAATAAATTTTCTAATGTATAACTAAAAGCAATGTTTGTAGAGTCACCAACACTATAAAATTCTTTTACTTTTATTGCTGTTTGATTTTTGTTTTCTTTGTTTACTAAAACAAACACTCTATCAATGTAGTTGAATGATCTTTCGTTTCTAAATAGCAGATCATCTTCACCATCTAAAACTATAGTTTGTGTTGGGTTAAAACGAGAACTATCATAAATTCTAACATTTTCAAATTTTTCTACATTTAAATTGTTAAATGTTTTTTTATTAGAATTGTTTATTAAAATTGTCTGCTTCAATACTAAATCTTGTTCTTTTAATGGACCAGCAATTTTAATTTTTGCATCTGACGCTCTGCTACTTATTTCAAAATTATTAAGATCAATGTTGTCTATGTTAAATAAACACCAATTAGAAAACAAATAAACAAAATCATTATAATAATTTTGTGTTATTTCTTTGTTTGAGAAAATACTTTTTAATCTCAAAAATAAATTCATGTTTGTAAGCTCAGCAACTTGTTGTTTAGCTGGGTTTGTAAACTGTAAATTAGACACTAATTGATTTGGCTTAATCTGGTACAAGCTTAATGCCTTGCCAGAATAAGAATTGTAATTAACTAATGTAGAATCTTTTGTATAAGGGTTAATAGTTTTTAAAGCATTAGAAATTGTAGAATTGCTATTGTTTACTGACGAATAATTAAACCCCAACTCCAAAGAATCTAGAAACTTTCTTGCTAACAAAGTTCCATCACCATTAAGAAATTCAACAGAATTATTATCTGATTTGTAACTTCTATTTGCTATTCTATTGCTTATGTCTTTAAGACTTAATTCAAAATTTGTTGTTTCTCTTTCTATTAAATAAAGTTTGTTATCTTTTTTCCAAATCTTATAAAGAGATTTAGGTAAAGTTTTGTTTAATGATGAGTTAAGTAAAAAAACACCATTATTAAAAATAACTTGTTGTCCAACTGTGCTAACATCAATTTTTTGTGTAGCACTTACAGACATAACTGGTGGTATAAAGATTACAGAGTTATCTACTGCCATTTAAATTTTTCCAGAATCCCAATCATTTTTGAATTCTTTGTATCTCATACGAACTTTTGTTAAATTATTTACAATTTGTTTTGTATTAAGACCTGTTATTTCGCGAATGTATAGGTAAATAGCTTTTTTATTAAAAATTTCAATACTATCTGGTTCTTCAAGCAAGATTTTAATTGCTTCAATAACTCTTTTTTCATTAGCTTTCATTTCAACGTGTTCCCAACTATTGATTTCGTACCAAAACTCACGCCAAAATTCATTATCTTCTCTTAGTACAAAATAATTATGTTCTACAATAAGCATTTCGTGAGAAGAAGTTTTTGTAAGCTCTTCAATACCAACTTCCCTTTTGGTTTGTTCTGCTGTTTTCTTTACTTTATGAATAAACCAGTTTTTAGTAATAACTGAGAAATACGAAAAAGCCTTAGAGCCAGATGCAGGATCAAACTTATCCAAAATAGTGGTAAGCCAGATTTTGCATTCAGCTCTAAGGTCGTCAATGTTTGGAAGAGTAGTAAACTTATAAGTAAATACTATTTTATCCACCATTTCATTAAATGCTGGTTCAATGTAGGAAATGTAAAGTTGTGTTCTTACTTTATTATCAGTAGATTTAGCATAATTTATTATTGCTTGTTCATGTAAATCTGTAAAATAATTATTCTGCTTTTTCTTCGTCATTGGCTGGCTCCTCTTTTTCTTGCCCTTCGCTAATGATGAAGGAATCACTAAATAGTTTGATCTCCATTACAGTAAGTTTCATGTGTTGGATAAGCCTTTGCAGTACAGGCTCCCCATAAAACATTTCTAATTGATGTACTGATTCTAAATGCCCTGCTAATTCTTGTAGTTTCATTCTAAATTCAATAACACCTTCAGTAAATACAGATAGTTTTTCTAACAACTTTCTTGTATACCAAAACAACAAGCCATTTACTATAAGTGATAATAACAATAAAATTGATAAAATAATCATAAGTCCCTATTCTTTAATTCTTGTTTTTGTTCTTTAAGATCTTTTTTAAATTCTTCGATCTTCTCTTTAACTATAGCACCATTTTTACTATTTGTCAAATTATTAGATTCTGGTTGCTTTACTATGTTTGGAATAGTCAAGTTTTTCTTTAATGTATCATCGTCGCATACATCACAATAAAAAAGCCTCTCATCTGCGGAATGAAAGGCTTCTTTACTATTCCCACAGCTTGTACAGGTGTAAGAATAGCGTGGCATTAGTTAGGCTCTACTGAATCCATTGAAACAACTGGTGGATTAGTTACTACTAGTCCGTCATTTGTTTCAACTAAATTAAATTGTTTAAGAACTGGAACAATGTCTGACTGTTCCATAAGTGATTTCTGAAGAGCCATCATTATCGCTCCTACCGCTTGATTTGAAAGTTGCATACTAATCTCCTTTAATAATTCTATAGCTATCATCTTCAAAATGCTGTGTAGAAAACTCAAACAATTCAGAATCTTCTAAGGCAATCATTTGGTGGCGTAAACCAACATAAATGTGGAATGAATCACCAGCATTTAAAATAATCTCATTTGCTTGTTCTAAAGAGTCTTCATTGGAGTATTTTACAAGAAGTTTACCAGAATGTAAATAAAAGACTTCATCTTTTATTTTATGATAATGCCATGAGCATTTTTTATCTTTATTAAAAAATAAAAGTTTACCACAATATTCTGGTTTATTAACAATCCATTTTTCGTATCCCCATCCTTTTGGATGTATTTCATTTAAAGAATTCATAATCGTTTATTCCCTTATCATCAATGTAATGATCTGCTGCTGGTTTACCAAGCATTAAGTGTGTGTATTTTACACCCCAATTTTTTAATTGTGTTTCTGTTATTGAATAGTATTTGTTTATTGCTTCAATTTGATTATTGTTAGTTGAACCCATTCCTCTAGCAGTATAAATTATTATTTTATTTCCGTTATCAAACAATTGATTTACTTTTTTTATTCTATCTGGAATCGGAATGCACATTAAATAATCATTACCATTTGTTTTACAAAGTGTATTATCTAAATCAAACACATAAGTCATTTTTAATCCTTTTAATAGTTAATGTAGTTGAATTATTTTCAATGTAATTAAAAATTTTAACTTCTAATAATCCAAGTTTTTCAAACTCATGTCCTACTACATCTTCTTTTTTATAATCGCCACCTTTTACTATTAATTGTGGTTGTATTTTT